>Ga0080004_1119332_pt1 | contig 37869 bp, 38 predicted proteins | sample WasSprMetagenome_FD_69207 | JGI IMG/M metagenome (GOLD analysis project Ga0080004, IMG submission 69207) | Sulfidic aquatic microbial communities from Washburn Spring, Yellowstone National Park, USA - WS (SPADES assembly) (version 2) | ecosystem: Environmental > Aquatic > Thermal springs > Hot...
GGCGGTCGCGGTCTGCGGCCGCGCGCCCGCGCTCGCGCCAGCGCCGCGCCCCCCCCCCCCCCCCCCGCCCCCCCGCCCCCGCCGCCCCCCGCCCGCCCCCCCCCCGCGCGGCCCCCCCCCCCCGCCTGCGCAACTACCGGCTACCGGGAACGACTGTCTATGTCACCCTGGAGCCTTGCGTCATGTGTGCGGGGGCGTTGGTGGCGGCCCGGGTCCGCCGGCTGGTTTTCGGGACCCGTGACCTGCGCTTCGGAGGCGTCCGGAGCAAGTTCCGGCTGGCCGATTCGGAACTTCTGAACCACCGGGTGGAAGTGACGGAGGGCGTACTCGCCGTGGAGTGCCTGGAGCTGCTCCAGGCTTTCTTCCGGGACAAACGGTGAAACGCTGCCGCGTAACCTTTGCGACAGGCGGTGCAGTCTTTCCAGGCATGACGGCAAGGCGATTTGTCTTGGTGTGCGTGCTTCTGGTCGGCCTGGGCGCGATAGCCGCTTGGGCGGCCGATGTGACAGGCAAGTGGGTGGCCGAGGTCCCCGGCAGGGAAGGCCAGACCATGCAGATGATTTTCAACTTCAAGGTGGAAGGCGACAAGCTGACCGGGACGATCTCGACCCCCCGCGGCGAGTCGCCGATCTCCGATGGCAAGATTCAGGGCGACGAGATCTCGTTCGTCCAAGTCATCGAGTTCGGCGGCAACCAGATGAAGTTCATCTACAAGGGCAAAGTCTCCGGCGACGAGATCCGCTTCACGCGGGAGCGCGAAGGCGGGCAGGGGCCCGGCCCGCGTGCACGTGAATTCGTTGCCAAGAGAATGCCCTCCTGAAGCGCGGGGCTGGCGCTGAGATTCCGGATAGCGGCGCGGTGCGGGTGTGCATCCGCATCCGCCGCTATTTCTTTTCTGTCAGCTCCAGATAGATCACCTCGACCAGGCCGGGCCTGCGACCGGGCATCCCGGTGGTCCCGGTAACCCCGAAAGCTGCCTTGACCTCATCGAGGCTGCGGCCCTGCGCCACCAAGACCCGCACTTTTTCCTGCGTCGTTTCCAGCGACGCAATCAGTTTGCGGATCTCCGCCTTGCCCACGGGCTCGGCATGCCCGGAAACGTAAGTGTCCGCATCCAGCTCGAGCAGCTTCTTCAGCGTCGAAACCAGGCCGAAGGAGGTTCCGTTCTTGTGGCGATGGATCAGGGGATCGCGCCCTATGAACAGCAAGTCGCCCACATAAGCCACTCGTTCGGCGGGTAGCCAGACGACGAGATCCCCATCGGTGTGCGCCGGTCCGAAATGGCGCAACTCGACTTGAACTCCTTCCACGTCGAGACGCCTGTCGCCGGACACGAGCTCGCGAGGAATCCAGGAGGCCAGGAAGCCGAACTTGGGATCTTTGGCCGCCTGCTCGATGTCCCGGCGGGCATTGGGGTGGGCGATCACTGTGACTTCTTTCGGGAAGCCGGCGAGTCCGTTGATGTGGTCACCATCGCTGTGGGTGAGGATGACGCGTCGCACGGGGTTGGGCGTTACCTTGCGGATCGCTTCCAGCATGGCCCGGGCGGAGTCCTCCGTCATTTTGGCGTCAATGACGATCGCTTCGCGAGCCGCGACGATTAACCCCGCGTTGGCCCCGCTACCGCCGCGGATCAGATATGCGTTCCCCCGGATGGGCACGACCTCCACCGGGGCGGGTTGTTGCTGGGCGAAGGCGCAGATCGCCAGCGCAGCAATGACGATTCCACGCAGTGCTTGCATGCCGGAGCCTCCGTGAACCGATCTCATCCGCGCAGTATACCGCTTGGCGGGTCTCTCTTGTCGTGTTAAGAGTAGGTAAAACCTGCCGCCCGCGCGTAACAACCCTGGAGGTGGCTCGATCAATTCCATTATGGAAGGCGCCTTCCAGCGAAGGTCGGGAGGGAGCATGCGGAGCTGGCTGGCTGTCATCGGACTCTTGCTGGCACGGGCGGTGCTCGCCCAACCCGGCGAACTGCGCCACGAGGGGGTGGTTCGATCGGCAGGACTGCCCGTGCCCGGAGCGGTCGTGACCGCCGTGCAGGGCGACCGGCGAGTCACCAGCGTCACGGACGAGGACGGACGCTATAACCTCGCCGGGCTGGCGCCCGGGATGTGGAGGCTGGAGGTCGAACTGACGGGTTTCCGGCGCGCCGAGCGGACCATTGAGTTGCCGGGGGCCGGCCCGCTCGAGTGGAACCTGGAAATCGAGCCTCGGCCACGGCAACTCCAAGCCGCGCAACGGGGGCCGGGCTTCCAGCGCGTCGCTCTCAACCGTCGCGGCGCGGAAGCGCAGGAGATCCCCGCTGAGCAGGAGGCGAATGTCCATGAGCTTCCGGCCGGGTTCACGCCCGAGACGAGCGCTAACGAGGCCTTCTTGCTGGCCGGCAGCCTGAGTACAAGCCTGCAAGACGCCCTGCGTGAGGGCGTTTCCGAACAGATGCGGGCCGGCTTCGAGCGAATGCGGCAACTTGCAATGGGGCAAGAGGCGGCAGCCGTAGCCTTCGGCAGGGAGCCTGGGGCGGCGGAGGGAGGTCCGGAGCTTGGGCCTCGACTGGGTCCAGTCGGCCCCGGGATGCAAGGGCCTGGGGGCCCGGGTGGACGCGGTGGCGGCCCGGGGATGGGTGGCCCACCGGGCGGGTTCGGCGGCCCCGGAGGTCCTCCCATCGCGGCCCGGGGCCCCAGCGGGCGCAGTACGCTTGGCGGCCCGCGACGGGGACCTACTGGTGGCGGACGCCCGGTTCGGCTGGGTGACGGGCCTTTTGGCAACCGCATCGCACGAGGAAGGGAGAGCGTCCGCGGCGGCCTGTTCTTCTCTCTGAACAATTCCGCTCTGGACGCGAGGCCGTACTCGCTGACGGGGCAGAAAATAGAGAAGCCTTCCTACGCCCAGAGCCGGTTCGGCTTCAATCTGGGTGGCCCCCTCGCGCTCCCCAAGCTGCCTCGCAGCGACCGGACGTTCTTTTTCGTGAACTACACCGGCATGCGGGCCCGGAGGCCGTACAACGCGGTTTCCACGCTGCCCACGCCAGAGCAGCGGAGCGGAGATTTCTCGCAGCCCTTGGGAACGCTGTTTCCCGTGATTCACGATCCCAACGGACGACTGCCGTTCCCGGGTAACCGCATCCCGGCGTCGCGCCTGGATCCGATTGCGCGCGGGCTGCTCGAGTTCTTCCCCCTGCCCAATCAGCCCGGTTCCGTGCAGAACTACCAGTACGTTACTTCGAACGGCAACAACAGCGACCAGTTGAGCCTGCGCGTGATGCGCCCGGTAAGTCAGAGAGACCGGCTCGACGTCAATTTCAACTCTCAGTGGCGAAACGGGACGGCCAGTCAGCTTTTCGGCTTCCGCGATGCCAACAACGGCCATGGCTGGAGTCTGTCGGGCGGCTGGACTCACAACTTTTCGCGCATGACCATTGTGACGCTGCGCGGCAACTTCTCGCGCAACCGCAATGAAACTCTGCCGCACTTTGCTTACTTGCGCGACGTGGCGGGCGAATTGGGCATCCTCGGCGTCTCGCACGATCCCGTCAACTACGGTCCACCCAACTTGAACTTCACGAATTTCGGCGACCTGACCGACGCCAGCGCCCTGTTGCGGCGCGACCAGACCGCTTCGGTCAATCCCTCCTTGCTGCTGGTGCGGGGACGGCACACGCTGACCGTGGGCGGTGAGTTCCGTCGGATGCAGTTGAACACGCGCACCGACCAGAACGCGCGCGGCACCTTTACTTTCACCGGCCTCGCTACGAGTGCTCTGGACGAGCGCAAACAGCCGCTTCCCAACACGGGTTTGGATTTCGCCGACTTCCTGCTCGGGTTGCCGCAATCGAGTTCGATTCGCTTCGGCGCCTCGAACACCTACTTCCGTTCTTCCGTCGCAAGCGGCTTTCTCATGGAGGACTGGCGCCTGCGGTCAGGCTTGAGCTTGAACCTTGGCTTGCGCTACGAGTACTTCCAGCCGTTCTACGAGAAGTACGACAAGATCGCCAACCTGGACGTAGCGCCGGGTTTCACGGCGGTCGCGGTGGTCACGCCGGGTCAGGTGGGGCCTTACTCGGGTAAGTTTCCGCGGGGTCTGGTGGACCCGGATCGCAACAATTTCGCGCCCCGGGTTGGGCTGGCATGGAGGCCGTCGGGCAAGCGCGGCCTCGTCGTGCGCGCCAGTTACGGCATCTTCTACAACGGCGCCATCTACACCCAGTTCCCCGGGCGGCTGGCCTCGCAGCCTCCTTTCGCCAACACGGCCAGAGTGAATACGAGCGAAACCCGGGTGCTGACCCTCCGCAATGGCTTCGCGACCGCTCCCTCGCAGACGATCACCAATACCTACGCCGTGGACCGCGGCTACCGCACCGGCTATGCGCAGACATGGAATTTCTCTTTGCAGCACTCGCTGACGCGGACCATGGTCCTGGAACTGGGTTATCTGGGCACCAAAGGAACGCGTCTGGACATTCAGCGCATGCCCAATCGCGCGCCGCCCGGCTCGCCTCTGACCGCCGAGGAACGCCGCCGCATCGGCAACGCCGTGGGATTCACTTGGGACAGTTCCGAGGGTAACTCGATCTACCACGGCGGCCAGGTGCGCCTGATGCGGCGCATGGCCCGGGGCGTTTCGGCCAATCTCCTTTACGTTTTCTCCAAGTCCATTGACAATGCCTCTACGCTGGGCGGCGGTGCGACCGTAGTCGCTCAGAACGACAAGGATCTGCGGGCCGAGCGCGGCCGGTCCAGTTTCGACCAGCGTCACGCGCTCAGCCTCTTTTACGTCGTCAGCTCTCCGGTGCGCGATGGCGGAACCGTGCTCGCTTCGTCGCCATGGCTGGCCCGCCTGCTGAAGAACTGGAGCCTGAGCGGAGGGCTGACGGCCAGCTCGGGCACTCCGCAGACGGCCCGGGTGCTGGGCAACCTGGCTGATACCGGCGGCACGGGCGCCGTGGGCAGCGGGCGGGCGGACGCAACCGGATTGCCGATCCACAGCGACACCGGCTTCTTCAATCTGGCCGCTTTCACCGTGCCGCGTCCGGGCACCTTCGGCAACGCCGGCCGCAACACAATTGACGGGCCGACGCGGCTGGCGCTGAATCTTTCCCTGGCTCGAACCGTCCACTTCGGCGAACGGCGCATGCTGGAGTTTCGGGTGGACAGCCAGAACTTCACCAACCACGTCAGCTATACCAGGCTTGGCACGGTAGTGAATGCGGCTGACTACGGACTGCCGACGGCTACGGCCCCGATGCGACGCATCACCGCCCAGCTTCGGCTGAGGTTCTGACCATGAAGCGCGGCTGGATTCGTCTTCTGCCTCTCGCTCTGCTGGCCGCGGCACTGGCGCAGCAGACCGGCCCCGTGTTCCGGACGACCACCAACCTGGTCATCGTGAACGTGTTCGTCAGGGATCGCTCGGGCAAGGACATCATCGGGTTGACCAAGGACGACTTCACGATCCTGGAGGACGGCAAGCCGCAGACGATCGCCATCTTCGAATTCCAGCGCATCGAGTCGGGCGGGCCCGAGTCTGCTCCTGGGAAGGCCAGTTCGCCGCCGGAAAAGACACCGGCGCAAGGGAGCGCACCCGCAGCCTCTCCCGGCACGATCCGTGTGGCTGCGCCCGGCAAGATCCAGTATCAGGACCGCAGGCTGCTAGTCCTGTTCTTCGATCACTCCTCGATGTCCCCAGCGGATCAGGTGCGGGCTCACGAGGCGGCGCTCAAGTTCATCCGCGAGCAGATGCAGCCGGCCGACATGGTCGCCATCATGACCTTCGGCACGCAATTGAAGGTCGAGCAGGATTTCACGGATGACCGTGACGCCCTGGAACGCGTGATCCGGTCCTTCCGGACGGGCGAGTCCAGCGAGCTGGCCGAGGAGGCCCCAACGGCAGAGGAGGAGGAGGCGGAGGACGAAACCCAGGTCGGCTTCGTGGCCGACGAGAGCGAGTTCAATATTTTCAACACGGATCGCAAGCTGAGCGCCTTGCAGACGGCTGCGCGCATGCTCGCCGCCCTGCCGGAGAAGAAAGCGCTGATTTACTTTTCGAGCGGCGTCAGCCGGACGGGCGTTGAGAATGATTCGCAACTGCGAGCAACGATCAACGCGGCCATCCGCGCCAACATTTCCTTCTATCCGGTGGATGCCCGGGGGCTGGTGGCGACCATTGCCGGCGGCGACGCCTCCCAGGCCTCACCGCGCGGCACAGGTATCTTCTCGGGGCAGGCGCAGAGGCGCCAGATGGAGCGGTTCTTCGCCCGTCAGGATACGCTGGTGGCTCTCGCCGAGGACACGGGCGGCAAGGCCTTCCTGGACGCCAATGACCTGACTCTGGGCATCCGGCAGGCGCAGAACGATATCCGCAGCTATTACGTTCTGGGCTACTACTCCACCAACCAGGCGCAGGACGGCAAGTTCCGCCGTATCCAGGTACGGTTGAACCGGCCCCTGCAAGCGAAACTGGATTACCGCAGCGGTTATTTTGCTCCCAAGGACTTTTCCCGCTTCACCGAAGCGGACAAGGAGCAGCAGCTTCAGGAGGCGCTGGCGCTGGGCGATCCCATTACCGACTTGCCGCTGGCGCTCGAAGTCAACTACTTCCGGCTGGCCCAGAATCGTTACTTTGTGCCGGTTTCCCTGAAAATCCCCGGTTCGGAAATCACGCTGGCGCGGCGCGGCTCAACGGAATTCACGGAGCTGGATTTCATCGGGAAGGTGCGCCAGGCGCGTGGCCCGGTGGTGGCTGTGGTGCGCGACGGGATTCGCGTGCGATTGCGGGCGGAAGACGCGGCCCAGCTCGAACGCCGTAACTTCCAGTACGACACTGGGTTTACGCTGCCACCCGGTTCCTATCGCCTCAAGTTCGTCGTGCGCGAAAACCTGCTCGGGCGGATCGGCACCTTCGAAACTTCCTTCCAGGTCCCAGATCTCAGCACAGTGAAGGACCGCCTGCGGACCAGTTCGCTGGTCCTGGCCAGTCAGCGGGAGCCCATCACCGCGGTTGCCGGGGCGGCTACGAAGAAGCGCAAACTGCTGGCCGCCAGTCCCCTGGTTCAGGACAACCTGAAACTGGCCCCCAGCGTCACGCGGGTCTTTCGCCGTGACCAGAACTTATACGTCTATCTCGAGGTTTATGATCCGGCAGCCGATCCCGAGGATCACCAGTTGAGCCTGGTCGGCGAGCTGGCGTTCCTGCGCGGAAAGCGAAAAGCCTTCCAGTCGCCGCCGGTGCGGTTGAGCGAAACCGCGCCGGGGCGCCCGGGCGTGCTGCCCGTGCGTTTCGAGACGCCGCTGAAGGATCTGACCCCGGGACGTTATATTTGCCAGGTGACTCTGGTGGACCAGGTGGGCAAGCGATTCGCGTTCGCCCGCGCCCCTGTCGTGGTCCTGCCCTGATCGTTAAGGAGGGATGCGAATGACAAAAACATTTCGATTGGTGTTCGTTTCGTTCTTGGTGGCCGCCGCGCTGCTGACTGCGCAGCGTCGCGGGCCTTGGCGGAGGTCCGCCGATCTGGAATCCCGTCCCTTGGCCAAAGACGAAGCCGAGAAGCGCGTGCTGGCGGTGATCGAAGAAGCCGAGCGCAGCGGGCGGTTGTTCGCCAGCGTTCCCGTGAGCGACGGGCGCATGCTGCGGCTGCTCACCGAAGCCGTGGGGGCGCGTCACGTGGTCGAGGTGGGCACTTCGACTGGGTACTCGGGCCTTTGGTTCTGCCTGGCTTTACAGAAAACCGGTGGCAAGCTCACTACCTTCGAGGTTGACGCCGGGCGCGCGGCCACCGCTCGCGAGCACTTCAAGAAGGCGGGTGTGGACCAGATCGTGACGCTGATCGAAGGCGACGCGCACCAGACCGTCAGCCGCGTCAAGGAGCCGGTGGACGTGGTCTTCATTGACGCCGACAAGGAAGGCTACGTGGATTACCTGGACAAGCTGCTGCCATTGGTGCGGCCCGGCGGCCTGATCCTGGCCCACAACGTGGACATGGCTGCCGACTACGTGCGCCGCGTCACCAGCGATCCCAACCTGGAGACCGTCTTCTACATGCAGGGCGGCGGCCTCAGCATCACGTTGAAGAAACGGTGAGGCCGCGGACTCCAGTATTGGGAACTGGCGGAAGTTCAAATCAGTTAGCGGCGTCGCCCGCTGCTGCTCAATGAACGAAATGGCAAGGCGCGGCAGGGATCGAGCCGGTATCGCGCGGGCGGTTGCGGTACCATGTAAGCGACGGGGCCGTCGACGGTGAAGCGAACCATTCACGTGCGCATCTTCAGAGGTGAGAAGCAGTACGTGGCCGAGTGCCTGGATCTCCCGGTGGTGACCGAAGCTCCCACCCTGGACGAGTTGGCGGCAAACATCCGGGAGGCGATCGCTCTGCATCTTGAAGGGGAGGATCTGGCCGAGCTCGGATTCGTCAATAACCCCACGATCCTCGCCACCCTGGAGCTGGACGCTGCCGCCTGATGGCGAAACTGCGGACACTGAGCGGGCAGGATCTGCTCCGCATATTCGCTGGCTTTGGATTCAAGCCGGTTTCCCGACGGGGCAGTCATGTGAAGCTGCGTCGTGTTCTCCCGGGTGGAGCCCGACAGACGCTCACGATCGTCCTTCATGACGAGGTAGACAAGGGAACGCTGCGCGCCATTTTTCGGCAGGCTCTTCGGTACGTTCCGGAACCTGAACTCAGGCATCACTTCTTCGGCGAGGATTGAGCAGACCGTTTCTCTGAGACCGCCGGTTCAGCTTGCATAACCGGTTCGCCACCAGCGCAGGTATGGCCCTCCTCATCACGCCCAAACAACGGCGCCCAGATTCAGTACCCTAACTGATATTTGGAATACGCTTCGTACTCGAATTCCCAGTTCACCGAGCCGTCCTTGAAGCGCATCCAGGTTTTGTGGCGGGGCGGAGGACCCTCTGAGATCAGAAAAACCCGTCCGCCGCGGACCTTGCCGTTGGAGGGATCCTCCGGCGGCACGCGAGGATAGGCGCGGTGTCCGGCGCAACCCACATAGCCGAGCTCGATCCCCTTCCAGCGGCCTACGTAATTGTTCGTGTGGTCGTGGCCGCAGTAAATGCCGCGCACGTCGCCGCGTTCCAGAACCGCGGCAAACATCCCGCTGTTAATCGGTGAGGGCGCCTCGGGTTCGTGCCGCGCGCCGATGATCTTGGCCTGGTTGACCATCTCGTTGAACTCACGCAGCGGAATGTGAAAGAACATAAGGCCCGGTATCTTGCCTCCGTATTGTTTTTCGAGTTCGATCGAGGTGCGGTAATACCAGTGGATCTGGTCGGTGTGGATCCAGTCGTAGTAAGTATTCTTGCCCTCGGTAACGTATTCGTTGGAGTCGAGCAGCCAGATGCAGTAGACGGGTCGCGTCCCTCTGGCGTCCCAGATCAGGATGTGCTTGTTGCCGGCGCCCGTCAGTCCGCGAACGTAACCGGCGTTGAGGTTGTGCGGGTGCGAGGCGTAGATTTCCAGCACCGCGTGCTTGTCCAAGCCGGTTTTGGCGAAGTGTTCCTGGTCGTGGTTGCCGAAGGTAATGACCCACGGCGTCCGTTTTTTCTCCATGGCTGCGGCCACGTTGGCGATGGCCCTGCGGACGGCCTCGGGCGATTCACAATCCCTGCCGGAAAGACAGTCTCCGGTGACGATCACCAGATCGGGCTTCTCGGCGTCTATGAGCTGTTCGGTCAGGGCAATGCCGTGGGTATCGGGAACCGGCGTGTAGTGCAGATCCGAGATCACCAGAATCTTGAAGCCGGCGGGGCGGCATTGCAAGCGGGGCTCGGCCGCGGCTGCGGCGACCGCACTCAGCCCGCTGACAAGAAAAGACCTCCGGTTCATTGCGCACCTCTCAGCTTTCTGGAAGTAGCCACCCGCGAGGGCGGTGTTCAAACGCTCTTCAGGTTGACCTCGTCTACGATGCCGATGACGGCGGCTTCGATGGGAGTCATGAGGCGGCCGACGCTGCTGAAGGCGCTGTAGCCCTCGGTGGTAAGAAGCACGCGATCACCGATCCCGGCCTGCACGGCGTCCACTGCCACCACGGCGTCACCGCGGTCGCTGCCATCCAAATCGAGCGGCTGGACGAGCAGCAGCTTGAGGCCCTCATGTGAGGGGTGCTTGCGAGTGGCGGTCAGCTCACCGATGACGCGTGCAATCAGCAAGCAGCGCCTCCCTGGCCGGATTCGCGGCGGCCCGCGGTGCGGTCCACGTGGATCGTGTCCACGATGCCCACGATGGTGGCGTCAGTAACGACCTCCTCGGGCAGGAAGGCGAAGCTAGCTTCGCGGGCCCGCGTCCAGTAAACCAGCTCTCCGGCGCCGGCGCCGGTCCAGTCCGTGCAGACGATGCAGCGACCTTTGTCTTGCAGCTCGGGCGTCACAGGCTGAACGATGAGCAGGCGATGACCCGTGAGACACGCGTTCTTGACCGTAGCCCAGACGCAGCCGACGACGCGACCCAAATACACGGCGTCACTCCTTGCGGTCCAGGCTGACTGTGTCCACGATGCCGACGATGGCCGTGTCCACGGGCCGGTCGCGGCAGCCCTCCGCCATGCGCGCCGAGCTGCCCGAGACCGCGATCACGGTCTCCCGGAACCCCGCGCCGACGGTGTCCACAGCCACCACGTAGCCCGGTTCTTCCTTGCCGTCCGGGGAGACCGGCTTGAGGACAAGCAGTTTCTTGCCCTCCAGACGCGGATCTTTCCGCGTCGCCACCACCGTGCCCACAACCCGAGCCAGAATCATGGCCGCCTGCCTGGCCCTGCCGACGCCTTCACTTGCCGGCGTTGCTCTTGCCGATGGGCAGGACGTCTTCCAGGCTCGGGTGCGGCCGCGGGATCACATGCACGGCGACCAGCTCGCCCACCCGGCGGGCTGCCGCAGCGCCAGCATCCGTCGCCGCGCGTACGGCTGCCACGTCGCCGCGCACCAGCGCAGTCACATAGCCCGAACCGATTTTCTCCCAGCCGACCAAAGTCACTTTGGCGGCCTTGACCATCGCATCTGCGGCCTCGATCATCGCCACCAGGCCGCGCGTTTCGATCATTCCCAATGCTTCGCCCATGGTGCTCCGTCACCGCGCCCGCAACGGAAAACCGCCGGGCGCGCCTCCCATCAGGATTTCCCGCTTGCGCGCAAAGCTTCGCTGACCAGCGCGATCAGCTCTTCGCGCGTGAATACAAACTTTTCGACGCCCACTTCTTCGGCTACCAGCGGGCAGCCCGGCTCCCCGTGTACGCGGGCCTGAATGCCGTAGCGACTGCGCGCCGCCAGCAGCTTCTCGACCTCTTCCTTGGGCAGCACGCGTGGCCCGCCCACCAGTTCCGCCACCAGGGAAATGCGGGCGAAGTGCTCCACCGTCTCCATCCGGAAGTACGCTTTCCAGAGGTCCGGCCCGTAGCAGACGGCGCCGTGATTGGCGAGCAGGAGCGCGTCGTACTTAGGGATATAGGGCAGCATCGGCTGGGTCAACTCGGGCGTGCCTGGCAGGCCGTACTCGGCCAGCGGGACGCAGCCCAGTCCGATAATGACCTCGGGCAGCAGGGCCAGATTCAGCGGGCGACCCGCAGCGGCGTAGCCGGTCGCTACCGGCGGATGCGCGTGGACGACGGCCCGCACGTCAGGCCGCATCCGGTAGATCGTCAGGTGCATGCCCAGTTCCGAGGTCTGCTCCAGCCGGCCCACCAGCTTGCGCCCGCTCATGTCGCAGATGATCAGATCGTCGGGGTGCATCATCCCTTTGGAGACGCCGGTCGGCGTCGCCAGCACGCGTTCCTCGTCCAGGCGCACCGTGATGTTGCCGTCGTTGGCCGCGACCCAGCCTTTCTGCCAGATCAAGCGGCCCACCTCGACGATCTCCTGGCGGTGCTCCCGCTCGGTCTTGGGCATCGAACCCACGATTGTAGCAAAGCCCTGTCGTAAGGGCGCGCCTACTCGCGCACGTAGCCGTGGTAAAGGCCCATGTAGTAGGGCAACAGGAAGGCCGCCCCGTCCGCCAGCACCAGGCCCTGCCCGCCTTGATCCAGCCGCCACGGGTCGTGATTCCAGTGCTCCACGAACCGTTCGTCCACCGGCAGAACTTTTCCGTTCCGGCGGCAGCCTCGCCCGAGGCGTTCCTCACCGGGCAGATTCACCCGCAAAGGGACGATGTCCTTGCGATGGCTGTTGGTCAGCCGCCAGTCCACGCGATCCAGCGGAAACCTTCGCAGCGTGTCCAGCGATTCCTCGAGCCACGGCCCTGGCAAAGACAGGTTGATGCTCGCAAAAGGCGTGCGATACGTTGCGCCTTTCAGGCTCGCGGCGCAAATGAAATTGAACAGGGGATTGAGCTCGGGCAACTCGAGCAGGCAGTACTGATACAAGGCGAAAGCGTATCGGGAACGCAGGCCCGGATCGGTTTCGTAGCGGATCAGATTGTAGAAGTTCATCAGCGCCATTTCATCATCGGACTGATTGCCGGTGCCGGGGCCGGCCTGAATTTTGGGGACCATCAGGTTCTGTGCGTAGTGGTGTTCGCGGATCAGCCTTTCGGCGGCAGCGCGATACTTCCCGTTGCCGGTCATGTGCTCGGCCACCGCCAGGTAAGAGAGGATGCTCAGCGAATTCAGGCCGCGCTCGACATACCAGTCGGGATCCTGGTTGAGTTTGGACGGCGTGAACACCGCCCAACGCGTGGGGAGGCCGTCCCAGTCCACCAGCGCATAGTCGTGGGCCAGCAGGTGATCGGTAATGGCGGTGACGACCTGCCGGACTTCCTCTTTCTCCGCGGCAGTCTCTGCCACCAGGTCGTAATAAAGCGCATAGAAGAAGTAATGACCGTCGAGCTCGTCCGAGCTGGTGTCGGCTTTCCAGTACCACCTGCCGTCAGCGCTGAGCGGCCAGCGCGGATAGAGAATCTTCCACAGCCGATCGCGCGTGGCTCGCGTTTGCTCGTCGCGCTCGCGCGTGTAAACGAGGTTGGGATCGGGGCCATCCGCGGGCAGCACCGTGCGCGCTACGAATCCCGGTCGCGCCGGGGGTTTTCCGCCCTGCGTAACGGTGCTCAAGAAACGCAGTGCTTCGAACGCAGCCCGTGCCCGCCGGCGAGCCGCCGGATCGCGCGTTGCTGCCCACGCGAAGCACTCGCCCGCGCCGTACATGCCGGTCCACAGCCCGTCGTTGTCGCTATCCCGCTGGATCCACTCACTGGTATCGCCGGGCCGCTTCAACCGGACCGAATCCACGTACCCGAACGGCGTCCGGCGGTGCCGCTTGTCAATTTCCTGCTCGAAATAAGCGGCTTTCTGGCGCAGGCTCATGGGGCGGAGCTCGATGCAGGCTACGCCCTGCGGCGTTGCGATCCACGCGTGGCCTTCCGGAGCGACGGCGATGCTGCGGACTTCGTCGTCCGGGAGCCAGCGCCGCCCCTGCCGGTATTCCCAGTGGGTTCCGTCAAAGCGAATCGCGCCGCGACGCGTGCCCAACCAGACGACTCCCGGCTCACCTGCGGCCACCGTGGTGAAGTCGTCGTAAGGCAGGCCGTCCTCGCCGGTGTGTAAGGTCCACTCCGTATCGAGCCGGCCAGCGCCTTGCGGGCACGCGAACCAGAGCCGTCCTCTCGCATCGAAGGCGACGCCCCGCTCGTCTTCTGCCGCCCAGCTTCGTGAACCTTGACGAGGGAAAAGGCGGCTCCAGCGGCCTCGGGAATCGCGCAGGAAAAGGCCGGCCTCGGCGGCCACGGCAATGCGGCCATCGGGCGCCACCGCCACCTGTCGAATCTCGCGCTTGCCGCCGAGCAACGGCAGCAGTGCGGAGACGGGACGCAGACGATTCCCGGCCAGCTCGTACAGGCCGTTGTCCGCGCCCACGAGCACTGGGGGACCGGGAGAAAGGCAACCGACCTTGAGGCCCGGCGGCAGGGCGGCAAGCCGTTGCGCCTTGTCATCGCGGAGTCGCCACAGCAGACCTTGAAACGCCACGAGCAGCCCGTCACCGTCTGCAGCTAGGGCCTCCACGCGACCCGGAAAAGATTCGACCCTGCGCCAGGCGCCTTGCGCGTACCGCGCCAGCCCTGAGGTCGTAGCCGCATACACAACGCCCGGTACCGTCCAGACGACCACCAGCACATCCGCCGAGGGCAGGCCGTGCGCAGTCGCGTAGAACAAACTCACCTGCTGGCGGTAAGTTTCGGCGGCCGCCAGACACGTTGCTTCGACCAGCAACAGCGCTCCTACCCTTACGCCAAGTGACTTCATGCGGCCTATCCTATCGTCTCTCCGAAGCGGAGGATGAAAGCGGACACGTACAATCAGGACATGTCGCGCAGAACCGTGCTGCCTGCCTGGCTCGTGCGGCCCATCGAAGCGTTTACCCGAACGGAGGCGCTGGGAGGAGGGTTGCTGGCGCTTGCGGCGGTGGTCGCTCTATTGTGGGCCAATTCGGCCTGGCAGGAGTCCTACCGGCAGATCTGGGCCACGCCGGTGGCTGAGGGAGTGTTCCTGGGCTTGTTCCTCGGCAACCAGCTCGGGGATTCGTTGTGAGCTGGCTGGCAGTGCGGGCGGGCTGGGGCCCGCCGCTGATCCCAGCGGGGACCGCCGGAGCTGACAAGGAGGGAGAGTTATGTTTTGGCTGACATGGCTGCTTGCGGGCTGGCTTTGTTCACCGCCGCCGGGGCTTGCCCCGGCGTCGCTGGCCGATCGCGCCCGGGCCGTGCTCTCCCCGATCGAGGGCCGCATCAGGATCCGCGGGCTTTCGGCCCCGGTCGAGGTGCTGCGCGATCGGTGGGGCGTTCCACACATCTTCGCCGCCAACATGGACGACCTGTTCTTCGCTCAGGGCCTCGTGGCGGCGCAGGACCGCCTCTATCAAATGGAGATCTGGCGCCGGACCGGGCGCGGCGAACTCGCCGAGGTGCTGGGCGCAAGCTACATCGAGCGAGACCGCTTCGCCCGCCTGGTTCGCTATCGCGGCGACATGGAGGCCGAGTGGCGCAGTTACGCGCCGGATACGCGCAGGATCTGCGAGGCATTCGCCCGGGGCGTGAACGCCTGGATCGAGTACGTCGGTGATCGGCTGCCGATCGAGTTTCAGTTGCTCGGATTCCGGCCCGGGCCGTGGCGCGCCGAGGATTGCCTGTTGCGCATCTCGGGCTTGCTGATGACGCGCAACGCTTCGCAGGAAATGGCCCGCGCGGAGCTCGTGGATCGCTTGGGGCGGGAAGCGGCCATGCGTTACCTGCCGCCGGACCCGCCCGTCGAGATCGAGCTGGATCCGGAACTGTCTTTGAAGGGTCTCGGGCCTCACGTGCTGGCAAGCTGGCGCGCGGCCGTGGCGGTCCCGGTGCTTTATCGTGACGAAGGAAGCAACAATTGGGTGGTGAGCGGGCAGCGGAGCGTGAGCGGCAAGCCACTTTTGGCCAACGACCCGCACCGTCCCTTACTGATGCCTTCTCTGCGCTACGTCACGCACCTGGTTGCGCCCGGCTGGAATGTGATCGGGGCGGGCGAGCCCGCGGTCCCCGGCATCGCGACCGGCCACAACGAACGGATCGCCTGGGGAATCACCATAGACGGCTTCGATCAGGCCGACTTGTACGTCGAGCGTACGCATCCCGAGGATCCCAACCGCTACCTGTACCGCGGCCAGTGGATGCCCGTGCGTGTGGAGCGGGAGCGAATTGCCGTCAAGGGCGCCGCTGCCGTCGAAGTCGAGCTCAAATACACGCGGCATGGTCCGGTGATCTGGGAAGATCGCGCCGGGCATCGGGCGATCGCGTTGCGTTGGGTCGGGACGGAAGCGGGCACGGCGGGCTATCTGGGGAGCCTGTCGCTGGCGCGCGCCCGGAACTGGAGCGAGTTCCTGGCCGCCGCCGAGCGGTGCAAGCTGCCTGCTTTGAACTACGTTTATGCGGACGTGGACGGTAACATCGGCTGGATCGCCGCCGGCTTGGTACCGGTGCGGCGAAACTGGACCGGTCTGCTCCCGGTGAGCGGGCACAGCGGGCAATACGAATGGGATGGATTTCTGCCCGTGAGCGAGTTGCCGCAGGCGTTCAACCCGGCGGCGGGGTGGATTGCGACCGCGAATCACAACATTCTGCCGGCTGGTTATCCGCATCGGGTCGGCTACGAGTTCGCTCCACCGTATCGGTTCCAACGCATCGCCGAGGTGCTGAGCAAACCGGGTCGCTTTTCGGTCGCGGATTTCGAAAGGCTCCAGCATGATGAAACGTCGCTGCCGGCCCGGCAGCTTGTCGGATGGTTGCCCGATCGGGAGGCGCCGGCGGTGAGGCTGCTGAAATCCTGGGACTGCGTGCTGAACAAGGATTCGGCTGCGGCGGCGCTGTTTGAGCTGTGGCTGCGGGAGATCCCGGGGCGCTGGGCGGAAGTAGAGGTGCCGCAGCGGCATCGAGAACTGATCCTTCGCAACGTTTCGACGCAGACGGTGTTGCGCCGGCTGGGTTTGATGCCTGAAGCGGCCCGCACCGCCGTGCTGCTCGGAGCCCTCGAAGCTGCAGTAAATCGAGGCCGCGAGCTATTGGGGCCTGATGTCCGAAGCTGGCGGTGGGGCAAGCTTCATGTGGCCGTGTTCCGTCATCCGCTCTCGAGCGACGCCGAGCGGCGCGCTCTGTTCGACGCAGGACCGGTCGAGCGCGGGGGCGACGCCTACACGCCGAACGCAACCGGCGGTGCCAACTTCCGGCAGCAATCGGGGGCCAGCTACCGCCATGTATTCGACCTGGCGGAGTGGGACCGTGGGGTGTTCACCAATGCACCGGGGCAGTCAGGGCAGCCGGGGAGCCCGCACTACGCGGATTTACTCAAGCTTTGGGCCGAGGGACGGTATGCGCCGCTGCTTTATACGCGTCACGCGATACGCCGGAATCTGGCGCATCGGTTGGTGTTGGAGCCGGCTCAACGCTGAGCCTTCTCGAACCAAACGTAATAGTGGTTACCGATGCGGGCGGCGTAGGGTGAGCGTAACAAGATCAGGTCGAGGTAGCGGAGAGGGAAGAGCAGCCAGCCGAAAACGCCGTGAGCGAGGACACGCCAGGCGCGCCAGGGCAGCAAGAGCTTGATCCACTCGAGGACAATCACGAGCATCGTCGCGGTGGGGCCCGTTCGCCAGCCCTCGGCGGAAATGCGGAGACCGCCTGCCAGTAGTCGCAGGGCGTCGGGCGTAAAGCGGTGATAATCCTTCGGGTACTCGTGCAGCGGATGACAGAACGGGACCACGACGTGGGCGCAGCCACCGGGCGCCAGCACGCGCTCGATTTCGCGCATGGCCCGCACGGGATGGCGCACGTGCTCGAGGACGGCGTCGCACTCGATGCGCTGGAAGAGGTTGTCGGGGAAGGGGAGCTGCTCGACGTCGGCCACAACGTCCACGCCCGGGGCATGGAGCAGATCGAGATTAATGTAGCCAGGCGTGCGAGCGCCCGCGCCTCCGACGTAAAGGTTCCAGCGCCCCAGGGGCGCATCGCGCGGTTCGCGCGGGTTGTGAATCAGCGGTCGAGGAGGCTCGAGCAGGCGTCGAAGCCGGTCCAAGAAGCCTTGAGCAGACATCAGCGCTCAGCGTAACGCAGCGCGAAGGCTTGCTTGTGGCAGGCAAAAACAAAGCGCCGCCCCGCTTCTGGGAGCGGGGCGGCGCGAAACGTTCAAGCCGCGCTGGGCCGCCTGCGCGACTCAGTAATCCATGTCGTGGGACGACGGACCGGTCGTCTCTTTCTTCTTCTCGGGGATCTCAGCCACCATCGCCTCGGTGGTGAGCATCAGGGCCGCGATCGAAGCCGCGTTCTGGAGCGCGGTACGGGCCACCTTGGTCGGGTCAATCACGCCCGCTTGCACCAGATCCTCGTATACGCAGGTCTCGGCGTTGAACCCGAAGTTGGGATTGTCGCTGGCCTTGACGCGCTCCACAGCGATGGCGCCTTCGAAGCCGGCGTTGGCCACGATCTGACGCAGCGGCTCCTCGCAGGCCCGCTTGATGATGTCCACGCCGATCTGCTCGTCGCCCTGCATCTTGAGGTTGTCGAGGGCAGCCGCAGCGCGCAGCAGCGCGACACCGCCGCCGGGCACGATACCTTCCTCGACCGCCGCACGGGTGGCGTGCAGGGCATCCTCGACGCGAGCCTTCTTTTCCTTCATCTCGGTCTCGGTCGCAGCGCCGACGCGGATGACGGCCACGCCGCCCGCCAGCTTGGCCAGCCGCTCTTGCAGCTTCTCGCGGTCATAGTCCGAGGTGGTTTCCTCGATCTGCGCACGGAGCTGCTTGATGCGGCCCTCGATCGCCTTCGGGCTGCCGGCGCCGTCCACGATGGTGGTGTAATCCTTGTCCACGGTGACGCGCTTGGCGCGGCCGAGGTCCTCGAGGCGGACGCCCTCCAGCTTGATGCCAGTCTCCTCCATGATGGCCTTGCCGCCGGTCAGGATGGCGATGTCTTCGAGCATGGCCTTGCGCCGATCGCCGAAGCCCGGGGCCTTCACCGCGCACGCGTTCAGTGTGCCGCGCAGCTTGTTCACCACCAGGGTGGCGAGAGCCTCACCCTCGACGTCCTCGGCGATGACCAGCAGCGGCTTGCCCGAACGCGCAATCTGCTCGAGCAGCGGCAGCAGGTCCTTCATGTTGGAGATCTTCTTTTCGTGGATCAGGATGTAGGGATCCTCGAGCACGCACTCCATGCGCTCGGGATCGGTGATGAAGTAGGGCGACAGGTAACCACGGTCGAACTGCATGCCCTCCACCGTGTCCAGCTCGGTGTGCATGGTCTTCGACTCTTCGACCGTGATCACGCCGTCCTTGCCCACCTTCTTCATGGCGTCGGCGATGATGCGCCCGATGTTGGTGTCGCCGTTGGCCGAGATCGCGGCCACCTGTGCGATCATGTCACCGGTGACGGGCTTGGAGAGCTTTTTGATCTCCTCGACGACGACTTCCACCGCCTTCTCGATGCCGCGCTTGATGGCCATGGGATTGGCGCCCGCGGCTACCGCCTTCACGCCCTCGCGGTAGATGCACTGGGCGAGCAAGGTAGCGGTGGTGGTGCCGTCGCCGGCCACGTCCGAGGTCTTGGAAGCGACCTCGCGCACCATCTGCGCGCCCATGTTCTCCAAGGGATCCTTCAGTTCGATCTCCTTGGCCACCGTGACGCCGTCCTTGGTGATCGTGGGGCCGCCGAATTTCTTCTCCAGCACCACGTTGCGGCCCTTGGGACCGAGGGTCACCTTGACGGCATCGGCCAGTTGGTTCACGCCACGCAAAATCGCCTGACGGGAAGCTTCACTGTATACGATCTGCTTGGCTGCCATCGTCCATCCTCCTTCGTGATTGCCTAAAAACTACGCCTTGGCAGACTCGCCTTCGATCACGCCGAGAACTTCGTCCTCGCGCATGATCAGGTACTCGACGCCATCGAGCTTGATCTCGTTGCCCGAGTACTTGCCGAACAGCACGCGATCACCCACCTTCACATCGAGGGGAACCAGCGTGCCGTTCTCCAGGCGCTTGCCGCGGCCCACGGCCACGACTTCACCCTGTTGGGGCTTTTCTTTGGCCGTATCCGGAATAATGATCCCGCCCTGGACCTGTTCCTTCTCTTCGATCCGTTTGACGACGATGCGATCGTAGAGCGGACGAATGTTCATGGGCTGAATCCTCCAGCGCTTGTGTGGATTTCAAGATCGGGAAGCGGAGCCGGAACAGTTCCGACTCCCGTACCATATTATTAGCACTCTCGGTCGAGGAGTGTCAACATGCTAATGTAAGCTATTGAAAAAATGGGTTTTGCCAGATCCACTCAGAGACCAATGAAATTGGAAAGCGGCCCTTCCTCCCACCCCTCCTCGCCTCGGACCTCAACGTGAGCCGCCCTCCAATACGCCCGCACCCGCTCCGCCGAAGCTTGGCGACCCTCCCCGTCCACTGCGCCTGCCAGAAGGATCCGACGCGGCGCCACCAGCTCGGCGATTTCCGGGAGATCCGCCTCGCGCAGCATGCCGGGAACGAAGTTGGCGAAGCTGCATCGGTAGTTTTCTGTCTCCACGACCTCGCGGAAGGCCAGTAGGCTGCCGGCCAGATAGAGTTTCTCGATCCTCGTCTCCAGGGCCGCGGCGCAAAGTGCCGGAACGCCGAGATGGCCGCGGGCCGCGAGGCGGATCGGTCTTGCGCGTGTGATCGGGTGTTGCGCCAGGGCGGCAACCGTGGCCAGGATGTCAGTTACGCGCTGGCCCAACAACGGGCGCCCCAGAATGAGAGATGCCCAGCTCCAACTCTCTTCGTCGGCGTGGGAGCGTGCATAGTGGGGCGCGCCGCGCGCAAACTCCGGCGTGAGATCCCCGATACCGCGTACGTCCGCCGCGCAGACGATATGACCTTTCAGGGCCAGACTCTGATAAAGGTCTCCCTCTCGCCAGCGGGCGTTGCGCCCGGCCGGGTCGAGAATCAAAAGAATCCGGCTCGGGCTAGCCGACTGGTGGGGCACGAAGATCCAGGCCGGGATCCAGATGTGAGGTGACGAAGCCACCTCGACGGCTTGTACGTCGAGGCCTCGGAGCCGGGTCTTCGCCAGCTCGCGGAACTCTGGCGCTTGCGGCGGGCGGTCCAACGCGAGCAGGCGAGCCAGAGCCTCGCGCGTCGGGCGCGACCGCGGCAACTTCCGGACCTGCTCGCGCGTGATTTCGAACGGCGTCCGGCTGCGGTAATCTCGCACGACGCTGCCCGAGACGGAAACCCAGAGTTCGCGGTCGGGCTCGGGTTCCGTGGGCGGTTCGTCCTCGATGGTGCGTTTCTCGCCTTTCAGCCAGCGTTCGAACCAGTTATAGATTTTCAGCCGGGTATCATAGGCGAGACCGTGCGGCAGCGGGGTGGAAGTCCAGACCAGACGGTCGGGCGCTCCGAGAATTTCGTATACGCGCTTCAGCTTTTCGAATTCGTCGCGTCCGCTCGTGAGATAGTTACTCGAGTAAGTTCCGAAGAAATCTTTCTGGCTTACGCTCACCAGCAGCGGCTTGGGCGCCAGCGGGTAAAGCAGATCCCAGCGGTCCAACCCCAGAGGACCAGACCCGAGAAGATTTTGCTCGGCATCGTCTGTGGAACCCGGTGGGTTGAAGTCCTGGCAAGCGAAGTTTTCGGTATTGCCGCTGGCCACAGCTGCGGCGGCGAGGCGATCGTCCACGCAAGCAAGGAACATAGTCAGAGTGCCGCCGCCCGATTGTCCGGTGGATCCGAGCCGGCGAGGATCGACGAGCGGGTGAGTCGCCAGCAGGTCCAGGCTGCGCACGGCATCCCAAACTTGCCAGCGCGTGGCGGTGTCGCCCACCAGCAGCATCTGGCGACCGGGAACTGTATGTTCGTCATCGGCCGAGGCGAGGCGCGTTCGGTAGCCGGAAGCATCCGGGTAATGGACGCGCTCCCCCTGCCCCATGGGATCGAACGCCAGCACGAGGTAGCCGAGCTGCGCGAGCGCCTGGCAGCAACGCTGATAAGGCCCGGACGCCTTGCCATTCAGGGCGTGCCCCATCTGGAACAGAACGCCGGGCAGCGGCGGCTTCGCCCCTCGGGGGATGTAGAGGTTGGCGGAGACATAAACTCCCGGCCTGCTTTCATAGAGCAGCTTTTCCACGCGGTAAGCCCGGCGTTCGAATCCGCCAATCACTTTGGCATTGAGCGGCGTACGCTCCGGCATGCCGCCAATCAGTTTCCAGAAGGTTTCGCGGACCCAGTTTTGGCGGCGGCGGACATCTTCCCGACGGCGGAGCGCAGCCAGCTCGCGATTGCGCCGATCCCAGGCTTCATGGGCGAGCGAACGCAACCAGGCGGGCCAGCAGCGAGAATAATCTCGGTAATAGCTCGTTGGGAAAAGGGCTGGGGCGTCACCCGTAGCGCGTACGTCGGGCGCCAGCCCGGCAGCAAAAAAAGACAAGCAACGCCTGCGGGTCACACGACAAGTGTAGCTGCTGCGAAAGCCCGGCAGCGTGTCGCGGACCGGCTTGCCAGAGATTCAGCGCGGACGACGGGTACTGACGGGCTGCGTCACGGGCGCCCGGAGCCGCGGCAGACGTTGAAGCTTGCGCAAGTGCTCGGGTGCGCTTGCCGGTGAGGAACGGTCCTCAAGTTTGGGAAGCGGCGCAGGTTCCCGGAGCAAGAGAGCAGGATCCAGTTTCGGCGGAGCGGCTATCGGGGCAGGAGGCTTGCGGGACGGCACCTTCTGGGATTTACCGCTGCCGCCGACGACGCGGGGACTGCGGGCTTGGCCTCCCAGTTCGACATCCTCTTCCGCCAGCCATTCGAGCAACGGGTTTTTCTTGTGCTTCTCCGTGCTTGCCATGCCTGCGCCTCCTCGGCTATTGAACTTATCGGCCGCCCGGGGGCCGGCCAGCCCAACCCCCTTGACCGGCCACGCTCTGGTTCGATTCTAGGCCGGATCTGTGCGGGAAGCAAGCAAAAACATAACAGTTACTGTCGGGGGCAGGCGGGTCGGCCGCCCCTTGGAGGGCAGGTGGCCTTCAGTGATCTGCCTTGCGGAACCGCGCAATCAGTTCGCGCCAGGCTCGCTCATCAAAATTGAGCTTTAGTCGTTCGCGACCAATCCCTTGCGCCTCCGAAGCGCGGGGCGCCTGTTTTTGCTGGCACCGTTTCAGCAGGAGGGCAGCTTCGTCGTCCTCCGGGGCGAGCTCCAAGACTCTGGCCAGATAATCGGCGGCCCGCGCAAACTCGCCGCGCTTCCACAAACTGTAACCGACATTGAAATTGAAGTCGGGGTCGTCGGGGTCCCCTTCCAAGGCTTGCAGGAATCCGTCCAGAGCGTCCGGGCGGTTCAGGCGGGCGCGGACGACTGCGAGGTTATTGAGAACCTCGTTCAGCGGGAGTTGCTCCGCCAACCGGGCCAGCACCGATTCGGCGGCTGTGAATTCCCCGGTGTAATAGCGACACAGGCCCAAGAGGAATTGGGCGCGCCAATACTTGCTCGATGCGGGGCGCACTTTTTCCAGCCAGCCCGCCGCCAGGCGATACTGTTTGCCCTCGAAATGCAAACGCCCCAACTCGAACAGAGGCGCCGAGAAGTCGGGCGCCAAGCGCGCCGACTGGGCCAGGAAGCGATGCTTTTGCTCGCGAGTTTCCGCCAGCAGCCCGCGTACGTACTGCTCGAGTGCGTCCAGCCGGACTGGGGGATTGTCGCGCAGGAATTCGGCGAGCGCCGGGACCGAATCGGGGTGGAGATGACGGAGCACTTGCCAGGCGAGTCGGCTTTGCAGTTCGGAGAGGCTGTTCAGGGAACCCTGTTCCACCCCGCAGTTTTCCATCCTCAGTCGCCTCAGGTCCAGACAAAAGGCTTCCAGCCTGATGGAGGCGTGGGAGCTATCGGAAGTGGACCCAGGGGCGGGAAACACTTCGTACTCTCCCGACACTGCCACGGCCACATCGAGTTCCTCAGCGATTTTGATCAGGGATCCGCGGGTGAGGCGGGCCGAAGGGGCAAGGGAAAGCCGCTGGCAAGCCATCAGGCGCGCGTCTCGGTCCACGACCAGGATGCCCTGACCGGCGACGGCCTCGCTGATGCGTTCCGCGAGGCTTTCACCGACCCAGTCGAGCTCGGACCGGGAACGGTTGCTAAAGGGGAGGACAACGACGCTCAGGATCCCCCTGTTGTCATGCTCGGTGGGTATGAGCGACTCAGCGAGGCTAGAAGCTGTCGCGGCAAGGACTAGCAGAGCGGGGAGCCGTCGCATGCACTGGGCCCGAGTGTAGCAAACGGCTCCCTGCCCTTGCTACAGTGCTGCTGGGCTACCGGGTGCTCGCGAAGCGGTTGACGCCTTCAGGGAGTTATGGGCGTGCGGCGGGTTGACGGCCGCTATCGATGGTGATCAATCGAAGACCAGCCGGAGGTTGGTGCCGCCGAGACGGATTTCCTGGATGCGGGCTTTCCCCTCACCGGCCGCGTACCGCACAGAGGTCGAGCTGAACTTGGTCTCGGCGTTCTCGACCTTGACGGGAGCTTCGACCCGCTGTTTGCCGGCTCGCAAAATTGCCTTTCCGTCTTGCAGCTCCAGCCGGTATTCGCCGGGTTTCAGTTCAGTACCCGCGACGATGGAGGGCTGGAAAAGGGTAACGGAATAGGTCTTGGCGCTGGCAATCCCGACGGCCAGCAGGACAAAGAGAACCAGCAGTTTCTTCATGTTTGGCATCTCCTTAACCGGTTGGTACATCATCAGCAAACCGTTTGGGACAGCCGGTTGGCTTCCCAATCTGGAAGACGATCCGCGCGGGAAAAGGTTCCCGCTTTCGGCAGCCATTCAGATTCGGGCAATGTTCACTGGTTCAGGAATTGCCGTACGATCTCGCTCGCCGCAGCTTGAACGTGCGGCTGGTCTCCGAAACCATCCAGCCACACCACGCCGGGTTCGTGCCGGAACCAAGTCCACTGACGCTTGGCGTAGCGTCGCGTGTTGCGCTGTGCGTAATAGATGGCCTTGCGAAGATCCAGCTCGCCGCGGAGGACCTGAAGGGCCTGGCGGTACCCGTGGGCCTGAAGCGGCTTGATCGTCTCGGGGTAACCCATGGCGAGGATGCGCCGGACCTCATCCAGCAAGCCGGCCTCGAACATGCGGACGCAGCGCTCGTCCAGGCGGCGGTAAAGCTCCTGCCGCGGAGGGTTGAGAGCAAGTTTGAGCACGCGGAAGCCTTGCAGGGGCTGGCGCCCGGCTGCGAACCAGGAGGAAAGAGGGCGTCCGGTCAGCATGCATACCTCGACGGCGCGCACGAGCTTGTGGCGATCCGAAGGGTGGATCCTAGCGGCGGCTTCCGGATCGTAACGCCGCAGAAAGCGATGGAGCAGGCCCGGACGCCGAGTCTCGCGCTCCATGAGCCGGCGGCGGAGGTCCTCATTGCGGGAAGGACCGGGGAAGAGGCCATCCACGAGGGCGCGCAGATACAAGCCCGTTCCCCCTACCACGAGCGGCAAACGCCCGCGCGCAACGATTTCGGCAAGGACGGCCCGCGCTCGCCGCGCATATTCGCCCGCGGTAAAGGGTTCGTCCGGATTGACGATGTCGAGGAGGTGGTGGGGAATGCCGCGCTGCTGCTCGGGGGTCAATTTCGCGGTGCCGATGTCAAAGTAACGGTAGACTTGGAGAGAGTCGCAGTTGAGGACCTCCCCGGAAAACCGGGCGGCCAGGTGCAGCGCGAGCTCGCTCTTGCCCGAACCCGTGGGGCCGAGCACTGCCACGAGCGGAGCTGGTTTGGCTTGCGACATCGGCTCTGATCCCAGTCTAACGACGGGTCAGGTGGTAAGCGTGGCTACATCGCAGCCGCGCTATACTAGGGGACGAGTGGTCGGAGAGCCCGTGGGGTCGGAAGGCGATTCTGCTGCGCGGGTTTCGGGCATCACGATGTCGCTGATACAAAGAGTAGCACTTCTGTTTTTGTTGGCTGTTGTGCTCGGGGCCGGTCAGGGTGCCCCGGGGGCCGCCAGCGAGGTGGATAGCCGCGCCACAGCATACTACCACTTCACCATGGGTCATCTCTACGCCGAGCTGGCTGGCATGTACGGAAACCGCTCGGAGTACGTAGACAAGGCCATCGAACACTACAAGGCCGCGCTGAAGGCGGACCCGGGCGCTGCCTTTCTGGCTGAGGAGCTGACCGACCTTTACATCCAGGCGGGTCGCTTGCGCGATGCCGTGGTGGAGGCAGAGCAGATGCTGGCCCGCGACCCCGGCAACGTGGAGGCGCATCGCATTCTCGGCCGGATTTACAGCCGGATGATCGGCGATCCCGCGCAGGGGCGCCTCGATGAGGGGATGCTGCGGCGCGCGATCGAGCAGTTTCAGAAAGTCACCGAGAAGGATCCCTCGGATGCCGAGGCCTTCGTGACGCTGGGGCGCTTGTATCGGTTGGCGCAGAATTCCGTTGAGGCCGAGAAGGCGCTCCAGAAGGCTCTCGAGTTGGACCCCGACAACGAGTACGCCCTGCATGGGCTTGCGCTTTTGTACTCCGATTTGGGGGACACGAAAACGGCGGTCCAGATGTGGGAACGGCTGGCGCAGCGGAATCCCCATCCACGGATTTTCCGGGCGCTGGCTGCCACCCTGTCCGAGGCCCGCGATTTCTCAGGCGCGGTCGCCGCACTCCGGCGTGCCTTGGAGCTGGCACCGAAGGATACCGAGATCAAGCGTGAGCTTGCCGAGAACCTGCTCCTGAAAGGGGACTACAACGAAGCGGCTACGTTGTACCGGGAGCTGGCCGACGCCAACCCGCGGGACGCCCAGTATCCGTTGCGCCTCTCCCAGATTTATCGTCAGCAGGGGGATCTGAAAAAAGCGCGGGAGGCGCATGAGCGCGCCAGGGCACTCGATCCCGGCAGTCTCGAAGTTCAGTACAACGAGGTCAATCTGCTGGAGGCCGAGGGGCAGTTGGCCAGTGCCATTGCGCGATTGAAGGAGATTCTGAACAGTACTGCGCGGGTGGCATACGCGCCGCCCGAGCGCGCCAATCGCGTCATGCTGCTCGAGCGGCTCGGCTTGATGTACCGGGCGAACGAGCAGCCGAGCGAGGCGGTTGAGGCCTTTCGGCAAATGGCGCAACTGGATGCCGACCTGGGCGCCAGGGCGGCGGCGCAGATCATCGAGACCTATCGGGCCGCCAAGCAGTTTGCGCAAGCGGAGCAGGAAGCTGAGAGAGCATTCAAGCAGTACCCGAACGATCGGATGCTCCGGCTGGTGCGGGCTTCTTTGCTGGCCGACCTCGGGCGCGGGGCCGAGGCGGTAGCGGAAGTCAAGCGGTTGCTGGACGGCTCGAAAGACCGGGAGACGTACTTGGCCTTGGCGCAAATTTGCGAAAAAACGAAAGACTTCGCGGGGATGGCGGCAGCGCTGGACGAGGCCGAGCGTCTTTCGCAGTCCGACGAGGAACGGGAGGTGGTCTTCTTCATGCGCGGCGCCATGTACGAGCGCATGAAGAAGTACGATCAGGCGGAGGCCGAGTTTCGCCGGGTCCTCAAGATGAATCCGCGGAACGCCTCGGCGCTCAACTACCTGGGGTACATGTTTGCCGACCGCGAAGTCAACCTGGAAGAGGCGCTAGAACTGATCCAGCGGGCTGTGGAGCTGGAGCCCAACAACGGCGCATATCTGGACAGTCTCGGCTGGGTTTATTACCGCCTCGGGCGTCTGGATGAGGCCGAGCGCTATCTGCGGCTCGCGCTGGAGCGTGTCCCGCGGGATCCCACAGTGAACGATCATTTGGGCGACGTCTTGTACCGCCAGGGCAAGATCAAGGAGGCCATCGCGCAGTGGCAGATCTCACTGAAAGAGTGGGAAGCCGGCTCGAAGGCCGAACTCGAACCGGATGAGGTAGCGAAGATCCAGAAGAAACTCGAGGGAGCGAAGAGCCGGCTGGCAAAAGATGGCGGTAAGGCTTCCCCCCGCTGAAGGCGATCACGCTGCCGGGACTTGCCCGCGCACGCTTCTCAGGGTTTCGCGGATAATTTCGATCGCCCTCACGCAGTCAGTCTCGCTCACGTCGTAGTGGGTGACCAATCGAAGCTGATGCGAGCCGGTCGGATTGATCAGTAGTCCCTGTGTTTTCAGGCGGGCGCTGAGGTCGGGGGCAGAGATGCCTGTCGCCGAAATATCCATGATCACGATGTTTGTCTGGACGGGATGGGGGATTGTCACGCCCGGCATTTCGGCCAGAGCTTGAGCCAGAAGGCGGGCGTTGCGGTGGTCTTCGTGAAGTCGGGCGGGCATTTGCTCGAGCGCGATGAGACCCGCTGCTGCCAGTACTCCGGCCTGGCGCATTCCGCCGCCGAGGCGCTTGCGATAGAGGCGCGCCTCGGCGATCGCGTCACGGGATCCAACGAGAAGCGAGCCCACGGGTGCACCCAAGCCTTTAGAGAGACAAAACATGACGGTATCGGCACCCCGAGCGAGTTCGTGAACCGGACACCCGAGGAATGTGGCAGCGTTGAAGAGCCTGGCGCCATCCAGGTGAACTCTCAGGCCAAGGGCGTGTGCGCGGTCGCAGATTTCGCGAAAGACGTCGGGCGGATAGACAGTGCCGCCCGCCATGTTATGAGTGTTTTCGAGGACGATGAGGCCTGTGGGGGCCCAGTGCGGACCCAGGGGACGGATGTGGGGTTCGATGAGGCGCCAGGTGAGGATACCGTGTTCAGCTTGGATGGGCCTTGGCACGCAGCCCGCAAACCAGGCCATCATCGCCAGCTCGTAGTTGAAGACGTGAGAACGCGCCTCGCAGATGACCTCCTGCCCGTGGCGCGTGTGGAGCTTGACAGCGATCGTGTTGCCCATCGTACCGCTGGGGACGAACAGGGCGGCTTCCTTGCCCATGATTTCGGCGGCGCGTTCCTCCAGCCGGTTGACAGTTGGGTCTTCGCCGTAAACGTCGTCGCCAACCTCAGCTTCCGCCATCGCGCGACGCATGGCGGGAGTGGGCTTGGTTACGGTATCGCTCCGGAGATCTATCACGCGTTCTGGCATAGCTGCAGACCTATTAAGGGTACAGCATCCGTAGGGCCGGCCAGGTGGGGATTCGGGACGAGGATCCTCTGGGCAGCGGGGTTCATCTGGTAGGCTTGATGACCGGAATGGTACTCGAATGTATTCCGTATTCCCGATTGCCGGGCGCTACTCGGCTCGCGGAAGACTTCCTGTACGCGTTCGAGAAGGTCGCGCGGTTCTACGTGTACGATCCATGGGACGCGGCCTCCGTGCTGCGGCGAGTTGAGAAGATGGACTACCCGCGGAACAGGCGGGAAGCGCTTGTCCAGGTGCTGCGTGTACAGAATCCCGGATCCGAGGCATTAGAGCGGTTGCGGGAGCCGGATACGGTCGTTGTGATCACTGGGCAGCAGGTTGGGTTCCTGACCGGCCCCGTTTATACGTTGTACAAGGCGCTGAGTGCGGTGAAGGTCGCGCAGGAATTGTGTGATCGGGGAATCCCTGCGGTGCCAGTGTTCTGGATGGCGACCGAGGATCACGATTACGACGAAGTGGCGGAGTGCTGGGTCTTTGACCACCGCGGCGCGGCTGTGCGGATGCACGCCGGTCGGACTGAGGGCGCCGGGGTGCGGCCGTGCGGGGAGTTGGACGTGCCCGAGTGGCCCATCGAGATGTTGGAGAGTACGCTGGGTCAGCTTCCGCATGGCAGGGAGGCAGTTGACCTGGCCAGAGAGTTCTACCGCCCCGGGCAGCGCTTGGCCGGGGCATTCGGGGGTCTGCTTGGAGAACTCGTCGGAGAGGGCAGGCTAATCCTGTTCGATCCTCTGCGGCCTGAGGCGCGGGAGCTGCTGGGGCCGATACTGATGGAGGCAGCAGAAAGGGCGCGGGAGCTTGTTGAGGCTGTGCGGACGAGGACCGGAGAGGTCGAAGCCTTGGGCTATCACGCTCAAGTGCGGGTCGAACCGGAGCCGACCCTGTTGTTTATGCTCCAGGCAGGACGCAGAGTGCCGATCAGGATGGAGGGTGGTGGTTTCCAGGATTGTGGGGAGCACTTCGGAAAAACCGAGTTGGAGAGGGTGGCGCGTGATTTGTCGCCCGGGGCGCTGTTGCGTCCGGTGGTGCAAGACTGGGTCTTCCCCGCGGCGGTTTCGGTGGTCGGGCCGGCTGAGCTTGCTTACCTCGCCCAAGCGAGCGCCATTTACGAGGTTCTCGGGGTGGGACAGCCTGTACGAAGGCCGCGGGTGAGTTGCACTTTGCTGGATCGAGCATGCGCGGGGGTTCTGGAACGTTTCGGTTTGAGCTTGGTGGGGGTGTTTGGACCGGAAACGGCACTGCGTGAGGCCATCGGCAGGCAGCTGCGTCCGGTGGAGTTGGCGACCGCGGTGGAACGCGCGCAGGCGGAGGTGGTTAGCGCGCTGGATCGAATCGGGGCGGCGTTAGTTGGGTGGCGCGGAGCGGTGGAGCGCAACTTTGAAAAGAGTCGGTCCAAGATCCTTTATCAGATGGGCAAGATCGAGCGCAGTATCGCCCGGGAGATGGTGCGCCGGGATAGGGGAGCGGATGAAGGGGTTCGGCGCCTGCTGGGCTTCGCGTACCCCGGGCGGCGATTGCAGGAGAGGGTGTATTCCGCGCTGGCGTTTATCGCCTTGTGGGGCATGGACTTCGTTGCGGCCGTTGAAGAGGCTGTCGCTTGGGACTGTCGCGACCATCAGGTTGTGGTGCTTTGAGGCGGTGGCCGTTATACTAAATTACAGGGACCGCGCTGGAGTGGCGGAACTGGCAGACGCACGGGACTCAAAATCCCGCGGAGCTTCGGCTCCATGAGGGTTCGACCCCCTCCTCCAGCACCATGAAATCAATCACTTAGCGGCAATCACTGAATCGGCCCCTCGGTGCTCGGTGTGCCTATGGTGTGCCGCTCGCCCCGTTGCGCCTCCTCGCGCCGCTCGGCCAGGTACCGCTCCAGCCGCGCCGCAGCCTGCCGCAGGTCGGCCTCGCTGACGATGTTGTAGCGGTCAAAGATCGCCCGCGTCTTGTGCCCGGAAATGCTCATGGCGATCCGCTCGGGCACCCCCGCCCGAATCATGTTGCGTACCGCGGTCCGTCGCAAGTCGTGGAAGACCTTCGTGGGTCTGCCATCCTTCCACAGGCCCGCCGCGCGGCATGCCACCCGCCAGACCCACGTCAAGCGGTCCCCGTTGACCGGTTTGGTGCCGTCTTCGGTGAAAACCCACGGGCAATCGGGCCAGTATTGGTCTGCCCTCGCCCGCTCGAAGGCGAGCAGTTGGCGTAGATCCTCGGACAGCGCAACGGTCCGCGGTTCGCCCGTCTTGGTCATTCGGGCTTCCAGCCGGACGATGCCGGCGGCCAGGTCAACTTGACTCCACCCCAGCGTCAGAATCTCATTGCGGCGGCAGCCCGTGTAATATCCGAACGCCACGATGGCCCGAAAGACGGGCGGCATGTGGGTCACCAGGGCCTCGTACTCGTCATGCTCCAGGAATCCTTGCCGGGCGTTTTCTTCCTTGAGCATCGGGATGTAGGGTACCGTGGCCACCTTCGGCGGGGTGTGCGCCGCGCCCAGTCGGAAGGCCCGCTTGAGCAGGGCCAGCTCGCGGTTGATCGTGGCGGGCGCCGCGCCCGCCTCTTGCCGCGCGGCGATGTAGCGCCGGATCAGCGCCGTGGTCACTTGGCCTGCGCGCAGGTGACCGAAGGCAGGCTTCAGGTGCAGGCGCACATATCGCTCGGCCCAGTCGTAGCTCTGGCCTTTGGCCAGGTAATCCGCGAGCAGGTCCTCGAACAGATCAGCCATCAAGGTACGCTTGCCGGCCACCGCCGTACCGGCCAGGTCGCGCATGCGCAACGCCTCGGCGAGGTACGTCTCGGCATCGCGCTTGGTGCCGTGGATCAGCTTGCTGCGGTATACCCTGCGGCCCTCGGCGTCCCGTCCGTAGTACACGCGCACCAGCCACTTGCGATCGCCACGCTTGATGATTTGACCAGGCATGCCTCAATCTCCGATTCGTGCGATAGCATACCGCGCCTCGCCGGCTCCTGCGCCTGCCTCGCCCCACCATTGCCCGGGCCCGGGCGGGCATCAAGGCCTGCGGCGGCAAGCGCGGGCAGTGATGCAAGCCGCCCCCATCGCCGAAACCGCCCCCGCCCCAGGAAGCCGCCGGCTTGCGCTTGCGCGATGCGGCCCGGCGGGGCCATGGCCAGGTCATCCGCCGGATGAGCCGGCCACATGCGGCAGCATCCGCCGGCGGTAAGGCATGCCGCCGCCGGGCCAAGATGCCGCCGGAATGGCCCCGGCTCCTCAGGGCGGTAGCGCCCCCCGCGGCATCCGAAGCGCGGGCCAGCCAGGCAACAGCAAGGCTTCGAGCCGCCCCCTCCACGCCGCGCGGGAAGCATGCGGGCGGTATCGCTGCGCCCGAAGCCAGGCAGCAGTAAGGGCCTGCCTCGGAAGCGGTCAAAGGGCCGCGCAGGCGTCTTTGCGCCATGGCCTGGCACTCTCTCCGCGCCCGGGCGGCAGTCTCGGGCCGGCCAAGCCTTGCTGCGCCGGCGGCCACGGCTTGACGCCTGCCGGGGCGGGGCGGCCCGGCAAGCCGCGCGCGGTTATACTGGATACGGGGAGTAACGTTCTGCCCCTCGTTGAATCACATGCGCTTCGGGGCGGCCAGCGAAGCCGCCCCTCTTTTCTCGCGCAAGCCGGCCCTGACAGCCGCTCCCTCTTCTCGCGCAAGTAGACACCACGCAGATCAAGTACCACGGATCTCCTCCCACAACTTGCGGGCTTCGTCGCGCGTCATCTGGCCACGCTTGACCTTCGCCGCAATCTCTCTTGTCCGGCGGTTGTAGGCCGTTGTGTCCTTGCGCACGGTCGCAAGGGCCGCCGGATCCACTGCCTCGAGTCTCTGGAGCAGGATGTCCTTGCTGCGCTGAATGCATGCCTCTATGGCACGCTGGGCACGCTGCAGCCCCTCGATCCAGATGGTGCGCAAGGGCGCGGTTGCCATCACCCCGGCGATCGCCTCAGTGTGTTCGGGCAACAGCTCGTTGATCTGGGATACCGCGGTCATCAGCTGCTGCACATGCAACATGGCTTCGTCCTGGTCAACTTCCATGGCTCAACCTCCTTCGCAGCTCGCTGCGATGCCAGGGCAGGATGGCTACTCAGCCCGCCCGAGCCGAAGGCGCAGCACGTGCGCCACTTCCGCGGCGGTTACTGGCCCGTCTGCCCTCAAGCGGCCCTCAGGCTACACAAGCGGGCGCAGGCCCCACATGAGCCGGCCCTCGATGATGGCTGCGACATCGCCGCGCTCCAAGGCCTCCAGCCATTCATCCCAGTCCCCTGAGAAAGCTCGGTTCGTGAGGGAGCCGGGAACGTCAGCCATCAGGTCTTCGTCACTGCGCGGCGGGATGCCGGCCTCGGCGTCCCATTCGCGCATGATGTCGAATGCGGTTCGCTTCATTGTTCGCCTCCGCTTTTCGGTTTGCGCGCCGCGGGCGGGACGTACAGGGCGGGCTACAATAGTGGCAGCCGTCTGCGCGCCTCTGCCGCGCGGGCGGTTAGTGGCCGCGGGATGATTGCCCATCCTGCGGCCACGCCCAGCAGAATACGGCATCCGCGGGCGGCGTGTCAAGCCCCCCACTCCGGAAAATGGCGCTTTTCCGTGATCAGAGTAGATGCGCCGGCAATTCGCCTGGCCGATGCACGCCGGTAGCGATGGCCTGCGGCACTTGCGCCCCGGTGACGCTCTGACTTGTCGCCAGGGCGGCCCCGGCTACGGCTTGCGCCTGGCGAGTGTCCACCACGGGGCCAATTAGTGTGATCGCGCGTCCGCCAACCTCGGCGGGGCGGGCCTGCGCCGCTCGAACTTCGCCCACTGCGCCTCAAGCAACTTGGTCAGCTCGCGCCTCTGGGCGGGCGTGTCGTACAGCCTTGAAGCCGCCGGCAGCTCCCGCGGCAGGCCCCGCAACCACTCGCGAATCAGCCGCGCACGATGCCTGCGCCACGCCCCGCGCGCTTCGGGAGTCTGAAGCCACGCCGCCCGCTCAAGGCTCTGCTGCCATCCGCAGAGTAAGTCGTGCCCGTAGAGCAGCAGCATTTCCTGCGAAGCCGTGAGCGCGCCCGCCTCGCCATCTTGCGCCTTCAGCTTCGGCATGATTGCCTACTCCAGCGTCGGCGGGCGGCCAGGCGGCATTGTGGCGGGCGCGTCCTGATCCAGCCCTAACGTCTTCCATGCGCGCACGAAGCTTGCCGATAGCTGCGTCTCGATGCGCCGGTACTTCAGCGCCTCGGCAGCCGTCAGCCGCCCGCCGGCCAGCTCGGTTCGGACGGCTTCCAGACCGTCCGCCAAGTGCAGCAGCTCCGCCACCATGGGCGCTACCGCCTCGATTTGATCACCGAAGTGCTTACGAAGCCACGCTCGCAGCCGCTTTGCCGCCGGCCCGAGCCTTGGCCTCGCCACGCTCACACTCGCGCCTGCTGCGCGTTTCGCGGCGTTTTTCGCGCGCGCAGGCCCGTTTTCGTGCGCTCGTGAGGCAGTCTCAAGGGGCGGTAGCGCCGCGTCAGGCGCGAAGCCGCCCGACAAGCGCGGCGTCTGCCCCTGCACGGGCGGGGCCTGCACTTCGATGCCGCGCTTCGCGCTTTTCGCGCTCTTCGCGGGCTTCGAAGGCGGCCCCCCGGCGGCATCGGCGGGGGCATCGCAGGCGGCCCGGCCACGGGCCGGGGGGGCATTATGCGGGGATGGCCTTTTCGCGCGCGCGGCCCGCGCCGCGGGTTCCGCGCCTGACTTAGAAATTTTCGACACCCCCTACCCCCCTACTTACTAAGTGCGAGTAAGTGCGGCCCCTCGACACGTACCCACACGGGCACGGGCAGGTCGGCCAACCGTCGGCGGTTCTGGTCGTAAGTCTCAATTACTTTGTTGCTCTCGTTGACGGTCAGCCACTTGCCGGGTTCTACTTCTGCAAGGCATCCCTCGTGGTAAAGTGTGGCGTGTCGCCACAAAATGCGCCACGTCTGAACACGGTGAGCAGATGGCACGTGAGCCTCGATAGTGCGGTACCAGTTACTAACTTCGTCGCACGAAGGCACTAAGGCCGGGGCCTTGAGCATGCTCTCAAGCAGGCTATCGAGCGAGTCACCGAAGGCCACGCCCGCTCGGGGCACTCCGTACTGGCGAAGCAGGATGAGGCGATGGTGTAAGTTACTAACTTCCTGTGCAAGCAGGTAAGACTTGCGCACTTGGCCTTCTTTTGTCAAGGGCGGATCGAGAAATTCCGCGGCCTCGATTTTCGCCAGCTCGTCCAAAATTGAGCGGCGTTTTTCCGCGAGATTTGCGATTTCGGCCTCAAGTTCACGCTTGCGCGATTCAAGCGCGGCTATGTACGACTCCAAGTACTCGGTGAGTAGCTTTTCACGCCGTTTGCGCAGCAAGCTGACTGCGCCGTCTAAGACGGTCAGCATTTGCGATGCATCGGCAAGCTTCCGCCGCGCGCTCGGGCTATCGCGCTCAAGCAGCGCGGCGGCGGCCTCATCGCGGGCTTGCTCCGCTTCGGCCCTGCGGGTCTGGTAGCTGCGCCACAGGTCCAGTTCTTGCGCGGCCAGGCGCTCAAGCTCGGTTCGGAATTCGGTCTCGTTCATGCAAACCTCCAGTCAGTGATGAAGTTTGTGCCAGAACATTCTGAGGCAGAAATGTTTTGCCGCGATGTGCGGCCCAAACTCGGTTGTGCGGCGCCTGCGGGGGCGGGGCCGGCGGGGCCGGCCACGGCGGGCGGGGCCGCGCAGTGTGTCCGGGGTCGAAGCTCGGCCCGGGGGACAGCTACAAGGGCCTCATTCGCCCCCAAAATGGCCTCGTCTTGGGCGGGGTAGTGGTTTGCCCCTTTCCGGGCCTCGCCGCGCGATTCTGGCGCGTGGGAGTGCTCTGTAGCTGTTCTCCGCTTCAAGCTCGCAGCGGTTGCCCTCGCCAGCACCTCGCGGCTCGCCCCGGGGTGGCGCTTCCGCGCCTTGCACCCGGCAATCTTGATCGCCTGCGTGTACCGCTCGGGTCGGATGCGGCGAACTTCCACGTCCTGCACCCGGCGGCCGTGATCGTCAAGGGTGATCGTGCCCAGCCAGACCTTGCCCGTATCGCCGACCAGGTCCTTCAGGCGCCGGGTTGAGACTGGCCTGCCGTCCACGATCATGAGGCACAGGCCCTCGGCGTCCTCGTCCCGCCGGATCTTCAGGCGGTACTTCTCGGCGAATCGCTCCAGCTCGACTTCAGGATCGGTCATGGTTCAGTACTCCTTTCGAGGGTGGAATTGTTGGTGCAGGCCCGCCAGAATCGCGCGCCCGGGGCGGGATAGTATCCCGAAAAGCCTTCCCCTGGCCCGCCGATGCAATAGCGGCGCCTGTAGCGCGCGCACGGGGCATTCTGTGCGCGGGGCGGCCCGGCCTGCGGCGGCAGCAGGGCCAGGGCGGCCAGGGCGGCATCGTGGCCAGGGCGGCGGCAGCATCGGCAGCGCCGGGGCCGGCTTCGTCGGCGGGGCCTGCCGCGTCGTGGCCAGGCGCTTGCGCGCCGCCCCGCCCGCAGCCACAGCACGCCTCGCAGTAGATCAGGAGACCTTGGACATGCGCGGGCCATGCCGGTTGCCGGCAGGTCGCGCACGGTCCGGCTAGGCGCGAAGTTATGAGGCAGCGCTCATGCCGCATCGTTCCGTCCCCCCTCGGGGGCGGCCTTAGACAGCTCAGCCGCACGGCGTCGCCGTGCTGCTTCCATGAACTTTTCAATCTCGTTCTCCCTGACCGGGGTTTCTCTGGGCGGCAGCGGCGGAAGCTCCGCGACGTAGACAATCGCGTCGGCACGCACATTGATGTTGAGTAGCTTCTCAGGCGGTCCGCCGCGAACTTCCGGTGCGCAAGTATTGCCGTTTTTCAGCCCCCACAGCATGACGTATTCGCCGTCCAGCGCCGCGTAGCGGAACTTCACCGTTTCGCCCGTCACCAGCCGGGCCAGGTAAACCTCGCGGCTCTCCGGGTCGGCCAGAGCGGCTGAGATCAGCAGCCGCGGGTATCGCCGTTCGCAGGCATTGCAAATCCGGAAGTCGGGGTCAACTTCCGTCGTTTTGCAGCCCCGGCAAGTGCTTTTCACGATTTTCTCTTCGTTGTTCGCCATTTGTTTCTCCTTCGATCAAACCCTGACGTCCAGGCACCCAAGGGCCGGGCGGCATCGGCGGCACGGGGCGGCCAGGCGGGCCGTGATCAAGCAGTCGTCACACGGCATCGCGGTCTATCTCCTCTGGCAGCGGCAGCGAGCCGCGGCAGGCGGGGCAGCAGTGCCAGCAGTAGGCACGTTTCGCGCCGTGCGGCAAGTGCACGAGTCGGATCAAGGCCCGGCACGCGGCGCAGCTCGCCACGACATCGCGAATCTGCACGCAAGCCGCCCCGCGCGGGGCCTGGCGGTCAGCTTGGGGGCGCGTCTTGATGCGTGCTATCTCGGTCATTCCTCCTCCTCGATGCGCTCCAGCCGCCCGTGCAAGTCAATCAGCGCACGGACAAAGCAGCCCAAGTCCGCGTCCGTGATCCACGGCTTGCCGGCCAGGTGCGTAATCCACAGCAGCGCGCCGTGACGAGTGCGGCAATCGGACAGCAGCACGTAGTAGACCTCGCCCGCCGGCTCGCGCAGTTCGAATTCCAGCGCCTTGTGGTCCAGCGTCAGCCGCCAGCGGCCCCAGCGGGTGCGCGGCGGCCAGGCGCACCATGCGGCCACCACGGCCTCGAAGTCGCCACCGAGAATTTCGGTGATGGTTCTCAGCTTGGGCCCCATTCGGCCTCCCCATGGCGGACACTGCGGACACAGGGGGCCCTATAAAGGGCCCCCCTGTGTGTCCCGCTCCTGTCCCACTCTGTCCCGCTTTCTGTCCCGCCTTGTAAATCCCGCGTCATCAATAAGTTAACGGCAGGCGATGCCAAGTGTCCCACTCTGTCCCGCTTTCTGTCCCGGTTGACTGTCCCGCCTACTGTCCTGCTTGCAAGTCCCTTGAATTCAATCACTTGCGAAAACGTGTCCCGAAGTGTCCCGCTACTGTCCCGCCTACTGTCCCGGTACATATCATTCTCGATCGGCATTTTTGTCTACCTCCCCGTCCCGGGCTCGAAGGCCGATCCTGCCCCCGGGTAGGACGATGAATCGGTGCTTGTAGCGGTTGACGACTCGCCGGACCGAGTCAACAGGCGCATCGAGTGACTGGGCAATCTCCGGCTTGGTCAGCGGCCCTCGGCGCAGGATCGTTGCGATGCGATCAGCAAGGGGCAACTCCTCGGCCACTTCGGGAAGTTCCGCCGGGTCTGCCGGGTGAACCTCGACGCGGTCCTGCCCAAACACGAAACGGAAACAGACGATCATGTCTTTGGGGGTCAGGTTGGACTTGGGGGCCTTGAGTTTGGTTC
>Ga0080004_1138490_pt1 | contig 37849 bp, 43 predicted proteins | sample WasSprMetagenome_FD_69207 | JGI IMG/M metagenome (GOLD analysis project Ga0080004, IMG submission 69207) | Sulfidic aquatic microbial communities from Washburn Spring, Yellowstone National Park, USA - WS (SPADES assembly) (version 2) | ecosystem: Environmental > Aquatic > Thermal springs > Hot...
TGTTCTACAACTCGATCATAAAGTACGACAAGACTGCCCAGCCCCCATGGGTGGCAGGGATATGAAAGGGGTGACGGAGAGGAAAATCAAGCTTATGTCGGAAAATTATGCAACACAGCAGTCCTGACGAAAACCGCCTAAATTACTTAAAATTCGAAAAATAGCTTCTATTGGGCAAACTCGCGAAGAATCTTTTCGCGGTAGAAAAGGCGAATCTACAAGCTGAAAAACCCGCAAAACTTAGGCCCGAAGAAGTAGTAGAGATCAAGAAACAATGTAGCGAAAAAGGGCAAGTTGCCCCTTAACGTATTGCAAGGATGAGAATGTTGAATGGCGGAGATTCTATGAATAGGGCTGGGGACAAATGCGGCTAAGCAAATGAGTAAACCCTTATTAATAAATGAGTTATGTTTGTATTGGTCGAAGTCATGCGCGCATTCATAGCTATAGACATAGATGATGTGGTCAGGCAGAGGCTTGTCGATGCGCAGCGAGAGTTTGCCTCAATCGGACAACTAAAGCTCGTTGAAGCAGAGAACATCCACGTGACGATGAAATTTTTGGGAGAGGTGTCAGAGGAGATGCTACCTAAAATAGTGGATGCGCTCAAAAAGGGGGTCTCAGGTAAAAAGGAGTTCGATTTCATAGTTTCAGGGATTGGGGTCTTCCCTAACCCATCTTATGTAAGGGTGATATGGGCGGGCGTTAAGGAGGGAAGAGAGGAAATCATGACAATACAAAAAAACATAGATGAAGGATTACAAAAATTGGGATTTGCCCGCGAAAAAGATTTTGTCCCCCACTTAACACTCGCAAGGGTGAAGAGGGTGGGGCAAAAGGAGAGATTGCTGTCCCTATTAAGAGATATGTCTGGGGTAGAGTTCGGCAAATGCCATGCTGCATGCGTGGAATTAAGACAGAGTACCTTAACCCCAAAAGGCCCAATCTATACCACTCTGGAGCGAATTAATTTGGGCTAGGCACGCCTTAGGCATTTTGACAGGCTGCGGAAAACGGGTGAAGTCGATGCTCAAGGCTGGAAAAATTTGAATCAATGGAGCTCTACAAAACAAATTGTCGCGCCGCGAGAAATTCGATTAGAGCGAATGATATAAGAATTTCAAAACCAATTAACTTTTAAGCTAGTATGTTAATGTTCCTAAAATCTTTAGGGTGGGGAGTGGGACATTGTGGTCAATTTTGCTCACTGGATTACTCATATTCCTAGCTCGTCTCACCGACGTATCAATGGGCACACTCAGACAAATAATGATAATAAGGGGCCAAAGAAAAATCGGGGCACTGATCGGATTTTTTGAAATAATCATATGGATCTTGGCGATAAGCCGTGTGCTCTCCAATTTAAATCAGTTTTACAATATCATCGCCTTTGCCTCAGGATTTGCCATGGGGAATTATCTGGGGGCAGTGATAGAAGAAAAAATCGCCTTAGGCTATGTCTTCGCCTACGTCGTTCCTAAAAACAGCACGGCTAACCTATCAGAAGAACTAAGAAAAGCGGGGTTCGGGGTGACGACCGTAACGGGAATGGGCCTAGAGGGGCCTAGGCCTATTTTGCACATAGTTTTCAAAAGAAAGGACACAAAGCAATTCCTCAACCTTCTCAAGGCCCACGATAAAGACGCCTTTTACACTATACTCGATGTTAGGGCAGAAAGCGGGGGTTACATAAGAAGAACAGGGATCGCAAAAAAGAAGTAGTTCTCACCTATACCATGACAGGCGATGCGAGAGATACTCGGAGATGAACTCCCTGAAATCTTCATCCCTGCAAAGTCTGACGATCTGGCCGCCCTGGTAGATCTTAAAACCTTCGGAGATCGCCTTAGCGACATGTTTGCCAAATGATTCCTTCTTGGACAGAGCCTCCTCAAGCACATCTATGGCCTCCGATTTTTCCCTCTCAATTTCGAAAACCAATCTTCCATCCTCATCTATGTACGGACCAGAAAAGCTTTTCTTTGACCCCAAGTGCTTTTTGATGAACTCGCCAGTCCCGGAGGTTATAGGTGGACCAACGTGGATTTTCACCTTTGGCAATTTTGCCACAGCCAGCTCCAAAAGTATGACGGATCTACCGTTTGACCACACATCGCTCCTTTGGACCTCAAAACCCGCTCTAGAAAGCTGTGCAACAAGCGAGCGCTCTGTTTTCCTGAGCTGAGGATAAAGCACATCCGCAACAACATCTGGCGGTTTAAAGGTTATGCAAAAAATCGATGTGCCCCTCCTCCTAAAAATGGACTTGATCTCCTCGTCTGTAAGATGCTTAATTTTATTTGGAAAGAAGAATTTCTCGCCGGGCGAGGCAAGGAAATCTTGACATGCGCGCACGAAAATGGCAAAGTTCTGTTTGGAAACGGCTGCGGCCACGTTACGATTTCGGTCTATTGGATCGATCACGATAAGGGGGTGTCCTTCGAAAAGTTCCCTTGCCTCATCAGGGCTGCTGTATGCCCCCTCTAGGTCTATTACCTCCCCCACACTCCATCTGCTCGCCGCCTCAACCACCCCCCTAAAAGTGCGGTATTTGAGGACGAGGAGTTCACAGAGATAGCCTGAAAAACCCTGAATTTTAAGTTCGGCCCCATAACAATTTGTTCCCATCATGAATCTCTTCAAAAGCCTGACCTCCCTTTTCTCCCGCTCGGTTATGTGCTCAAGCACGTACTTGGTATGAAAGGGCGTTCTGTCAACTGCAGAAAGCATTTCCCCGGCGCTGTCCACCTTGTAGCATGGGACGACTTCTACAATATACTTCCCAATCTCGGTTCTAAGGTAGGGGTGCTCGGCGTACTCCACCTGCCACCTGCCCCCTATCTTCTTTGCGGACTCAATGACCTTGAAAAACATTTCCCTTGGAGCGCCTTTAGGAAGAAGGGCAAATATATCCACATCATTTTCGCCTGCAAGCCATGTGTCCTTCGCGACAGACCCCTCGATCCGGACCTGCGCCTGAATGCCCTGCCTTCTAAGTTCACCCTCGAGCAATGACACCAATTTGTTCGCAAGACGAATTGTCCTCACCCGCTCTTTTTGAGTGGGTTCGATTCTCCTTAGAACACGATCGCAAATTTTCTGGATTTTATCTGGTGCCGCACCCAAACTCTCACTATCCGTCCCTGGCCCCTGAAACATACGCATTAGCCTATGCCTGCTTTAGTTTAAGCTTTTTTTCATTTCAGTGTTGGCTGGTCTGAACGCTGAGGTTAGGCGTTCGAAAACCATCTGCGATGGCTCTTACTTGCTCAAATATCTCCACGAAAGCATCAATCCTATTGACGCGAAGACCGCCGCGAACGCTCCAAGATAGAGGAAGTCGAACATGAGCGCAGGCAGGTTCATCTCCAAGACAGTAAGCTGCCTGAGGGCATCCGTCAGATAGCTCACCGGATTCACGTTTGCAATAGCTTGCAGCCAATTGGGCATCATGGAGGCAGGGAAGAACACATTGCTCGCGAACATGAGCGGGAGGTTGATCAGGTTAACGACTGCCATCTGGGTCTCCTGCCTGGTGGACCTGAGGGCGAGCGCGAGGAACAGCGATGATAGTCCGACGCTGAGCAGAAACACGGCAGCATATACCCCAAGTATGTTAAGGGGATTGAAGGTCGGGCCGAACTGAAGTCCAAGTAGCACGGCTATGATTAGTATGAGGGTGGCCTGAAACATTGCTCTGAATGAGGAGTTAAGGACCTTTGAAAAGATGATGGCTCCCCTAGAAACGGGCGTGCTGAGCACTTTATTCAGAAAGCCTAGCCTCCTGTCCCAGACTATGGACATGCCGCTGAACATGGTGGTGAACATCACGGTGAACGAGATCATGCCGATCGCCATGAATGAGAAGTAATCACCAGTCCCAAATGTCCTCTTCATGATTTGCTCAGCCAGCGCTGAAGGGAGATTGGAGGTGGAGAAAATCGCACTTATGTTCATTGCCTTACCGAGCAGACTCATCCAGAGAACCGGCTGTATTATCGTCATGAACAGGATGATGGGGTCTTTCAGCCACTTCTTGAGTTCCCTCACCGTCAGCGCCCAGGTCCCGTGAAGCTTGCTTGGCCTGTACTCGTTCATGTTCTGATCCTCCTCATCATCATCCTGAATGACCTTATCGCCTCTGGGGATTCTTCGGCGTCCCGCATGGACCTACCAGTGTATTCGAGATACACGTCGTTGAGGGTGGGCTCGGTGAGGGATAGTTTTGTCACGGTATAACCCCTAGACCTCAGCGCATCGATTATAAGCGGCGTGGTCACCCTCCCCAGCTCCGCCTTCACACGGTAGGATCCATTTTCCCTGCGGACCTCCTTTACTTTCTCAACGCTTTTTATGACCTCAGTGACGTCATCATTTTCCTTTATTGTGAGCGTTATCACGTCACCGCCTAGATTCTTTTTGAGGTCACCCGGCCTCCCGCTTATGACGATCTTTCCGTGGTCGATTATTGCGATCCTATCGCACAGGGAGTCTGCCTCCTCCAGGTAGTGGGTAGTCATAAAGAGGGTCATCCCGTACTCCTCCTTGAGCAGCCTGATATAATTCCAAGTTGCAGCCCTTGTCTGGACATCCAGCCCGAGGGTCGGCTCATCCAGAAATAGGACCTTGGGCCTGTTCACAAGGCCGCATGCGAGCTCAAGCCTGCGCCTCATGCCTCCTGAATATGTTTCAACTTTTTTGTCCTTAAACTGAGTCAGCTCAACGAGCTCTAGCAGCTCGGCCGCCCTTTTCTTTGAGACGTCACGTGGTATCCCGTAGAGGTCGGCGCAGAGCATGATGTTCTCATATCCGGTGAGGTCCTCATCGGCGGTGTACTCCTGAGGGACAACGCCAATCACGCTTCTGACCTGGTCCGCTTGCTTCACTATGTCGTAGCCGAGGATTGACGCCTGCCCCTCGGTCGGCTTAAGGATCGTGGTCAGCATGTTGATGGTGGTGGTCTTCCCAGCACCATTTGGCCCCAAAAACCCGAAGATCTCCCCATCTTTCACGCTAAAATTTATGTGATCCACCGCGACCAGATTTTTGTTGAAAACCTTAGTCAGCCCCACAGCTTTTATGACATCCTCTGCCATTATTTCTCGCCCCTCAACTTTCTGTTTATGTCCTCTATTTTTTCGGATGTTTCATCAAGGATGCCTTTAACCTCTTTTAAAGCTTTCTCCGAGAATTTTTCCTCTAAAGTTGCCCTAAGATCAAACAGCGCGACAAACAGCTTTCTGACTGAATCCCGTAACTCGCCATTTCTCCCCGGATGAAGGCTGAACCATAATCCGCCGAAAAATGGGGGGGATAAAAACTTTAAGCCCTTCTTCATTCTGAGCCCGACCTCAGCTTCCTCCTTCAGAAATTTCTTGCCCAGCTCAGTCAATGTGTAGCGCTTCACCCCGCTTTCCTCCCTTGGGAGTTCCTTCAACAGGCCCTTGTCCTGAAGCCATGAGAGAAGAGGGTAGATAGAACCGGGGCTGGGTTTCCAGTAGCCGTGAGTTTTATTCTCAAATTCGCTTATGATCTCAGAGCCTGACATGGGCTTTTCGCTTAGCATCTCAAGTATGCTGTACCTCAGAAACCCTTTCGGGACGCACGCCGTATGCCTCAGCCAATGTTTATACATTCTTATCACTATTGATATCAAATTTGATATTATTCTTATATTTAAACCTTTCTCATCGACATCAACTTATCGATCATCGATTGGGGGTTATTTTATCTACCACAAAAAAATTGTCAATGAAAATGCGGGAAAGTGCCAAGCCCCAAAATGCGGTCTTTGCTTGGCAAACGTGGCGCGCGGAAGTTGAAAACGCGAATAGTCCTGCATTCTATAACGCAAGATATGCGAAAATTTATGACGGAAAATTGGATATATTAGATCCAAATAAAAAATCTCGAAGATGGCGATGAAGGAAGATAGAATAAAGGAAATAGAGAAAAGCGCGGAGGAAATCGTAGAGGCTTTTATCAGGGCAAGTGAAGGCCTCCCATCGCTCGAGGAAACATATTATGCTCATCTAAAATTCAACGTGATGAGGCCGGACAAAAGACCTTCACAGGATAGGGGCGATTTTAGGGAAAGGTTTTTGTTGATCGCACCCGCGCGCGATGAAAGCGGCAATTTGAAGGTGGAGGCGGCAAAATGGGTGAAGTGACCAGAGAAAAGTTGGAATCTCTGAAAAGCGGGGCCCTCTCAATAGTGGAGAACGTGCATCGCTCTTTAGATCGAATAGAGAAGATGAACCGTGACATAAACGCCTTTATCGAAATAAATAAGGACGCCCTAGCACGGGCTGAAAAAATTGAGAAAAAGATAAAACATGGCGGGAAAGCCGGAAAGCTGTGCGGTCTAACAATAGGCGTGAAGTCGAACATCAACGTAATGGGGCTTAGGGCGACGTGCGCCTCAAGGACGCTGGAAGATTATGTCTCCACCTACAATGCAGATGTCATCAAACGCATTCTCTCGGAGGACGCGATAATCATAGGCATGAACAACATGGATGAGTTTGCCTGTGGATCATCTGGGGAAACAAGCGCCTTTGGCCCCACGGACAACCCAGCGGCGTTGGGCCACATCCCTGGAGGATCAAGCTCTGGGAGCGCTGCCGCCGTGGCCGCGGGAATGTGCGATCTATCATTGGGCACCGACACTGGGGGCTCGATAAGGAACCCGGCTAGCCACTGCGGGATCGTCGGATTAAAACCCACATATGGACTAGTACCCAGACAGGGGTTGATAGATCTCGCCATGAGCTTAGACCAGATAGGTCCGCTTTCCCCTGATGTGTATGGTGCGGCCCTTTTGCTTGAGGTGATCGCGGGCAGAAATGAGAATGAATGCATTACGCTCGATGTCGATAAAATTAGTTACACTGATGGAATAGACGAAGGCGTAGAGGGTGTTCGAATCGGAACAAGCTCGAAATTTAGGGAACTCACAGATCCGGCAGTCATGGAAGTTATCGATAAGGCGATTGCAAGACTGGAGGGGCTGGGCGCAGAAATTGTTGAAGTGGATTTGCCAAATCTGGAGAAAGGTCTAACCTCATACTACCTAATAGTTTCTGTTGAATTTTTTTCGGCAACCAGAAAATTTGACGGTAGAAAATATGGGAAGCGAATCGAAGATGTTTGCGGCGACGAGGTACTGCGAAGAATCCTAAGAGGGGGCCTCATAAGCAAGAAGGAATACAGAGGCAAGTACTACCAGCGCGCGCTCCAAGTGAGAACCCTGATAAGACGAGAGCTGATGGATGCGCTTAAACGCGTCGACGTAATAGCTGGCCCAACTGTACCAAAACTACCCCACAGGCTGGGGACTAAGCTGACCCCGATGGAAATTTATGCTTACGATTACCTCACCATCCCGGCAAACCTCGCCGGCATTTGCGGGGGCGTGGTAAAAGCTGGGGAGGTCAAAGGCATCCCGGTGGGCCTGCAAATACAGGGACCCATGCTCGGGGAAAAAGACGTGCTCCGCGTAATGCGCGCATTTGAGGCGAGCCGATGAAAGTCCTGATAGGCTTTGAGGTTCATCAACAGTTGATGACCAACCAAAAGCTATTCTGCGAATGCCCGACCAATTACCAAGATGTCGCGCCCAACACGAACATATGCCCCATATGCACGGGAATGCCCGGCTCAAAACCTCTTCCCCCAAACGAACAGGCGACCAACTCCGCGATTGAAATCGCCCTCATGCTGGACTGCAAGGTCATCGCAAACCAACCGATCTTCATCCAGCGTAAACACTATGATTATCCGGATCTTCCAAACGGCTACCAGAGGACAAGCCTTCCCATAGCCAAGGACGGCTTTCTTGAAGGCGTGCGAATCCGTGAGGTCCATTTGGAAGAGGACCCCGGACAATATGACCCGACTGCGGGGGTCGTAGATTTCAACAGGTGCGGAGTGCCACTGGTCGAGATCGTAACTGAGCCTGATATGCATTCGCCAGAGGAGGCTAGGAAATTCCTGAGGCGGCTTGTAAGGGTGCTGGAATACTCAGGTAAGGTTAGGCCGGAAGCTGGAGGGGCAATGCGCGTCGATACGAACATCTCGATAGAGGGTGGGGGCAGGGTAGAAGTGAAAAACATAAATTCGGTCAAGGGGGCATACAGGGCAATAAAATTCGAGCTGATAAGGCAAAAATCGAAGCTTGAGCGGGGCGAGCAGGTTATAAGGGAAACCCGCGCCTTCCTTGAGAGCCAGAAGATCACAGTCCCTATGCGCGTGAAGGAGCTTGAGGAGGACTACAGGTACATCCCAGACCCTGATATTTATCCTATAATCATCGACCAGTCGCAAATTGAGCGCATACGCGCAAAGATGGTTGAGGCCCCCCACATAAGGGAGAAGCGCCTCATGGAGCAATATGGCATAGGAATGGAGTCTGCGAGCGTGATAGCAAGCGAGCGCGAGCTGGCGGACTTATTTGAAGCAGTTGCCTCTGAGGTCGATCCAAAATTTGCGGCGACATGGTTCAGAACCAAGCTCAAGAAAGTTTTGAACTACATGAAGATCCGCGCGGCTGAAATTAAATTTACGAAAATGCAGTTGGTAGACCTTTTAAAAATGATAACCAACAAGGAGATAACCCCTGAGCAGGGGGAGATCGTGTTACGGATAATGGCTAAAAAGCCTGAGGACCCAAGAAAATTAATCTCCAGGCTAAAGATCGTCCCGCTGAGTGAAAAGGAAATTGAGAGCGCAATAAATGAGGCTATTAATGAGAACAAAAAAGCAGTAGAGGATTATTTGAAGGGCAGAGAAGAAGCGCTCAATTTTCTAGCAGGAAATGTTATGAAAATAACTGGGGGAAAAGCCGACCCCAGAGAGATAATCAAAAAGCTCAGGAAAAGACTTGATCTCATTCAGCGAGGAGAGAGTCCAAAATAATCTCGGGCTTAAATTCGATGAGATCCTCGTAGCGTTGCCCCACGCCTAGGAATAAGATGGGTTTTTTCGTGACATAGGTTATAGAAAGGGCTGCCCCGCCTCTGGCGTCCGCATCCATCTTGCACAGGATTGAGCCGTCTATCCCCACTTCCCTATCAAAAGTGGAAGCCTGCTCCAGTGCGTCATTTCCGGCCAAGGCGTCGCCGACGAAAATTGTCAGGTCCGGCTTGATAACCCTAACAATCTTCCGCATCTCATCCATCAAATTGACGTCAGTTTGCATTCTGCCTGCGGTGTCGACGAGAACGACGTCCATTCCTCTAGCCCTAGCATGCGCGACCGCATCAAAGGCCACTGCTGCAGCGTCCGCCCCCCTCCTCTGTTTGATCACCTCCACACCCAGCCTATTGGCGTGAATTTCAAGCTGTTCGATCCCGGCGGCGCGGAAAGTGTCTGACGCTGCGAGAACGGGCCTGTATCCCCTGTCAAGTAGGTATTTTGCCATTTTGGCTATGGTAGTTGTTTTTCCGCCCCCATTTATGCCTACAAACAAGATGATCGCTGGCTCGCCTTTAGACCGCTTTTTATCTATGATTTCTAAAACATCCACCTCTTTCTCCGACACCAAAACATCCCTTATCGCCTTGCGCAACGATTCCTCGGCAAGCTCCTTTGGGTTTTCCCTTAACCCGACCTTACGCCCCACGAGCTGATCCCTAATCTGGCCGATGATCTTTTCGGCAACCGGAACTGCAACATCGCTCTCAAGAAGATCAACCTGAAATTCCCAGAGGATGTCTTCTAAATCCTCCGGGCTCAATTCTCTGCGGGCGATGCGCTTGACCGTTCTCTTGAGTTTCTGCTTTAATTTCTCGAACATGAAAATCAGGTCAAGGCTTTGTTTCCCTTGACTTCTCCAGCAATTTTTCCGCCTCCGGCCTGAGCGAATCTATCTTCGCATCAATCTTTTCAAGCTCCTGCCGCATTTGCTGTATAGCATTCCCCACCTCGGTCATCCTATCCTCAAGCATTTGGATGGCCTCAGCGGACCTCTTTTGGGCTGAGATTTCAGCGCCTAAGCCGATGATCACGCGATCCGTATGGACAATTTTTGCCGTTAAATAAGAATTCGAACCAATCGGGACTAAAATCTCGGTTTCTGGTTTAAGTTTTTCAAGGGTCTTTATGGTTTCAGAAGTCATCATAAGCTCGGAGAATGAAGCCGTAAGCACCTCTATCTGCTGACGAATAATATCTGCGGCTGCTTGATAATCGTTGATCTCAGCAAGAATCTGCTGAAACCTCTTAGCTTCCTCTGGCGTAAGATTTTCCATTTTCAATCAACCCGCTTGAGTTTTGACCTCTGGCACAACTTCAGTTATTTCCTCGATGCAAATTAAATTTCTCTTGACCTTATGTTTGCTGCCAACATCCGAGAGGACCCGCTCAATCGCCTGCTCCTTGGATATGGCCGGAAATTCCTTGATAAACCTTTGATAGCCAAACTCCTGCTTAAATTTGCCCTTCACGCGGAATATTTTGATCATTTTTAACACCTCAGATGAAACCTAGAGCGCTTTCAAACCTTCCGAGCTCAGGCCCTGTGGAGGTGTCCCCCACCAAAGCCCCATATGAATTGGCGATCGCGCATATTCCTACGTATTTCACCCCCCTGCAAGCCGTCCCTATATCAGCTGGAACGCGCAAAACTCTTTCCACAAGCTCCACCTCCTCAGGCGTGACATCAGGGTGGAGGAGAACGCCCTTATTCGTCGCAACCGCCGCAGCGCCGACATTTTTCAGCCCCGCGATTGTCCCCTGCTCGACCGGGACATCCAAAAACTCGCTAATCCTCGAAATCTCCTCCTTGGAAAAATCGGGGCTTGCGATGGCGCCCTCATCGTTCACCAAAAGTAAATTGCCCATCGCGGTGAGTTTGCTTTTCAGGCAAAGAACGTTCACTCCGGAATCAACTAAAATTTTTTCTTCCTCCCTCTCCAAGAGGTCTGAAGTTACAATCCCCCTTGAATTACCGGCAGCTAGGGCTCCAATCAATGGGCTGTTGCATATGCTGACTTTAATGACTTTAGCCTCCAAAGACTCAGCGATAACTCTCTCTTTGACATTAAAGCCTTTGGGCGCTAGGACAAATTTGTCAGCCGCCATTGCGAACACGCCTATGTATGGAATTCGATTGAAGCTCCCTCTGGAAACCGGCATCAAAGCACCTGCAAATTACTCGGCCAAATATGCTTTAACGGAGCCATCGTCCTCTCTCACCGCCCGAACTCTGATCCTTGGAAGCGTCTTTTCTATCCCTCGCTCCCAGAGCTTTTGATTGAGCGCGTTGTCTATCTTTATATTTTCTGATTTGAGATGGCGTGCCAAAAAATTTCTGACCACCTTGACAGCTCGTGGAGCGCGCTTCTGTCTGGGGGCCTTCTTTGCATCCCTTAGGGGGATCACATAAATTCGCTCTTCGGGCATGTTTTACACCTACGGTTTTATTCTTTGACGACGCCAGCTCCGCCGCTTAGAGTGTGTTCTAATCCTCCCTTTAGTCCTTGCAATCACCCAAATGGGAACCCTGCTGGTGTGCCTGCCTGCTTTTGCCAATCTCCTCTTAAGCGGCGCTGGTTTGTTTCTCGCCATTTCACTTCCTCCTGATCCTTATTTCACGTTTTTTCTCATGCAGCATGGACAAAATCTGGCGCAGCTGCTCGTCTGTAATCATGGAAGTTATCTTTCCCGCTTGTGCGAGCTGAATGAGCTGGAGCTCGAGCTGTTCAGCAAACTCCGGTCTGGCTATCCTTATGTTAGAAAGTCTGCTTCTTGCCTCGGGGGTAAGGATGTTTTGAAGGATGATTCTTTTTTGAATTTCATACTGCCTTCTCAGCTCCTCCTGGCGCTTCTGCTCCTCAATCCTCGCCTGGAGTTCGAGCATTTTCCTCCTGCGGATCTCTTCGGCATCCTCCATCGATCATCTCCTCATTACTTTTTGTCAGCGACAGCATGCGCTGCAACGCGCTCTATCAAAGCTGCCCCCTTCTGGGTAATCTTTCTGCCCTTTTTTTCAACCTTGGTCACCAACCCTGCACGCTCCAATTGCTGCAGGATCGTTCGAATATGCTTACCTCCCCCTTTCCTGAAATGCTCTGGCGCGGAGCCTCTCTTCTGCCTGCCCCCGTAGTAAGTGCGCAATCTGGAAACCCCAACAGGGCCATCGAGGTAAATTCTGCGCAGGATCGAGGCCGCGCGGATATGCCACCAGTCCCTCTGCTCAGGGGGGCGCTCCCTGTGTGCCCCTGTCTTCACAAAATAGCTCCAGCTGGGGGGGTCCAACTCCCGCAACCTCTTTAGTTCCTCGGAGAGCCTCGCGATGAGCGTTCTCGGATGTACTTCCCTAACCGACATGCCATTTCCTCGACGAAATTTTGTAAATGATTTATTCTTTAACTTTTAAATTATTCTAATAAGTATTATTCCTTTCGCTGATCCATATTTGCCCTTTTGTTTTCAAGCGGAAGACGAACAATGTGCCCGCAGTTAAAACACGTGATTATAAGGCGACGAGGTTTTGAACGCGTCCTTACGCTGCAACTCGCCCCAGGCACCAAATATGAGAGACACTTTCTGCAAAATTTCCTCTTGAGGTGGGGGGGGATCCGAACGTTATATCGGGTGGCGATCCTCCAAGAAAGTTCAACGTATCTGTTTGCAAGTTTTCTGTCCTCATGAAATACCTGCTCAGCGAGCTCAAAAAGCCTCTCTATCCTTTCCCTTGCGATCTCCTTATAGTTTGTTTTGAGATTGCGGCGGGGCAGATCGATCACCTGAAAACCTTGCTCTTTGGATGCCAAAACTGTCCTCGTATGAGAAAATAATCCTTGAGACGACTGTCGGAGCATCCAAGGGTTCGGGATCTATGCATAAGATCTCATCCGAAACTCCCCTCACATCCGACAAAAAATCCCCATGGGGGAAGCCACCTGCGATGACGCAAACATCGTCAGCTATAGAAAGCCCAGAGAAAATGTCCTCGAAAAACTTTTTCTCGCCTTTTTCACTAAGCGTTATTACCTTCGTCGGATTGATTTTAGAAACGATGTCTTTTAAGGAAGCGTCGCTCAGCTTTAAAAGCGGTTTTTCATGAGGCGCGGAGCCCGTTAGGAAAAGCTGCTCCATGAGGCCTACGAATCGATTAAATGAGCGGGGAATGCGCACTTCCGGATAGACAGTAATTAATTTGTTGTTTCGGGTGTGAAGGTAAATCCTTAAAAGGCCAGCCCGATTAAGCGGGGAGTCCAGGGCAAGCAGAAGACAAATGTGCACGATGTCCGGACGACCCCTCCTCTCGGAATCTGCAAGCCTCCGCATGGCCGGGTAGTGGTAGTTCGAATCTAGCAGGATCTCGGTCTCCCTCCTCCCCTTTCGTCGAGCGTGCCACCTGATGACCCGCTCGTGTGAGATTTCCTTCGGGACGGTTTCTAGCTCCGCATCAGCGATGATGAGATGCAGCATGCGAACACAACTCCAATATGCGCACGCCGAAATAAAATCTTGACTAAGAAGACGGCATGCATGACTTTTCCCTTTTTATATGCCTCCACAAGCCGTAAAATGTGGAGGCATAGTCATGCCTCCCGGAGGGAAAAATGAAGTACGTAGGCTTGGACGTGCACAAGTTGTACATCCACGGCACGGTGCTTGATGAGAACGGCAAAGTGCTGAAGAGAGGGAGGTTCGAGTACACCAGAGATGGTTTTGAGGAGTTCTTCGATGGAATTGAAGATGCGAAGGTGGCGATGGAGGCGGGGTACTGCTGGCAGCCCGCATACGAGCTGCTTGAGGATATGGGGCACGAAGTTAAGCTTGCCCACCCATTGAAGACACGCTTGATTGCAGAGGTGAAGATTAAGACAGATGCAAAGGCTTCAGACGCGCTGGCGCAACTGCTGATGATGGGTTGGCTTCCGACCTCCTACGTTCCGCCTGAGGAGATAAGGAGGCTGAGGGAGCTTGTGAGGCTTAGAGAGTACTTGGTGTACGAGCGGACTAAGTTTAAGAACAAGGTGCATGCAGCCCTGATGAGGGAGGGGATTAGAGGGAGAAGAGGGATATTCGCGAAGAAGAGGAGGGAGTTTCTTAACGAGCTTGAGATAGACGAGGTGAATCGTTGCCTTTCAGTGATAGATGTCCTCGACAGGCAAATCAATGAGATCTCTGCGCTGATCAGGAAAATCGCTGGGGAAAGCCAGGAGGCTAAATGGCTCATGAGCATCCCTGGCGTTGGCTACTTCTCAGCTGTGGCCATACTGGCTGAGATCGGGGACATCTCAAGGTTCCCTGACGCAGAAAAACTCTGCGCGTACGCGGGACTCGTCCCCTCCACACACGAATCCGGCGAGATCTCCGTACGTGGAAGAATAACCCATCAGGGGAGCCCAATACTGAGGTGGGTCCTAGTCCAGTGCGTCTGGAGCCATCTATGCCATGCAAGCGACACAGGTTTGACAAGATTCTTTTACAGCGTTGCGAGGAAAAGGGGGAGGCACAAGGCGGCTGTTGCGACTGCCAGAAAGATGCTCAAGGTGATGTACGTCCTGCTTAAGGAAAAGCGCGAGTTCCGAGACTTTTATTGACGGCCTGGGTGCCTCGTTGAAAAGCTGCGGCATTGGCCGCGTGAAGAAGACTGAGGTGCCGTCGATGCGGAATGCCGTAGTGCGGCTTGGGCCGCGGATAGAAGGATGCAGGTTGCCCTAAAACTGACCGGGGTGGTAAAGATTTAAGGGCAGGTGGAAAAAATAAAATGGAAGGCGTGAGGGAAAAGTCATCATAGAAGACTTTTTAACTTGGATTTGCAAGGCACAATTATAAAGAACAAAAGTAAAATAATAGAGGGCGAAGGATGTTTCCTCTTAAGGATGACAACCCCACTGAAACAAAACCCTTTCTCACAATTTTTTTGATTGTGATCAACGTAGCAATTTTCATCTATTCGCTTCTTTCAGGGTCTTTTGAGGAAATCATTTACGATTACGGCATGAAGCCAAAAACCCTCATCGCCGAACCTTACACGCTTTTCACGTCAATGTTTTTGCACGGGGGTTTCTTGCACATAATCGGGAATATGTGGTACCTTTGGATTTTCGGGGACAACATAGAGGACATATGCGGAAGGAGAAGATTTTTGTTGTTATACGTCCTAAGCGGTGTAGCGGCAGGATTAATTCATGCATTAAGCGATCCGAAATCCGCGGTCCCAACCGTGGGGGCGTCAGGGGCAATCGCAGGGATTCTTGGGGCATACGCCGTTCTGTACCCCAGGGCTAAAGTTTACACGGCAGTGGTGATATTTTATTTTATTCAAATAATTATGGTGCCAGCGCTATTCCTTCTTGGATTTTGGTTCATTCTACAGTTGCTAAGCGCATCAATAACATGGATAGCTGGGGCTCAAACTGGCGTGGCATATTGGGCGCATGTGGGGGGTTTTGTTGCCGGTGCGGTGCTCATTTGGCCCCTAAAAAAGAGGAGAAGGCGATATTAACTTATAAATTAACACCCAAACTTTTTTCCGCAAAGCTTAATAAACCAAATGAGGTGAAAAATAGAAATCACGAGGGTAAAAGATGTTGCTGGACGAAGATGTGATAAAAATAGTGGGCATTGGAGATAGGGCTCTCACTATTCTAAGCGAAGCTGACAAAATTATTGAGACGAGACTTCATGTAGACTTGCCCAGCGAGGGGCCTGTAAGCATTCCTGCCTATGTGGTTTACCACAATGCCGTCCGCGGCCCCCCATGTAAAGGCGGAATAAGGATGTCCCTGAACGTCACTTTGCAGGAGACGATCGAACTCGCGGAAATCATGACATATAAGAATGCCCTCATGGATCTCCCGTTTGGGGGCGGAAAATCTTCCATAAAGGCTGACAGTGAACTCCCGCCGAGGGAAAAGGCGCTCATCATGAGGGAATTCGCTCATAAGATCAGGGCGGAGCTGGCATCCGGGGCTTACGTCCCCGCGCCTGATCTCGGAACTGGTCCTAGGGAGATGGCTGCGATCTTCGGCGAATTGCACATGAGAGAATGTGTGACCGGTAAACCCATAGGCATAGGCGGACTGCCCGGAAGGTTGGAGGCCACGGGTTATGGGGTTGCGGCCGTAACGGAGAGGGCCGTAAAAGAAATTATGGACTCAGATATCTCGGATCTTACCGTGGGGGTGCAGGGATTTGGAAATGTGGGATCCTGGGCATGCACATTCCTCTCAGAAAGGGGCGCCAAGATAATCGCAGTCACAGATTACAAGGGGGGCACCATAAACAGGGAGGGGATCGACGTGGAGGAATTAAAGGCATATGTCGCAAAGTTTGGAACCGTGGATGGGTTCGGGGGAAAGCACCTCAGCAATGAGGATCTGTTTAAGCTCGATGTCGACATCCTCGTACCTGCGGCAATAGGCGGAGTCGTAACCGAAGAAAACGCGGGCGATATCAGGGCGAGATTAATTGTGGAAGGTGCGAACGCGCCGACCACAAGGAAAGGAGAAGAAATCCTCCTTAAAAAAGGGACAGTAATAATACCTGACATATTGGCAAATGCCGGTGGAGTCGTTGCAAGCTATGATGAATGGATTATGGCAAAGTCTGGGAGCAGGACAAACAAAAAGGAAACCTTTGCGTCGATAGAAAAAATCCTTACTGAGGTTTTTGACGAGGTTCTTAGCTTCTCGTCAGACCACCAGCTTTCGCTCAGGAAATCCGCTTTAGCCCTCGCAACGATTAGACTGGTCCGCACGATGGAAGCCAGGGGATGGATCTAGCGACAGGCCAGCGACCTATTCTGTTTGTCATTGTTTAAGAGTGGAATTGAACGGAGTAAAAGCACAAAAGAAGTAACAAATGAATAAAAATTGTAAGGGTGAATTTCTAAGCTTATCCATAATAGCTCAGCTGAAGATTCCCTCAACTCTCAGCTCCGCCAAACGTGAGACCAACCCTCTGAGAATCAACTCGACTGCGATGGCAACTAAGAAAATGCCTATAACCCTTGAAGCGGTCCCTATGCCATAATTCCCAATAAATCTAGTGAAATAGTTAGAAAACCACAAAACGAGCAGGCAAAGCATCAAAGCTAAAATAGCAGCCATCGAAACGACCAGTCGACCATATTCTTTCACCAAGATTGTCGTCAGAGTGATCGCACCTGGCCCGGTGAGAAGAGGCGTACCTATGAGCGAGATCGCCGGGGTATATTTATAGCTCCCACGTGTAAGTGAGAAGCCAAGGACTAGCTCTACCCCCAATACAAGTAAGACTATCCCCCCGGCAACCTGCAGGGAGTAAAAATTTACTCTGAAGAAAGAAAGCATCTCCTGACCGAAGAAAATGAATGCGAAAAGAACAGCGGCTGCTATTCCTACCGCAGAAGATGCGGCGTGCAACTTGTTTCTGCCTTTTCCCTTCGTGACCGAGAGGAAAACGGGTATGCTCGCAAATGGGTCCATTACGACGAATAATGAAATGAAAGAACTAACAAAGCCCTCAAACATGCGAACCCTTCATTTTTTCCTCACGCCATCATTTAAGTCTATTGTGCATAGCGCATAGCGCCAATAGATCTCATCCCTCCCACAAATGCCGTGGGATTTCCCGCTCACAACGTTAAATGCATGATCGATGACAACGTCAACTATAAAAGACCGTTGAGTTTTAATTCCTATTCCTCGCCATCGTTTTTGAAAAAGGTTCCCGGCGGTGGAGTTAAATTCCGGCTAGCTTATGCAACTCCGCCTCGATGCGTTGCTTGGGCACCGCACCGACAATTTTTCCCGTTAATTGACCGTCCTTGAAAATGAGCAATGTCGGTATTCCCGATATCCCAAATCTCTTGGGTGTCTCAGGGTTCTCATCTACGTTAAGTTTCCCAAATGATGCCTTTCCTGCGTATTCCTTTGCGATCTCATCTATGATCGGCGAGAGCATTCTGCATGGGTAGCACCACTCAGCCCAAAAATCGACCACACAAATCGAATTTTCCCTAACAAATGAATCGAAGGTGGCATCCGTTACGTGGACTGGGCCGATCGACGGATTTTTCACGCGCACGATATTTTTCTTCAATCCCTCCAATTTCCTTTTTCGGATTTCCTCAAGTTCGCTCATTTTTGACCCTCGGCGATAAACAATACTTAACCATGAATCTTTTAAATTTTCCGCCGAAAATCCTTAAAAATTAGGGTGATCTCTTTTTTATCTGACATCATCTGGGCTTAATGACATAAAACTTACTACACTTTTTCAGCTGGTGTACCCCGCCGCCTTCCGCCAAAACCTGCATGGCCTTGTCAGGGTTCACCACTTTTATTCCCCCCATTGCAGTTACCCCCCTCTTAAAAAACGGGTCGGGGAGCATGCTTGCGGTCGGACCGGCAATGGCTATCTGTCTGGCTTTCCTCGAGAGATTAAGCAGGTGGTCTATGGTGTGATTAACTATGGCTGAGCCAGTTATGATCACGACATTTGCCCTAGGTAAGATAACATCCGCGGCTGAATCGGGCAGGCAATTTGGGCCCCAACGGCTCGAATCTCTGTCGAGGATGAAAAGCTTGCTTACTTTTTTCTCTATGTCCTTCAGCAAAGGGCGCATGAAGCCCACCATAACTGTAATGTCCTTCTTTTGCAGTTTGACCGCTTGGAGCACATTAGAATCCTCCCAAATTTCGTAGGTGGCTCTTTTTTTATCGATGAGGTAGTGCGAGAGAGCGTTTATCGTCGCCACACCTAAAACGGCCTCGCTCAGGTCAAGCGACCTTGAAAGTTCCATTATTTGAATGGCAGATGAGCCTGCTATAGACCCAGCTCTACCTGAAATGTTGCAGCAACCTGTCACTATTTCCTTAGGGGTATAACAAACTCCGACGTTGCCCGTGCTAAGCCTCACGCCGCTGTAACCAAGCCCCAGAACAAATTCCTCAACCTTTACGTCCGCCAAATCCCTCTGCTTTAGCAGGTTGAGCAGGTCATCGATTATGGCCATAAAATCCCCAGAAGTTAGCCTCTAAAGCAAATTTATTTCCCCCAAAATAAAGCTATTGTGAAAGAGGAAATTGTATGCCCTTCCTTGAAGAGGTGGGAGGTACCGCCCCTGTATTGGCTGTGTTCATGATTTTTGTACTGCTTTGTTCTTGGGCTGCGATCTTGGGGTTCCAGTCAAGCGGGCAGCAGATGGTATTCGCCACCCAACAGTTGGCAGCTGCAGATTTCACAAGGGCTGTCGCTCTAGCCGTTGAGGGAGAGCTTAATGAAACATTGCGAACTTCATTAATCGCTTCCATGTACGAAGCAGGCAGGGGCACCGAAAACCAAGAGCGGGTCGAACAGCGCGTCAGGTCAAAAATTAATGAACGAATAAACATTGGCTGGGAATACTCGAACTTCAGGGAGATTTTTGTTCCTTTTGTCGACGAAAACTCGCTTACCATCGAATGGTCTCCTGACGGAAGAATTTGCGCGCTCAGCTACCTTGATGCAAAATTTGAGCACATAACAGGCCCGACCGCCAACGGCTTAAAGATTCATGCGTGCCCCCCTCAACGCTTTCTCCGTTTAAAACACGTTGCTGAGCTCTTGGCAAACCAAGTAAAGTTCACTGAAAATATTGAGAATTTTGAAATTCAGGCTAACGAAAATTTTATGTGCGAAGGACTCGCCGTTAAGATTTCTGATAACGGCGGTGAACTTTTAATAACTGTGCTAGACGTGTTCGGGGCGAAGGGAGCGTTGGTGCATGCAGAATAGCGGATACGCGCTTCTAAAAAAAGAGATAGAAAATCACGTCACTCGACAAGATGGTTGAGGCTGAGGTTTTAAAGAAAAAAGTAAAAAGGTGAAATGGGGCAAGTTATCAAAACGCGCCATGTGCTTGCGATATGGGCGCTGGATAAATTTAAACCGGGAAGCTGGCCAAGGGTAACATTCGTAGAACTCAACTGCATATAACGCGTGAAGAGCAAGTAACTGCGATCGCGGCTTAGGCCTGAAATGGCGATTGGGGGATGGAAACGATCTGGAGAATCGTGAAGGGCGTCGCCTCAAGAAAATGGAAGACTGCGATATTCAGCATCACCTCTGCCTGTAACTGCAGGTGCTCCATGTGCAACATCCCAAACCTTCCACAAATTTCGATCGCGCCGGAAAAAGGGGGTAAAATTTTGCGCCAATGCTCCAAAAATGGTGTCCTATTTCTTTCGTTCACGGGTGGGGAGCCGCTGTTGCACCCTTCATTTCCTTCCCTCGCTAGAGCTGCAAAGGGGATGGGATTCGTAATACACGTGGCATCCAACGGGACGCTGCCCAATGGAGTTCGCATTTTAAAAGGCTCCGTGGATGTGATGGGGTTTAGCGTAGACAGCATGGACCCGCAGGAGCACGACCTCAACAGGAAGCACAAAGGTGCATTTGAGAAGGTGAGGAGGAGCATCCAAAATTGCAGGAAATTGGGGATAAAGGCGTATGCTAACACACCACCTAATGTCTACATAGCTGACAAAATAGAAGAATACGTGGAGTTCATGAATGGGGAGTGGGGCATCCCTGTTGGTTTTTGCTATCCCGAGACTGGCAACAGAGGATATTTTTCAACGGATGAAAACATCGTGAGCGTGCTTAGCCATGAGAAGATTGCCGAATTTTTCCGCTCCGCATTAAAGCTCAAGAAAGGGGGATATGAAATATTAAACACCGACGTCTACCTCAGAGAGGCTGTGGAATACGCAAAAGGAAATTTTAGCAGGGTAAGCAGGTGCTGGGCCGGCGAAGGCGTCTATTGGATTGACTGGCATGGAGATGTGCACCCATGCTTTTCGAAGGAAGAAACTTTGAACACCTGCGAAAAATGGGAAAAATACAGCGCTGAAAAATGTAACGACTGTTTTACCCAGTGCTTCAGGGAGCCCTCATCGGTGATCTCCAATATTCCTTCGCTCATAAACGAGCTTAAAATCCTAAGAGCCCTGAGTTAAGCTCTTGTAAATCTCGAAGACCTTTTCACAGGTTCTCGCTATATTCCTATCTTTAGCCATCTTTAATGCCCCCTTGCTTATCCTAGAGCTGAGCTCCTGGTTATCGAGCATTTTGAGGCAACTCACGAACTCCCCAGTCGACTTTGCCTTTAGACAATTTTCGCCATGAGCCAGCCAAGAGAAGCACTCAACATCTCTAACTAAAATAGGCCTCCCCGCGCTGGCCGCTTCTAGTATGACAAGTCCTTCCGTTTCTAAAATAGAGGGGAGCATAAAGATGTCTATGCCTGAATATAGCTCGCGAATATCCTCAACAAATCCTAAGTATGTGAAGTTTCCGGGGGCATTCGCAAGTATTTTTTTAGCATTTTTATGATCCTTGAGAAGAAATCCGAAAACGTTCTTCCCGGCCCACACGAAGTCGAACTCTGGCAAGTTCCTAGCGACCTCTACAAAAGTTGAAAGTCCCTTCCTATCTGATGGAAGCCCCACGCACCCGACTGTTTTCCTTCTGAGACCATATTTCTGCCTGAAACTTTGCCTCATCCGCTGAGAGAACTTAAAATATTCTGCATTAACTCCATTGCTTATAACTTCTATCCTTTTGGAGACCCCTATCTCCTCCAACTTTTTCTTGGCGAAATAGGTGGGGGCGATTATCACATCGGAAAGATTATAAAATAACCTGAGATACCGGCGGACAAAATTCTCGATCCTTTCGCCGAATTTGATCAGATGCGGGATTTCCTGAGGTATGGTGTGGGCCGTAACCACTTTTGGAACGTTGTCTGTCAAAAGCTTGTAAAAGGCGTAAGGGCCCACAGTATGAACGTGGGTAATATCGTATTTGCGAGATGCATTCTCCTTCACCTCAACACCGCGTTCGACTAAAGCGTTTTTCAGATTCCTGAGCGCGCTTGTGACCCCTCCTGCGGTTATTCCAAGCAGGCCCATCTCATAGACGAAGTTTACACTGATCGACATGCTTGCGCCCTAAAACAATCTCCATTGAGAATTTGAGTCGCCCTTCATTTTTTTCTTTCTCGACCCCATTCACTTTACAATTCCCAAGAATGGTTATGCAATTGCTTAAACTTCTTTTCTGAAACGCTTAGCATGACCCTAACCCAACCAAAAGATATAAAAATTATCCCGGGTACGTCCAATACGGAGGGGCCGAGTCGAGGAGACGCTGGGGAGAGAAAGCCACAGGAGGCGAGAACAATTTACGACCCAGACGATGGTGGCAAATACGCCACGGCCCTTGAGACTAAGCTGCTTAAAGTGTCCAAAAGATTAGCAGAACTTGAACAGAGGATAGACGCCTTAGAACTAAAGATCCTAAATCCGAATTCCGAGGTAAAGGAAAACGTGGAAACTAAGATTATCCCAAACGCAAAACCTCAGATGAATTCAACGAAATTGGAAAACGGCAGAAATTCGTATCTTAAAAAGGTAGTAGATTCAATAATGAGGCAGCACTCAAGGTAACTTTATTTTTAGAGAGGCCTAGCGCCAAAAAGCCAAAAAGCATCCGACCCGACTAGCTGAAGCTATTGGAAAAGATAATATTTCAAAAAAAGGGCCTTCCTGCAAAAACCGGATCGTTCGAATTTTCTTATTTTTAGTTGTCCGGGACCTAAAGAGAAACTTAAATAGCGCAAAGCTTCCAAGAATTATGCTTATTTTATAGAGCGAGATAGTAAAGGTAAAAGTATTTTTATGCTGCTGCGGTATCATTCTTACCGTGAATCCCGGAGTTAGCGAAGAGATCAAAAGGGCATTGCTGGCCGCTCAGAAAAATGAAATCACGGAACACCTAATTTATAGGGAACTCTCTAAATCTTTGAAGGAGCCGAACAATAGAAAGATTCTTGAGCGAATAGCCAAGGATGAACTCAAGCACTATAATTTTTGGAGAGATTATACTGGGGAAGACGTGAAACCCAACCAATTCAAGGTATGGAGCTACGTGTTCATCTCAAGACTGTTTGGGATAACCTTCGGAATCAAAATTATGGAAAGGGGGGAGGAAAGGGCCCAAGAAACGTACGAAATGGTCTCTAAATCTCTGCCCATCGCTAAAAGCATTGTTAAGGAGGAGGACGAACACGAGGCACAGCTTGTGAATCTAATAGATGAAGACTTTCTAAAATATGTGGGCTCAATAATTCTTGGATTAAACGACGCGTTGGTCGAACTTACTGGGGCACTGGCGGGATTCACGCTTGCTTTTCAAAATGGTGGGATGGTCGCTATGGCTGGCTTGATCAGCGGATTCGCCGCTTCGGTATCTATGGCTGCCTCGGAGTACTTGTCCACAAAAACCGAAGGAGGCCCTAAAAACCCTCTTAAGGCTTCGTGGTATACGGGCTTAGCGTATGTCCTTACTGTCCTGTTTTTGATCTTCCCATACTTCGCGTTCAGTAATATTTACCTCTCACTATGTCTGACAATAATGAACGCAATAATCGTCATTGTCGTGTTCACCTTTTATGTCTCGGTCGTCAAAAGCATCTCCTTCAGGAAGAGGTTTTTAGAGATGGCCACGATCAGTCTTGGAGTTGCTGCTTTAACTTTCGTGATAGGGTTCGTTTTAAGGACACTGCTTCCCGCGGAGGTGTAAACGCCATAGAAAAAGCAACTCTGTCTGCTGACTTATCGCAGGAATATTTGGGAAACAAACGGCTGGGGCCCATATGCCCCCAACGAACTCTCGCTATTAAGTCACGGGCCATATCAGTGGATTTGATTGAAAGACAAAACCCGGGTCGTTGTCCCCGTAAAACCACAACATCATCGAATGGCAGAATTTGAATTTCTTTCCGTTCGCCTCAAATTCAAAAATCCATGTTGGGTATATCGAAACATTCGTATACGCGGCCGCAGGGTAATATCTAACCGCCTGAGGAATTTCGATCAAATTGTTTTCCTCATCCCTCCAAGTTCTGGAGCGCAGGTACCTCAGCAACTGCGACGGGGAAAAAAGCCAGTTTGAGCTAGCCGCATTCTCAATCGAGGGGCAGGGCGTTGGAGAAATCGCTTCGTTTTTGAAATTTTCCAATTTAGTGATCATCCAGATTCTGCTCACCATCCCAACTTTCTCCCCGTTTTCAACAGCCACCGCCCTAAATGAGGCGGCATAGGTGCCGCTGTCCCGATAACCCACATGCGCGATAATAAAATTGTCCGCTCGATCTAAACTTACCACATCTAAAACCTTTCCAGTTGGGGAAGCCTGCAAAAACTCCCGCGCGAAGAAGTATGCCGCAACTGCAACGACGGCCTCCCTGACATTTACTTTCGCCCACCCGTAGAATTCTGGGACGACTGAGCTCGTGGGATAAGTCACTTTTTCCCAACGGGTTTCGATCGGGGATGCTGATACTATAACTCGATCGCCCAGGCGCTGAAAATAAATTTTGCTTCCCGGCCTAAAATTTGAATCCTCAAGAAAGAGCGGGAGGTTCACAGCTGAAAAGTAGGTGCTCCCCGCCCTTATGCCGTCAATTATGCGAACGACAAAGGAAGACCTCTCAACATCCACAGAAAGCTCGTATAAACTGCCAACAATGCTCGCCGGCAAGTCGAAAGTTTGCTGCGCAATTTTCACCGCGGTGAAGGCCGTCCTAGCGAGGGAGTTGGCCAAATTCTGGGCTTGCCAGTCTACAGCCACCTCAGCTTGGCGCCTCAGCTGAACGGCGAAAACTGCGGCTAGCACCATGGCCATTATCACCCCAAACAAGAGGTAAAAATGTAGGCTTTCCCCGCCGCGCTCATCCACTTATTCTCACCTCGTTCTCCAATCTTTCTAATGTTACGCGTAATTTCCTGACAGAAATCGATTGACAGCTCACAAAAATCCCCACATCATAAATGTGCGGCACTCCGTTGACAATCGCAATAACCTCATGATTTTCAAATTTGAGCTCGCAATTTTGGGGCACTGCCATCTCGAGGAAAATTTTTGACCCCACATCTTGGCGGGATAAAGCGCGGATGCTTTGCGCTAAGAGCTCAACTTCTTGTTGAAAAGCCTGCTCAGCACGTGATCCTTGATAAACGGTGAAAAGGCTGGCCGAGATAGCGAGAAACAATGCGGCGAAAATTATCATCCCCAAAAACTTAATCGCCACCTTCAGCCCCCACCAACTTAAGATTTAAATCAAATACTTTAATTTAACTTTGTTAAACATTTTGATTTAATTTTCAAAAAATATTAAAACTCGGACATTTAATTTAAATGAATTCCATGACGAATTTTCTGGAAGTGAAGACACTCGAAGAGGCAAGGATGGAACTTGAAAAGCATTGGAGACCCTACAGGATCGCGGTTGACCTTCAGATTTGCGAAGCCGGAGGTAGAGTTCTTGCCGAGGAAGTTTTCTCACGAATAGACCTCCCACCATTCGATCGCAGCGCGGTGGATGGCTATGCGGTTATCGCGGACGACACCTTCAAGGCGGAGGAGGACTCTCCAGTTCAACTCAAATGCAAAGGCAGCATTCGTGCTGGGGAATGGCCCAAAATGAAAATCTCTAAGGGGGAATGCGCGGAAATCGCGACCGGGGCACCGTTGCCACGAGGAGCTAATGCGGTTGTGATGGTTGAACACGGGATAAGAAATGGAAATGAAGTGAGAATTTACAGGGCGGTGGCCCCAAAGGAGAATATTACCCCAAGAGCTTATGAATTCAAAAAGGGGGACAAAGTTGCAAGTGCGGGTCAGGTCCTAACTCCGCCGTTGATTGGAACGCTCGCAGCTGTCGGCGCGGGGCGCGTGAAGGTTTTTAAACCGCCCGCCGTCTCAGTCATCTCGAGCGGGGAGGAGATTGTGGAGCCTGGGGAGAAACTCGGGAAGGGCAAAGTGTACGATGTTAACTCGCCATCAATATGCGAGGCCATCAAAAATTGCGGAGGCATGCCAAAATATCTTGGGATAGCCAGAGACGACGCGAAAGAGGTAAGGGGGCTTCTCAAAAAGGGGGTTAGGATTTCAGAAATTGTAATCATCTCGGGCGGAACCTCGGCAGGCAGGGGAGACATAGCCCCAAAGGTGGCAGATGCCCTCGGAAGGCCTGGGCTCATAGTCCACGGCTTAGCGATAAGGCCTGGAAAACCCACCTTCATAGCTGTAATACAAAATCGACCTATTTTCGGCCTCCCAGGCTACCCAGTATCAGCCCTGATGATCTTCGATCAGCTGGTTGCCCCATATCTACGTTATCTCTCCGGGCTCCCGCAAAAACAAAGGGTGGTGAACGCCATACTTTCTACAAAAATTCTCTCGACCAGAGGGAGACGGGAGTTAATACCCGTAAAACTGACAAGAAAAGAAGACAATATCTTTGCAGAACCTCTTTTGAAGGGATCAGGGGCCATAACCGCTCTCTCAATGGCTGATGGGTATATCGACATCCCACTTGAGCGGGAAATAGTGGATGAGGGGGAAAAGGTGCTGGTCAATCTCTTCAGGGGTGGTGAGTTTGCTTAGAGTTGTGAGCGTGGTTGGCTTTCATGGCGCGGGTAAAACAAGAGTGGCCGAGGCCATAATCAGGGAGCTTGTTAAACGAGGGTATAAGGTTGGCGCGATCAAACACGTGCGGGATGAGGATTTCTCCATAGACCGACCTGGAAAAGACACGTGGAGGCACGCGCGGGCCGGCGCTGAAGTCATTGCGAGCTTGGCCCCGAATGAATTCGCGACCATAGAGAAAAGGCATGTCGAACTTGAAGATGCCATCGCTAGATTTGAGGGATTGGATTTCCTCATCGTCGAAGGTTTCAGGGAATTTAATGAAATTGCTAGGATAATTGTTGCGAGGGATGAGGGCGAAATAAAGGAACTCGCTGGAGACCTCTCAATAGCCTGCGTGGGCGCCCCTTGCCCCCATTTGCCTTCCTTCAAAATTGACGAGATTGTTGAACTTGTTGACCTTGTCGAGAGAAAGGCCTTTCCCCTGCTGCCGGGAGTAAACTGCAAACAGTGCGGCTTTGAAAGCTGCGGGGGTTTCGCGCGCGCTGTGCTTGAAGGTGATGCCCCTTGGAATGGTTGCGTGGCCCTTAAGGAAAGGCTAAAATTGGTCGTGGACAGGAAAAAAATTCCCCTCAAACCGTTTGTGCAGGATTTTATAGCTGGCGCGATCGAGGGCATGCTCTCCTCCCTAAAGGGAGCTAAGGGGAGAGAAATCGAACTCAAGGTGAGGAAAATTGATTGATAGATTTGGAAGGCCTTTGACCAGTTTAAGGATTTCGGTTACTGACGAATGCAACTTGAACTGTTTTTACTGTCATCGTGAAGGTTGCCCGGCAAGCCAGCTACTCATGTCCCCCCAGGAGATCGGTCAAATAGCGGAGCTCGCGGCCAAACTTGGAATGAAAAAGATAAAGCTGACAGGCGGTGAGCCCCTCATGAGAAAGGATATCGTAGAAATTGTGGCGGAGATCGCAAAAGCTCCGGTAGAGGAGATCTCCCTCACCACCAATGGAACCCTTCTCTCCCAATATGCAAAGGAACTCGCGCGGGCAGGACTTAAAAGGGTAAACATAAGCTTGGACACCCTGAAACCTGAAAAATTTTTAAGGATAACGGGAAGCGATATGCTGGATGAAGTTTTGCGGGGGGTAGAGTCTGCGGTAAATGCTGGTCTAAATCCGGTAAAGCTCAACATGGTGGTGCTCTCCGGCATAAACGATGACGAGATAGAGGACATGATTTCATTCGCCTCAAAGCATGGGGCTATCCTCCAGCTCATCGAACTTCTCCTGCCCGAAGGCGATAAGGGGCTCTCATGCTATTACAGGGACCTAGCTGACATAGAGAGGAACATGCAAAGCCGCGCGATAGCCTTTGAGAACAGAAAGCTCATGCACGCGCGGAAAAAATATATTTTGCCTGAGGGGGCCGTTGAGATCGTCAGGCCCATGCACAACACTGAATTCTGCATGCACTGCACGCGCCTAAGGGTCACCGCGGATGGACGATTAAAACCGTGCCTGATGCGCAACGATAACCTCGTCGATCTCTTGCCCCACATACGCGCCTCAGACACCCTCGCCGCTCAAAAAGATTTTTTGAACGCAATTTCAAAGCGCGAGCCCTTTTTCAAGGGGGAGAGAAAGCCCCGTGCGTGAGTTTGAGGTAGAATCACTTGAGATACGCGTTCCGCGTTGCATACGATGGCTCTGGCTATTTCGGGTTTGTCCGCCAGCCCGGCGTCCCGACAGTTGAGGGCAAGCTATTGGATGCCTTTAAAAAATCGGGACTTTTAGATGATGTAAGCAAAGCAAACTATAGTGCGGCCTCGCGCACGGATAGGGGGGTAAGCGCCGTTGGCCAGGTCGTCGCACTAAACGTCCTTAAAACCCCGAACCTGCGGGCTTTGAACGGGCTTTTGCCCAGGGATATCGCCATCTTATCCGCCGCAGAGGTTCACCCCGAATTTGACCCCAGAAAGAAGGTTGTTCAAAAACACTACCGATACATATGCGAAGCTCCGCCAAATTTTGACCTTGAAATCGCCAAAGAGGCGTCTAAGTTGCTCACGGGCACTCACGACTTCAGGAATTTCTGCAAAAGGGACCGCAAGTCAACTGCCTTAGAATTGAAGAGGGTGAGCGTGAAGGGCAAAAAAATCCTGACCATGGACTTCTTCGCCAGGGCCTTTTTAAGGCAGATGGTCAGAAGGCTGGCCAGCGCAATTATCGCCGCCGGGGCCGGTGAGATGTCAATTCAAGAAATCGAACGCGCGATCTCGGGAAAGAGCGAGATGGCCATTAAGCCCGCACCCGCGGAAGGGTTGATACTCATGGACATCAAATATCGCAACCTAAACTTGGAAACGAACGCGGGCTATGCGGAAAAGTTCGTGAATTACCTGAAGGAAAAACATAAAAGTAGCCTACGGAGCGCCGCGGTCCTCTACACAATTATGCATTCTATCAAGGGATAACTCCGCGCATGTAAAGCCAGAAAACTCGCAAAAGACTTACGCTAGCTTTTTTCCCACAGCAGCAGGCTCTCATTGGTTATGCCAAGCTTCCTCCTTGAAGGCGTGGTGCAGAAGCGCTTGTTTAAGATGATCATTTTTTTCGCCCTAAAACCGACCCTTTCTGCAAGCTCGCTCAACCTGTGGCAAACCTCTATTACCCCCTCGCTGGAACAACCATCAGAAGCGACGAGGCCAACTTTAGAATTACTCTTGCACACCCTATACATCTCTTTCAGGACCGCCCACATATCCGCAAAATAATTCAGCGAATCTCCGTGTAGCTCGCCCACAACCTCCTTGACCTCGTTTATGTTCTTCTCCCAATTCCTCGCCCCGAGCTGAATGAATGAACTCGTGTTCTCTTCCCCGTTTAAAAAAAGCTCCCTTTCCAGCCGAAAGCTGTAAATGTACTCCGTCTTACCAAGGTATGGGGGGGAGGTTATTACTGCATCCACGCTTTCGTCCGGCAGTTCGAGCTTGCGCGCGTCCCCTCGCTTAATTTCGATGTTGCAGCTCCTCTTGTCAAACCTAGCAAGATCGTAACACATTTGGGCAATCCTTCGCCTGAGCTCCCCCCTAAAGTATGGCAACCGCCTTTCCCGCACCTTTAACGCTGCTCCATCCTTGTATGCGTAACTGCACCTCATCGCTGCACCCATCAAAGCCAGCAGGAAAAAGTCCCTGAGTTTCTCGTCTTTGAGCTCAGCGATTTTTTCTTTAAAGAAAACGATATCCTCAAGCACGTGCCTTGGGAAAAATCTTGCTATAAAGCTTGAGGGGCTGAACTGTGGCCTTTCGAACTTAAGCTTGAGCAATCTTTTCGACTCCCTTTTAATCTCATCCACATCATAATCTCTGACCTTCACGCGGGAGGTGAACAGCATCACCGGGTGAACGTCAAACGAAACGCAGTTTATCCCGAGCTGCTTGCACGCCAGCGGGACAGTTCCGCTCCCGCAGAATGGGTCGAGCACCAAATCTCCTTGGGTTAACTGAAAGGTCTCGGCAAGCAGAAAAACCAGATCCCTTGAAAAACCCTCCTTGAACAAAAACCACCTATAGACGGGCAAGTTTTTGTTTGGCTGGAAAGTCGCAAGCTTCCCCAAGTCCGGCCTCTCAGAAACTCTCATTTAATTACCTTTACGAAGATTTTTCAAGTAGGAGATCTCCTCCTCATTCAAATCCAGCTCGGCCGCGATCTTGGCAGCGGATGTCTTGTCATGCCTAAAAATTATGCAGAAGTACGGGAGGAATTGCTTCCTCGCCACCCTGGTGGAGGTATGACAATGGCGCGCGACCTTCTTCGCCAAACTGTCCCTGACCGACCTCACCGCCCTCGTACGCCCCATCAGCGCACCGGCGCTTGGGACCTGATATCTCTGGAACTTTATTTCTCCCTCCCGCGAAAGCGCGACCCCTGCCGTCATCAGATCCCCCGCGTAACCCCACAAGCGATAGGCTTGACTGCGAAGAGTCCTGGCCAAGAAGATGTCCGCGCGAGAAAGAGCTTCGTATACGCGCTCAAGATCCTCCGGGTCGACGATAATCCTCGGCACGTTCTCGCTTATCCATGCAATCGCATCGTCGGGGGGTCTATCGATAAGCCATAGTAGCTCTCGGGCCTCTTTGGCTGAGGTCGCCCTCATCAGTTTGCTCAAAAATTCAAATATGTTCACCTCCCTGTCTCGTTTGTAAATCGCCAGATCCTTTACGGACAGCTTTTGCTTCCCCATTGCCGCAGCCTGAAGGTCATTTATTGCAGCCCTAAGATCCCCACCCGCAGTTTCCGCGATTACCTTCAGGGCGAGGGGCTCCGCGGTTATTTTTTCAGACTCACATATCCTAGAAAGAACTCTGATTATTGAATCGCTTGTCAATTTCCTGAAGTTGACCGCCAGGCAAAACCCCCTCACGTTTGCCGGTATCGAGTACTGATCGTTAGCTATCAGAATTACCGGATTTTGGGTCCTCTCCAGCATTTCAGCGATGGCGCGATAACCCCCCCGATCTGCGGCGCCGTGAACATTGTCCGCCTCATCAAGCACCACCATGCGCCTGCCCTTAGAGCCTGAAAAAAGGGTTCCGGTGGTCGCGGCTGTGCCAGCCACATCCTTTATGTCATCGAAGGTCCTCCTGTCGCTTGCGTTTAGCTCAATCAAATCCCATCCGAACTCCCGGGCCAAAGCTAAGGCGGCTGCACTTTTTCCTGTGCCCGACGGGCCATACAGGAGCAGTGCAGGTTTCTCGGGCTTGCCTCTCGCCCAACCATTCGCCCACTCAAGCATGGCGCGAATTGCCTGAGGCTGGCCCACGATTTCCTCCATGCGCGATGGCTTGTACTTCTCAGCCCATGGCTCGAACATCAAATTAATGTATGTCGCCTTGGTTTTAATTTTACCAGAAAAAATTTGAACTCCAAGAAAAGAAATTAATAATGCCCAAGCGATGAGCGGGCGTCACCACTCAGCCATATCGGCTGTGCCAAGCGCGCCCGCAAGCACGGGCCTTTTCGCATGCCTAAGTAGAACCTGCAAAAGCGAGGACTAGAAACTTAGCAAGGATTTAGCGTTTAGGTATACCGCCCTCTCAACGTCCTTTTCGCTTATGCCCGCTTCGCCCATAGCTCTGGCCACTCTGGACAGGGTTAATGGATCGGATGGAACATTCCCTAGGTCGCTGTTTATCAAAATGTCCTCCGACCCAAAAATGTTCACAATTTCCACCGCGTCCCCCTCGGATAATTTTCCTGGCTGAACCGTAATTCCAGCTTTCGCACCAATTTTCTTTACACGCGGGATTAACTGGGGCGTCAGGTGGTCAAAAATTACTCTGCAGGGGTCAACCCTTTCCTTGAGAATTATTTTGACCAATTTCTCAAAAACCTCTTCTTTATTTTTCCTTGGGGTGTGAAGGACGATGGCCACATCATGCTCCATGGCCAACCTGATCTGCCTTGCGAGCACCTCCACCTCTAACTCATTCGCCACTTCCAAGCCGACCTCCCCGAGCACGGAGGCTTGCCCTGTTTCAAATAGGTTCTCAACGTGGCTCAAAACCGCGTCCACATCCGAAGCCGGAATTGACCTTGGGTGAATGCCAACCGCTGCTTTTCCGACGATCCCGCAACTATTTAGCCTAGCCAACTCCTCCTCAATCACCCAACGGTAAAGGTCGATCAGCGTTGATGGGCCAGTTGGCCTTACGGGGAAATAGGAGCATACAACCAATCCCTCTACCCCTGCCGAAGACATCTGCTTTAGGTCTTCAAAACTTCTGAAATATGTGTGGGTGTGCGAATCTATGAAGCGCATATTGCCACAAACTAAATGTGGAATGGCTATTTATATGTCAACCGAAGCGAAAAGCATTTGAAAGACACCTAGACCTAAAGGAATGGCTCCATAGTTTTCCCACGAATTTCTCAGGGTGAGATCAGTTGGGGATAAAGGCGGTCACTTTGGATGTCGGAGGCACGATAGCTGAGGGAGACCTGAATACGGAAAGCTACCTGGCTGATCTCTTAAATTATGTTAGGGGGGTAAAACGCGATGTGAGCACGAAGGAATTCAGAAGGGCCACAAACTCAATGCTGATGGAACTGAGCAGGGTTAGAAGCGAAAATATGGAGATGGAGTTCAACGACCTGTACTCCCTCTTTTTAAATAAGCTCAAAATAGTCCCAACCAAAGAGGTTTTGGAAGACGTGCGCGAGATTTACTTCCGAAACTTCCAGCAAATAATTGTTTCAGGGGCGCGGGAAATGCTCTTGGAGTTGAAACCGCGGTACAAATTGGCAGTGGTCTCAAACACGATGAGCGGTGCCCCAAAACTATTTTTGATCAAAAATAATCTGCTCGAGCTATTTGACGCAGTGGTTTTGTCCTGCGACATCGGGATAAGGAAGCCTGACCCGAAAATTTTTCACCGCGCTCTTGAAAAGCTAAACGTGGGCCCTGAGGAAGCCATACACGTCGGCGACTCATTGCTCTACGATGTCCTCGGCGCTAAGAGAGCGGGAATGAAAACGGTATGGCTGAAAAAGGAAGGTGGGGAGGACGCAAGTGTGGAGCCAGACCTCACAATAGGCAGCATATCTGAACTTCCGGAAGTGATAAAGGCTATCGATTGCTGAGAGCTTTGATTGAAACAGAAATCATCCCAAGCTAGGGGCGTATCATTACCTTCAGTCCCTCGAGCTTTTCAGCAGCGTCAATCGCCTTCATGACCTCATCCAGCGAAAACCTGTGCGTCACCAATGGTTTGGTGTCCACAACTCCGAGTTCTATTAACTTTAGAGCCCTAACGAACTCGTCTGCGGTCTTATCGAATGATCCTCTAAGGTCTACGTCGCCGTAATGTATCTTGTTTGGGTTGATCGTCGTGGCTGGCTCCCCCAGGGTGTGAATGCCGGCGAATATAAGCACGGTGCCCCCGCTCGCCACCAGCTTTATGCTCTCCTCCTGAACCTTTGGGTTGCCTACGGTAACTATAACTGAGTCTGCACCCCTACCCTCTGAAATTTCCATAACCTTTTCCGTTAAGCCCTCGTTTGGTTTCGAGGCTTCGTCCGCCCCAAGCGACTTTGCAATTTTTAGCCTCCCATCCACGAGATCGCTTATTATCACCCTCGCCCCAGAAAGATTTTTGGCCAGCTGCAGGTGGAGCAGACCCATAGGCCCCGCCCCGATTATGACCACGTTCCCCCCGGGAGGTATGTTGGCCCTTAGGTTGCCATGAAGGGCGCATGCCAAGGGCTCGGTGAATGCCGCCTCCTCGTAAGAGGTATCGTCTGAAATTTTGTAAGTCTGATAATCGATGGTCTTGATGTACTCAGCCCAGGAATAATAACCAAGCCTGCCCTTGGCGACGCATAAGTTTTGCCTGCCGGTTCGACAGTAGTAGCACCTCCCGCACCTTAAAATAAGGTCTGAAACGACCCTGTCGCCCACCTTTATTTTTTCCACGGAGTCTCCGACCTCAACGACATCTCCGCTGAACTCATGCCCTGGAAAACCCGGCATCTTGACACCGGGAGGTCCCCACTGAACTCCGTTCCTCACCGCGTGAACCCCGCTTGGGCATACCCCGTCTGCAACCACCTTTACGAGCACCTCATGGGGGCCCAACTTTGGGACATCGAATTCCTCCACCCTTAGGTCGCTCGGCCCGTAAAGAGCTGTAGCCCTCATTTTTTCCGCCAATTTATCACCTTACTTCAGCTCGGCCATTGCCTCCTCTACCGATGCGTTTTCATGGACTATTTTCACGACCGCCCTTAACATCTCCACCGGGTCTTCGGCCTGCCATATATTGCGCCCGAATGCAACCCCTATCGCGCCTGCGCTTAGAGCATCCTTCACGTCTGCCAAAACCTCCTTTATGCTTTCCCTTTTAGGACCGCCGAGTATAACTATTGGCACGGGCGTGCTCTCTACCACCTCTGAAAAAGTCTTAGGATCGCCGGTGTAATGGGTTTTTATGAAGTCGGCGCCTATCTCCGCGCCAACCCTGGCGGAAAGTTTAACAATCTCAGGGTCCGAAGGATTCTGGATCTTCGGGCCTGAGGGAAACATCTCCGCAAGCAGGGGCATCCCATACTCCATGCAGTCCTGCGAAATCTTTGAGAGCATGGCCAAGCTCTCTATCTCAAATGGCGATCCAATGTAACCCATCGCGACCACGCCGTCTCCGCCGAGTTTCACTGCGCCCCTTACATCTATGACCATGTATGACTTCGGCCCCTGCCCGAGTCTACCCAAAAGAGTGTTCGAACCGTCGACCCTTACTATCGCCCCGATGTTGCCTGAGATTATATCTGCAAACTTCGCAACTGTCCCTGGGGTTAAAAGCATGGCATCTGCTCCCCCCTCGATCATCTTCTCAATGGTCTCGCCAGGCTTCTCAATCCCTCTCATCGGACCTGCGAACGTTCCGTGGTCCATTGCGACGATGACCGTACGGCCATCCCTCTTAACTATGCGATTCCACCTCATTTTTTTCCCTACTGAAATAACAACACCCCCTGTTAACTTGGTCCAAAAACATAAAACTTTACCCTCAAATGAGGCCCACTCCGTAGAAGATGTTGAAGTAAAGTGTGATCGCCACTACTACGATGGTGATAATCGACACCACCCAGTCGTACCATCTAAGCCCTAGTTTTTCGCGGTACTTTATTTTGCCCCCGCCAAATGCCCTTACCTGCGTTGTGAGCGTTATCCTGTCCACATAGCTAACTATCCTCCGAGTAAACGGCCCTGCGATGGGGACTGCCATTTTAGCCATCTTGACTGGGTTTTTGGTCTTCAACCTCCATCCCCTTAAAGACTGGGCGGTGGAGGTCAGGTTAATCTCCCTGAACAGCTCTGGCACAAACCTCAGCGCTATAACAACTATGTAGGATATCTTGGCGGGTATGTGAAGGTTCCTGAGCGATTTAATGAGATCGTTCAGAGATGTAGCGTAGATGAACATAAAAGTCGCGCCCATGCCTATGAATATCCTGAAAATATACGCGAGCGCCCAGAGAAAGCCTCCGAAGTAGAAGGTGACCGGCCCGAAGGAAAAAAGAACCTGGGAGGCCATTTCGGGGGGTAAATATTTGAATACCTCCGCTGGCTGGGTTACGCCTAGGATCCCCGCCTCAATAAACCTATAAGCCCCAAAAGGAACCGCGATCAGGAGCCATTTTTTGGGGGTCTTGGATACCAAGTATAGCACCATGACGACGATCATGCAAAGGGCAAGGTACCGCGGGTCCCACAGCACGCTTATAGCTATGAAAATCCCCAAGAGCAAGATCACCTTCGTGAGGGGGTGCAACCTGTGAATAAACGTGTTCCTAGGGACATACTCAAAGAAAACCGGCATTTATTTCGCCCCCTTCAAATTTATCATGTCAAGAAACTCTTCAACTGTGCATATGTCCAACGGAACTTTGTAGTCGGAAAGATTGTAAGCCAGCTGGGTTACTTGCGGAGACTTCATGTACGCCTGCTTGAGTATCTCAACATTTGAGTACACCTGAGATGGCGTCCCATCCAAAATTATCCTCCCGTCGTTCATCACTATTACGCGGTCGCAAAACTCGTACGCAAGCTTCATGTTGTGGGTTATTATAACTATGGTATGGCCCTCGTCCCTCAGTCCTCGAAGTATCTGCATCAACTTGACAGAACTTTTTCTATCGAGGCCGCTCGTGGGCTCGTCTATTATTAATATCTTCGGCTTTAACACGAGCACGCTCGCAATTGCGACCAACGTCTTTAGATCGACGGTTAGATCGACTATTGGCTTATCCTCCTCCCCCTGCAAACCAAGCAGTTTGAGGGCCTCGCTCACCTTCTTTTTTATTTCCTCTGGGGACTCCTCGAGCATCTTTAACGCAAACTCAACCTCATCGCGGACGATCGGGTTGAACAGCTGAATATCGGGATTCTGGAAAACGTAGTTTATGCGCTGGTTAAGTTTTATGACATCGGTTTTAACGACATCGATGCCATCCAAATAAATCCTGGCCTCGGGGTTAGTGGGCTTGAACGCCCCCACTAAAGTCAGCGCAAGCGTTGATTTGCCTGACCCATTTTGTCCTATCAGGGCGATCATCTCCCCGCGCCTCATTTTCAAGCTCACTCCCTTCACAGCCTGGGTTCCATCAGGGTATGTGAACCAAACATCCTGCGCGACTAGGATTGTGTCGCCGCCCCTCTCCCCCTCTTTCTTTGGAGCCCTCTTCTCGACCTTCCGCTGCCCCATCTCTCGTTTGAAAGAAATTTTCTTTTTCTTGAGCAATTCCATTATTATCTCAGTGGCCCCTTCAACTGTGGTTGGGGAGGGTAAATCAAGCTTCAATTTGCTGTCCAGACGAAGGATGAGATCAACGATCTGGGGCAATCCAACCCCGAGCTCCTCCAGCAACCTGTTTTCCAAAACCTTGGATGGCGAATCGTCTAACAAAATTTTTCCTTCTTTTATGACTATTGCCCTAGTCGCAAAGCTTACGACATCCTCCAGGTCGGCCCCAGACTCAGCGATTATGCAGGTGATATTATGCTTCTTATTTAGGTCCTTAATCGCGCTCAGAACTTCAGATTTGCCTATTGGGTCGAGCATGGAAATAGGTTCATCCAAAGCCATCACGTCGGGCCTCATCGCCAAGACCCCCGCAAGAGCCACCCTTTGTTGCTGCCCCCCTGAAAGCTCTCTGGGGTGCTTTTTCTCCAACCCCTTTAACCTCAGCGCGTCTATTGCGTATCTCACGCGCTCCTCGACCTCCTCGCGGGGAAGTCCCAAGTTTATTGGCCCGAATGCCACATCGTCCTCAACTGTCAAGTTAAAAATCTGAGTGCGCGGATCATCCAAAACAAGACCGACATGCTGCGACAGTTCCACCGGCTCATGTTCTCTGGTGTTTAATCCTTTAACGAGCACGTCTCCCTCCAATTTTCCTGGGAACTGATGGGGAGCTATTCCATTCAAAAGGCGGAGGAGCGTGCTTTTGCCGGAGCCCAAGGGGCCGATGAGTGCCACCATTTCCCCCCTGTCCAGCTTAAGATTTACGCCCTTGATAGATGGCTTCTCCTTATGCAGATAGGTAAAGGTGACATTTTTGAGCTCTATCAGAGTTTTATCCATTTTTTTCCTCATCTTTCTCTACTCTCTCCCTTTTTAATAATTTCGTTTCGGTTTCAGTTTGACTTGGGGCTCAAATTCAGATTTTACCCTGGGCTGTTCTTTGACCTTTAACCGCTGACTACTGCCCTAACCCTAACCGAGCTTGTAGAAGTTTTTTTAGGGAGCTTCACTTTTAGTTTAACCGGGGGCGAGGGGAGCTGAGGGGGACGGAGGGGAAAACCTGGTCAAGTATAGGTTCAACGAGCGCTGGCGTGCTAGAGATAGAGCATATGAGCGACT
>Ga0080004_1107621_pt1 | contig 37844 bp, 38 predicted proteins | sample WasSprMetagenome_FD_69207 | JGI IMG/M metagenome (GOLD analysis project Ga0080004, IMG submission 69207) | Sulfidic aquatic microbial communities from Washburn Spring, Yellowstone National Park, USA - WS (SPADES assembly) (version 2) | ecosystem: Environmental > Aquatic > Thermal springs > Hot...
ACGATAGAGTGAAAAGGGATAAAAGTTCTAGAAGTACTTAGCGGCTTCTCTTCCAAGGACGAGCCTTGCTATCGTGTTCTTTTGAATTTCCTTCGTACCCTCAACCAATTCGAGCTGCTTGCGTGCCTGGCTGATAGCCAATGAAGTGGCTTCGGCTAAGGACATAGACGTCTCCTTAAAGCTCATATACAACTTCCCGAAAAGGTTGCTGGAGATGGCTGATGAGTACGGTCTAGATCTCGTCGTTAAAGTGCTGAAGGATGAGATGGAAAGAGTGAAAGCTGAAAGACTACGGCGCCTTCTACAGACCGCATCCGTTGCTCTTGAAACTGGTCGAAGAGGGAAAAGGCTGGAAAGGAGGCTGGCGAAGGGTTTTATATAAATGATGAGGATAAGCGAGGAATGGAGCGGTGGAAATTGGAACCTGATAAGGAGTTGAAGCGCGTAATATATGAGAAGAAGGATGGCGTTGCTTGGATAACCCTGAGCGATACAATGCTTTAGACTACGAAATGCGCGAGGAGTTAAAGGAGGCCTTGGAAGACGCCGCTAAGGATGAGAACATAAGGGCTGCCGTCATAAGGGGATCTGGTAAAGCGTTTAGCGCAGGGGCCGACATCAAAGCTTTCCTTGAATGGACGCCTCTTAAGGCAATGGAGGTCCTTAAGGAGGTTGGAACCTCTTTAGTGATATCGAGGATAATAAGAGAGGTGCCTAAGCCAATCATCGCAGCAGTTCACGGGTACTGCCTAGGAGGTGTGTTTGAGCTCGCACAGGCCTGCGATATCATCATAGCTTCAGAGGACGCTGTGTTCGGGCAACCTGAAATAAATGTCGGGCTCATACCTAGAGGCGGGGGCACCCAAAGATTACCGAGACTTATAGGGGAGAAGAAGGCTAAAGAGCTGATATTTACAGGCGACGGGGTGTCGGTAAAAGATATGGCTGAGCTTGGACTAGTAAATAAAGTGGTCCCCCCGGACAAGCTTATGGGAGCGAGGATGTTGTTAACGAGTTTTCCGGGAGAAAATTAAGAGTAAGAGCCCCATCACGATCGCTGCGAAGGAAGCCATCAGCGCCTCGACGGAGATGAATTTAACGGAAGGACTTAAATATGAGGCGCAAATATTTACGAAGCTATTTGCTACAGAGGATCAGAAAGAGTGAGCGAAGGCATTCTTAGAGAAACGAAAACCGCTGTGGAAAGGAAAGTGATTCTCAAACTTGTAAGAAAAATCGTCCCTATAATTTTACCCCCTTTTATTTACATCACCTAGTACTTGCGATGGCTACTCTCGCATATAGAGATAAATGGTAGTTAAAGAATAGGAACAAAGCCTATGAGACAAGCCCTAAAAGGCAGAAAGCATTTCTAGTCCTAGAGTGATAGGATTATCAAATACCTTGCCACTTGCACATGCTTACAAAAGTAGCTGTACGGAGTGCAGTACCAAGACGAGTGGTACGAAGACTCTAAGACAAAGAAGTACGAGTTGAGGGCAAGTGAAGGAGAATAACATGTAGTTTGCCGTTTTACCTCACCTTTACTTTGCCTTATGCCTCTCTATCATTTGCTTGAAGGCCTCGCTCGATATCGGAGACTTCCTCTTAGTGGCTTCCATTTTTACCTCTTCTAATATCTTGTCGACATCTACTGTCGTTGGATCGATCCCCATCTTCTCGAGTGCGTAAAGGATCGAGTCCCTCCCGCTCTTCTTGCCAAGCACTATCTCCACGCCGTTGTGACCGACTAGGCTCCAGTGGTACGGGAACATTATCAGCGGCTTGCCCTGCTTCTCGAGGTTCCTCCACCAACCCACGATTATCCCCGACTCGACCCTGAATATCCCGTCCCCGACGACGGGCTTGTGCGGCGGCATCTTGACCCCGGAGAGCTTCTCGACGAGCTTCGACAGCTTGTACAGCTTGCTGTAGTCCAGGCCCAGCTTCACGCCGTAGAGCACTTCTAGGGCTAGGGCGGTCTCTGCCAAGTCGGCGTTCCCCATCCTCTCGCCTATGCCGTTCACCGTCGTGTGGACTATCTCCGCGCCCTCCGCGACGGCTGCGAGCGTGTTCGCGACCGCTAGCCCGAAGTCGTTGTGGAGGTGGACCTCTATGGGAACGCCGAACTGCTGCTTCGCTCTTCTCACCAAGTATCGTATGGCCTCGGGCATGCAGACCCCGAAGGTGTCGACTAAGACGAGGGAGTCCATGTGGCCCTCGGCCGCCACCTTACCTACTAGTTTGAACCACCAGTCTAAGTCGGCCCTCGTGCCGTCTATCGTGAAGAAGGAGACGTGTAGCCCGTGCTCGGCGGCGTAGCTCGTGGCCTCCACCGCCAGCTCTATGGCCCTTTCGAGGGGCCAGTTGTACCCGTACTTTATGAGGTGCTCGCTAGACGGTATCTCCATCTCGATTCCGTCCACGTCGCACTCCAACGCCAAATCGACGTCGCGCTTCATGCACCTCGCGAAGCAGAACACCTTGGCGTTCAGTCCCATTCGGGCTATGGCCTTTATCGCCTCCTTGTCCTCGTTCGAGACCGCTGGCATGCCGGCTTCGATCCTGTGGACCCCGACCTCGTCGAGCATCTTCGCTATCTCGATCTTGTCCTCCTTGGTGAAGGTCACCCCGGCCTGTTGCTCTCCATCTCTCAAGGTGATGTCATGGATGACCACCTTCTTGGGGAGCCTCAGTTGGGAGCGGACCTCGTCGGTGAAGTTGAGCGGGCTCACCCACCACTTATCCGATATCCAAGGTTTTTCCATTCAGTCCACCTCTACCCATCTCTTGTCCTTCTAAACTTACTAAGCTTAATAATTTTACATCACTTTTCGACCAATCCGGGGATCTTCTTCGGCCACCAGACGTAGCTCCTTGAGGGGTCAACCTTCTCCCTTGAGTAAATCGAGTCCACGTTTTGACGCACTTTCTCGAGCACTATCTGTTCTAGTGAGCTCCCGTGAGAGTCTATCCCCACGACTAGTGGTCCAAGTCTCTCCACTCTTAACGCCCATGTGGCTTCAGGCATTCCCAAGTCCAGCCAATACACGTTCTCCACCTTCACGACTTGCTTCGCGTAGAGGGCAGCACAGCCTCCCGTCGCGATCAGGTAAACGCCCCCCACTTCTCTCAACGCGTCGACCATGCTCTTGCCCATGGTTCCCTTCCCTATGGTGAGCCTCACGCGTTGCCTCCTCACAAGCTCCGCGCCGAGCTCTGTGAATCTCGAGCTCGACGTCGGGCCAGCCGCCACGACCTCCCATGAGTTGTCGACCCTCCTAACGATGGGACCGCAATGCCATATTGCCCCGTTCTCTAAGTTGAAAGGTAGCTTCTCCCCTCGCTTGATTATCTCGACAGCTCGGCGGTGCCCCATGTCGCGCATCGTGTGGACTATACCGCTCACGTACACGATGTCCCCAACTCTAAGCTTCCTCACGATTTCTTCGGATGTCGGCAAGCGAATTTCCTGGCTCATACGACCACTTCCTTCGAGCTCACTCCGGGTGCGTGATGTAGACTACTTCGCCGTTCGGGTAAATACGGGCTGTGGAGTACCTCGCAACCCAGCACTGATAGGTTATTCCGAGCGGGACGACGGCTGTGTGAGTACCACAAATCTCGGCGTGGACTGCGAGGCATGTAGTATCACCGCCCATAGCCATTGGCCCAAGCCCCGTGGAGTTCAAGGCCTTCAGCACTCTCTGCTCGAGCTCTGCTACGACTGGGTCTGGGTGCAACGAGCCAAGGGGGGTTCTGAAAATGGCTTTCTTAGCGAGGTGTAAGGCTATGTCTGCCGTCCCCCCGATCCCCAAGCCGACAATGGTCGGGGGACATGGCTCTCCCATGGCCGTTAACGTGTTGTCGACGACACACCTCACTATGGCCTCGGGTATGGGCTCGCTCGTCGTTATCCAAACGAGGGTCGACTTGGCCTCGGAGCCGAAGCCTTTTGGGACGGCCGTTATCTCGATGTAGTCGGCTTCGGAGTCTAAGTCGTAGTAGATGTAGGGCATCCCCCATCCCACGTTAGTGCCCGGGTTCTCCTTTGTCAACGGGTTTATGACGTTAGGCCTGAGAGGCACGTCGATCGTAGCCTTTTTGACGGCTTCCATTATAGGCCTTCTAACGTCGATGTTCAACCCCGACTTCAGGCCCCACTTTACGAAGAATAGCGGCGTCCCCGTGTCTTGGCATATGCTTATACCGTACCTCTCAGCCATCTCAGCGTTGTCGAGCATGGCCTTTAGCTGCGCCTTGCCGATCGGGGAGCTCTCGTTCTCATAGGCCCTCCGCAGGGCCCGCTTGACGTCTTGAGGGAGCTTTGTAGCAGCTCTCTTTAGAAGTTCGTAGGCAGTCTTCGAAATCACTTCACTTATATCTACCATAGTTAACCACTACTTTGCTGGCGCATCTTTATCTTCTTCTCTTTTTCGGCGATGGCCTCAGCAAGCCTTAGCAGGTCCTCTGCTTGCTTGTAGACGGCTATGTCTATCATCCTACCCTCGAGCGAGGCCGCCCCCAGCCCCTTCGCCTCGGCCTCCTTGAAGGCCTGCACGACCCTCTTGGCGTACTCTATCTCTTTCTCTGAGGGCGAGAATATGCGATTCACTGGCTCTATTTGGCTCGGATGAATTAGGAACTTCCCCTTGAAGCCAAGTTGTTTGGCAGTCATTGCGTCCCTGATCAGACCTTCTCTATCAATTATGTCGGTGAAAACCGTGTCGATTGCCAGGACGCCAGCAGCCCTTGCAGCAATGGCCACGTAAGAGCGGGCGAAGAAGAGCTCCGTTCCCTCTTTGGAGAGGGAAACGCCCATATCACGAGTGAAGTCGACCGCTCCGAAGCCCAAGGCTATAACCCTTTTGCTGGCGGAGGCTATCTCATAGGCGTTGACGACTCCCTTGGCGCTCTCGATGGTCGGGATGAAGACAACAGAGCCGGGCTCGAGACCTCTCCTCCTCTCGAGCTCCTCAACAATCTTCTCGACCTCAAGTACCTCACTGCGCGACTCCACCTTAGGGATCATTATGCCAGTAAGCCCTCTTTGCACAACGAACTCGCAGTCCTCGGCTGTGAGGCCTGTAGGCAGCCCGTTCACTCTTACGTAAATGTCTGACACCGCATTGGTATTCAGGAAGTCCAGCGAATCTCTTATGAATACCCTGGCCGTGTCCTTTTCGGCCATCGGGACGGAGTCTTCTAGGTCCAATATGACCGCGTCGGCCGTGAGAGTGGGTATTTTGTGTATCATCCTCATGTTGTTGCCAGGAGTGAAGAGGACGGATCTCAATAACCTCACGGTCTTCACCTCCTCAAAAGCTTCTTTACGACGACTGGTATCTCGTCAGGTCTGTCAACGACAACAGCGCCTGCTTCCTTCAAGGCCTTTACCTTGCTTTCAGCCGAGCCCCTTCCGCGCTCTATGATAGCGCTGGCGTGCGAGAATCTGACCCCTGGCTGGGCCGTCCTCCCCGCGATATAAGCCACGAGGGGCTTCGTGAATTCCCCTCTCATGATGGCTTCTGCCGCTTCCTCCTCTGCGACCGTCCCGATTTCGCCGAAGAGGACGACGGCTTCTGTCTGTGGATCTTTTTCGAAGAGCGGGAGGAGCTCGGCCGGGCTCATGCCGATGATTGGCTCAGAGCCTACGTGTATTGCCGTGCTTTCGCCTAGACCCGCCTTTGTTATGGCCCAGCATAGCGTTGTGGTCTGCCCGCCACTCCTCGATATGATGCCGACGGGTCCCGCCTTGAACACGACCCTCGCCTGTTCCTCTGCTCCACCGATCCACCCAGCGACGGCCTTTTCGGGGCTTATGAGCCCGAGTGAGCCTGGACCTATGATCTTGACGCCTCTCTGCCTCGCTAGGTGCACCATCTCTATTATGTCGTGGAGCGGAACTCGCTCGACGGGCATGACTATCGTCTTTATCCCGGCGTTGATCGCCTCGACGACAGCGCTTTTCACGAGAGGTCCTGGGACGAAGGTCACGCTGAGGTCTATCGGCCCTCGCTCCTTAACAGCCTCTTCGACCGTGTTGTACACCGGTATTCGCCAGACTTCTGTCCCTCCGCGGCCGGGAGACGTGCCAGCAACGACCTTTGTCCCGTACTCGCTCATGAACCTAGCTCGTGCAGAGCCCTCTCGACCCGTAATCCCCTGGATGAGGACTCTCGTATTTTCATCTAGGAGTATGGCCATAAATCCTCACCTCCACGACTTTGAGCTTGCTAATACAACCCCACCCTCTTGCGGTACTCCTCTAGGCCGTAGAGCGGAAGCTCGATCCTTATGGCATTAAGCCCCCTCAGGAAGCACTCTTGTTCGCATGCTAGGCACTCAGTACACATACGCTTCAAGTCTTCAGCGGAGTATATGGGCTCGGGCTTGTTTACCTTCAGGTTTATCCTGAAGAGGTGGGCGCCGTATAGGCTACAGGCCTTGACGCAAGCGAAGGTCTTGCAACCCACGCACTTCGAATCGTCGATTACTACCTTCCCGGTCCTCGTTTCGAATTCTATCACTTTAGCTCGCCCCTTTGGATCTTCTAATCTTCCTGTACTCTTCAACGAGCTCTTTGAGGCGTTTGATCACGGGTTCTATGTCGTAGATGTTGTAGTGGGGCCCGCTGACAGGGTCCTCAGCATAAATCTCAAGGCGTATTGGCAGGTCCTTCGTCATTTCTTTTAAGATTTCGGTCGCCTCCTTCACCTTATTCCCTCCCCAAACTACGACTACGGGGAAGCCGGGCCTGTCCTTCAAATCCTCTCTGAAGGCTCGCGCGAGCCCCCTCGCTGTGTGCCACATCTCTTGGCTCGATATATTTATGTCGGCTGCAAAGTAAGCCTCTATACCAGGTTGCGAGAGAATTACTTTCGCGAGCCTGTACACCTTCGATGCTGTCGGGTTTCCACTGCTGTCCGCGTAGTTTGCGAGCTTAAAGCCGTGCCTGACCAAGGCGTCGGCAGCGAGCATCGACGCCCCTCCGCCCATGCCGTGGAAGCCTATGTACCCCTCGCCCTCGATTTTCGGAACGAGCTGTATAAAGAAAGCCACACCTCGGTAGTCGTTTTCCTCTATCTTCCACGCAATCTTGTCCAGCTCTGTCAACATCCTGCTACTCTCCCTCGGTATTTCAACCTCCAACTCTGGGTGACGGTAAATGGAAGAGTCGTCCACTGTGATGCGGCAGTCAGCGGCGACGACCTTCCCGTCCTTGGTTACAACAAGGGGGTTGATCTCGGCTGCACGGGCGTCGTACTTCCTAAAGACCCTATAGAGAGAACAGATCACTTCACTTACTTGGTCTTGGATCTTTGGTGGTAAATTAAACTTTGAAACCATGTTCTTGGCGTCTTCGAGCTGAAGGCCTTTGAAGAAGTCGACTTGAGTTGTGACGACTTTCTCTGGGCTCTTTGCAGCGACCTCCTCTATGTCTACGCCACCTGCTATGCTGAAGATCGCGACAGGCCCCTTGACCTTATATGAGTCGTCAATTATCACTCCCGCATAGTACTCCTCTGCTATGTCGAGCTTCTCTTCGACTAAAACTCTATCGACTTTGAAGCCCTTTATCTCGCTACCGAGGAGCTCTGCCGTGACTTTCTCCGCCTCGGAAGGGTTATTTGCGAATTTTATTCCACCGGCCTTGAACCTGCCAGTGGCCCAGATCTGTGCCTTTATCACTACTGGCTTGCCGATCTTACTTGCGATCTCATAGGCTTGTCTTGGAGTCCTCGCGACGTCGCCGAGCGGTACCGGGACCCCCTCGTTTTTTAACAAGAGCTTTCCTTGGTATTCAAATAACCTGACCATAATGACCGGGCCCGCAGAGACATTAGGATGCTACTTTTTAAAGTTTGCGCGTAAGCAATTCTGAGCTCCATGGAGTGAAAGAGGGCTCGGTCGAGGGCCCTACCCAGAATGTGAGATAAGTGATAAATACGCAAACGAGGTACTACTCCCTACTACGGCGTGGTGATGGGATGAGCTTCGGCAAGATTGCTGTAGACTGGGAAGAACGAATAAACATGGATAGAATGAGGCGCGAGAGGATTGAAAAAGCCAAGATGGCTTGCAAAAAGTACGGCCTAGAGGCGGCGTTGCTTCTACACAATGACAACGTGCGATACGTCGGAGGTGGCGACGGGGTCCACATGTGGCACGGAGTTTCTGGCTATCGATATGCCCTATTTATTGCAGGAGAGGGCAAGACAATACTCTACGAGGCTGGCATGCGGAAGAACTACATGGAGCAAGCGCTCCCATGGTGTAAAGTGGAGTACGCCATTCCTATAATGCCGTACTTGGCCATTAGCACGCCGGAAGGAGTATATGAGAGGCAACTGGAAAAGTTCGCGAACCAGATAAAGGCCAGCCTCAAAGAACATGGACTGTCGGGCGAGGTTTTGGGCATAGACAGCAACGTCCCCGCCGTCATCAATGCCCTGAAAAGGGTCGGTATAGAGACCTCCCTCAAATGCTCGAAGGCCATGATGGAGGCCCGAAAGATAAAGACGAGAGACGAAGTCGAGTGCTTGAGGATGGCCGCTAGCATTGCCGAAGCGATATTTTCTAAAATCAAGGAGGCCATAAAGCCGGGCACGACAGAAATGGAGCTTCGAGCGATAGCCACTTACACAGCCTACATGGCCGGGGCGGATTGGGCCTCAGCCCCTGACATAAACTCTGGCCCACACACGTCCCAAGGTATGGCGATCCAGTGCTCGGACAGAGCAATAAGGCCGGGCGACTTAATTGCCGTAGCTCTGTGCAACATATCATACAACGGCTACAAGACCTGTTACTACAGGACTTTCAGTTGCGGGAGGCCCACGCAGGCCCAGAAGGACGCGTACCAAAAGGCTCTGGACCTCCTCTACAGTGCGATTAAGGCTATTAAGCCTGGAGCGACGACCAAGGACATCGCCGAAAGGTGGCCGAGGGCCGAGGAGATGGGCCTCGCCAAGCGGCCCAACGAGGACGCCGCGGTCTTGATGCAGTGGGGCCACGGCATAGGCCTCGCCCTCTATGAGACTCCTGTGATATCTAGGATTTGGTCCTTAGACTTCCCAGACAGGCTTGAACCGGGAATGACCTTGGCCTTAGAGACCTTGTGGCCGACCGAGGAGAGGAGTTACGAGTATCCCTATGGGCAGGCCGTGAGAATTGAGGAAATGCTCCACGTAACTGAGACGGGCGTAGAAGTGCTATCTAAGTGGCCAGTAGATGAAATAACCGTGTGCGAAATTTAACAATCCTAAGTCCCCATCTTTTTCTCTTTCACGACGTCACGTGAATGTCGAGCGAAGCCTTTTCGGTCACTCCTATAAACAATGGCCATGGCCCGTTGTTGCGTGGATTGTGGTCTAAAGTATGCCTCGGAGTAAAGCATATTTAGTTGAGGACTTATCTACTCCGAGGTGTGATGGATAGCTCTTCGAATCCAAAACTGAGGATTCGTGGGCGGTGTGGTCGAGGTGGTCGACAAGGTCAAGACGATGGCCGAAGTCGTAAAGACGATAAGCGATGGAAGCCACGTAGCTCTCAGCGGATTCGCTATCACTAGAGCTGCCATGGCATTCGTTCACGAGCTGATCAGGCAAAAGAAGCGAGACCTGACGGTCTCGCAGTGCATCGCGTCGCTAGACACAGACTTACTCGTCGGCGCTGGGTGCGTTAAAAAGATCATTTACGGAGGGGGCAGGTGTGACCGCTTTGGGCCCTTCTACAACATCGATAGAGCAAAACTGGAGAAAAGAGTTGTCGCGGAGGAGTACTCAGGCCTCTCCATCTGCTTGAAGTACCTGGCCGGTGCTCTGGGGATCCCATACATCCCGTCAAAGTCGCTCCTCGGCTCTGATATATTGAGGAAACTCAAGGAGGTAGCGCCGGATCAGGTCATGGAGTCTAAATGCCCATTCACAGGCGAGGCCCTCATCCTATTGAGGGCCCTTCAGCCCGACGTGGCCGTCATACATGCTCAGCGTGCCGATAGAGAAGGAAATGCGGTAGTCTACGGCCCGCTCTTCGATACAAAAGAGAAGGCAAGGGCGGCCAAAAGGGTCATCATAACAGCTGACGAGATAGTCGATGTAGAGATAACGAAGAGGGATCCGGAGAGGGTGGTCATACCAGGGTACAGAGTGGACGCAGTAGTCTACGCCCCCTACGGTGCTCACCCGACTTCGTGCTACAGGTACTACGACTATGACAAAGAGCACATAGAGCTCTACTTAGATTACTGCAGGAAGGGAGAGGTCGATAAGTACATAGAAGAGTTTGTGCTGTCCACGGAGAACCACTGGGAGTATTTAAAGAGGATTGGACCGCAAAAGCTATATGAGATAAAAGCGGAGCCCTACCTCGGCTATTGAGGGGGTCGATGAATGCAGGAGAAGGAGTATGCGAAGGAGTTCACGTCCGGCGAGCTCATGGCAGTTGCCGGGGCTCACATAATAAATGACGGCGACTTGGTGATTTGCGGCATAGGCCTGCCGGAGGTCTGCACTTTTTTAGCAATATACACTCACGCGCCAAACGCCAAGATACTGATGGAGCAGGGAGTCGTCGAGCCGAAGCCCATCCACACTTCAATGGGCGTCGCCGATCCGAGGGAGTGGTTTGGCTCTAAATGCTTCACCGACTACATCGACATAATGGGCATGACGCTACAGAGGGGGCTCGTGGACGTCGGCTTCATAGGTGGGCTGGAAGTGGACATGTACGGAAACGTGAATAGCACTTTGATCGGGACCTACGATAAACCAGAGAGGTACTTCACTGGCAGCGGGGGAGCTAATGACATAGCATCGCTGGCCAAAAAAGTCGTAGTCATCATGAGGCCTCACGAGAGGAGGAGGTTCCCAGAGAGAGTCGCCTTCATAACCAGCCCGGGATTCATATCCGGGCCAGATGCTAGAGAGAGGGCTGGGCTCAGGGGCGGAGGGCCTTACAGAGTCATAACTGATCTAGCCGTGTTAGGCTTCGACGAAAACACGAAACGGATGAAGCTACTTGCCATTAACCCGAAAGTTACTGTCAAGGATGTCCAAGAAAGGACTGGATTTGAGCTATTGATACCGAAGAGAGTCGAAATGATGACTCCTCCGACCGTTGAGGAACAAAGGATCATCAGAGAAATACTTGATAAAGAAGGGTTGTACACAGGGTGGAATAGAGAGGAACTCATTTCCCTAAAGAAGTAAAACCAAAGGCAATTTTCTTTAACTGTTCTTCACATTTTTATCTTGTTCCTCTCACTATTCCCTGTTCTATTTTGTTATATTATGCTCGAGTATCATGGAGCGATGAGGCGTGAAATTAGATGGACAAAGCCGGTGGTCTTGTAGGCCGAGGGTTAGCATTCAGTTAAGAAGATGAATTCTCGCTCCTTGAGCGTCGGGCCAAAGCGGGCTCAGAAAACTTTGCTTACGATGCTCATCGCTCAGTAGATGGTCTCTTCGAGAACAAGGACCCGAAGGCCCCTATCGCAGAGGCCAGAAGGGCGATGTAAAAGGCACCCACGACAAGGCCCGTGGCTTCGATGACGAAACCGCCAAGAGCAGGTCCTATGGCCTGTCCTATGCCGAGGAAGGGGGTGACGAAGCCTCCTGCAGCTGACCTGAGTTCAGGGCCGACGTAATCAGCCACAGTCACTATAGCCACCGTGGGTATGCTTGACGACGTGAGGCCAAAAGCGACGGCTGAAGCGTAGAGCCTGTAGGGCAGTAAGGCTAAAGCGTAGAGGAGGTAGGATAGGGCGAGCACGGAGTAGGCCAGAGCCATGCCGTACCTCCTGCCTAGCACATCAGATGCCCAGCCCCATAGGATGCCGCTTACGATGCTTAGTAGCCTGACTAAAGACCATAAGCCGCCAGCAACCTCCTTACTCCAATTGAAGGTGGTCTCTAAGTAGGCCGAAAAGAAGGTGACATAAATTATTATGTAAGAGGCCGTACGCGAAGTAAAGAGGCCCACAAGCCACACCTCTTTTGATCTATAAACCAGCCCCCATCTCGATGAAGAACCTTCGCTTTCTCGGACACCTTTCTCTGAGGTCGACATCTTCAAGCCGAGGTCTTCAGGTCTGTCCCTAATGACGGCAGTCTACGAACGCTACAATTAAGAGGGTAGTGCCTAAGTAGAACCAAGAACCTTCAGTCAGCCTCACCATGGCCCAGGAGGACGGCGGGAACTACGACTCCCATCAAAGCTATGCCCACGCCTACGCCAGCCGACACGCAACCCGTCGCTCTCTCTAAGTCCCTCTGCAAACCAAATGGAGGGAGGGCCATGGCTGGTAAGTATGCTCCACCATCGCCTATGTCCGTTACAAGACGCCACGTCAATAGCTCCCAAAAGCTCTTAGACTTTAAAACTTCCCTTGCCAAAGCCCGCATCGCGCGGAGTGGTAGCTTGCAGAGGTCTCGAAACTTTCATGGTGCTTTGTTGTTTTTACTATTCACTAGACGAGTAGCCTTCACTTTTTGTCCGCTGAGCTATATCCCTAGGTAAGCGCTCTTCACGTGGCTGTTATTTAAAAGCTCTTGGGCCGCTCCTTCGAGAACTACTCTCCCATTCTCAAGGACAAATCCCCTATCAGCTAAGTTGAGGGCGTGATGAACGTTTTGCTCGACTAGAAGTATCGTTATGCCGCGAGCATTGAGCTCCTCCAACGTCTGCATTACGGACTTAACCAATTTTGGCGCCAAGCCTTGAGAGGGCTCGTCCAACATCAACAACTTAGGCCTCGACATCAAGGCCCTGCCTATGGCAAGCATCTGTTGTTCGCCGCCGCTTAACGTATAGGCTAACTGGTCCTTCCTCTCTTTCAATCTCGGAAAGAGTTCGAAGACCTCTTCCAAAGTCTCCTTCATCTTACTCCTCGCCTCCTTCGTATAGGCTCCTAATTGAAGGTTCTCAAGAACTGTCATGTATGGGAATAGCCCTCTCCCCTCTGGGACGTGTGCTATTCCCTTCCTGACGACAACTTCAGCTGGCAGGGAGCTTATCTCTTCACCCAAGAAGCGTATGCTCCCAGATTTTGGGTGCAGAAGCCCGGATATCGTTTTGAGTAAGGTGGTTTTCCCAGCGCCATTTGGTCCTATGACAGTTGCTATTTCTTTTTCTTTAACGGAAAGGGATACGTCAAAGAGCACTTGTAAAGGCCCGTAATAGACGTTGATACCCTTCACTTCAAGCATAGGGCTCACCTAGATAGGCCTTTATGACCTTTTCATCGTATGCCATCTCCTTGGGGGTACCTTCAGCTATCTTCTCGCCTCGATCTAGGACTATGACGCGGTCTGCGTGCTTCATTATAGCTCTCATGACGTGCTCGACCCAGAAAATCGTGATTCCGAGGTCCGACCTAACCCTCTCTATGAGGTCCCCAACTCTCGATACCTCGACGGGATTTAGACCTGCCATCACTTCATCCAACAGCAGGAGCTCCGGCTCCGTAGCTAGGGCCCTCGCGATCTCAAGCAACCTCAGAGAGGCAATGCCGAGTTCTCCGGCCACTTTGTCCTTCATCCCGGAAAGGCCGACGAAGTCCAGCCACTTTAATGCTTGTTTTCGGGCTTCAGTCATGGTAATGAACTTAGATCTGCCAAATAGGATCGCGGTCATGACGTTCTCTAATACTGTCATGGTCTTAAAGGGCTTGACCAGCTGGAAGGTCCTTCCAATTCCTAGTTTACAGATCTCATAAGGTTTACGACCGGTGATGTCCTCTCCCTTGAAGTAGACAACCCCCTTATCGGGTCGGTATATGCCACATATAACATTGAACAGCGTGGTTTTGCCCGAACCATTAGGGCCTATTAGTCCTACGATCTCTCCTTTTTTAACCTCCAAGCTCACGCCCCTTAGTGCGACCAAGCCACCAAAGCTCTTGGTTATGTCTTTGCATACGAGCATGCCTTCCACCCTCTCACGAAATTAGAGCTCAGCCTCTTTAATGCGCCGACGATTCCGTAAGGTGCGAGCAAAGTTACGGCTATCAGTATGCCGCCGAAGACTAGCAAGTGCAGTTCCCCGACGATGAACGTGAGTTGTTCGCTCAGGACGACGTAAATTATCGAACCTACTATGGGACCCCATATAGTGCCTTGGCCTCCGATTATGCACATGAAGACTGGCGCTATGCTCCACGTCAAGTGGAAGACGGTGTACGGATCCAAAAAGCCCATGTAAAGCGCATAGCCGCTCCCCGCTAAACCGCAAAGGAAAGCGTACGTGAGGAGGCACATAGTCTTCAACTTTGTGGCGTTAATGCCGTACATCTCGCCTGCGTCCTGGTCATCGCGAATCGCCCTCATAGCGAGCCCGTATCTAGAATTGACAAGGAAGTGTGTCACCAGAATCGTACACACGGAAACCGCTAGAAGAAAGGTGTATGCGAATAATGGGTCACGTATAAGGGGGAGGTAGATCCCCATAGCTCCTCCAGTCACATCGCTGAAGTATAGGACGAAAGTCCTTATTATATCTGGGAGAAATAGCGTCCCTATCGCGAAGTAAATTCCTCTGAGCCTAAATAGAGGAATTATCAAGAGGGCAAGGCAAGATGCTGCGATACCTCCTGCGATAATACTAGCATAGAGGGGAAGGTTGGCTTTCAAGGACAGCATCATGCTGTAGGCTCCAATACCAAAGAAGGCCCCCGTCCCTAAACACACCTGACCAGCGTACCCCCCTAAGATGTTCCAAGCACTCGCTAAAGCCAAGAACAGGAAGAGTAGGGAGAAGAAGTGGACGAAATAGGCGCTTTTGAGGAGGAAGGGGGCTGACGCTAATGATGCGATTGGTATCGCTAGAAGGAGGGACTTCCAGTAGACTTCGGCTCTGAGCATTTTCCGCCCCCTCATACCTAAAAGGCCCTATACCTTGCAAAAAGACCCGTTGGCTTTACCAATAGTATGGCCAAGAAGATCAAAAAGACAATGGCGTCCCTCATGACATCACCTAGAAGAGAAGCGCCAATCGACTCGACGACTCCTAAAATTATCCCTCCTGCGAGGGCTCCAAGGACGTGGCCCACTCCTCCCAAGACTATCGCACATAGTGCTCTACCCAAGAACATGGGGCCGCTCTCAGGGTCGAAGCTGAACCTCAGGCTGACTAACGACCCTGCAACCGCCGCGAGGAGCAGACCTAGCGCATAGGCGAGCGCGTTTATGTTGTTGACGTCTATCCCCATTAATCTAGCTGATTCTTGATGTTGGCCTGTAGCTCGTATTGCCTTGCCGATGAACGTGTTTTTTAAGAACAAATGCAACGAAAGCAATCCGACGACCGAAGTGCAGAAAATAATCAAGCTCAAATGAGATATATACGTGCCACCGGGGAATGGAATCCCGCCCATGGGTATGTTTATCCCCCTCGGAGTCGCAGTCCAAAGGTATCTCATTAAATTACGTAAACAAAGACTTAACCCAAAGGCTACGAGAAGCGGTTGATCGACGCCCATACTAACCGCACGATTCATCATAGTCTTCCCTATGACGAGGCCAACGATGAAAAGTATCGGAAGGCTTGCAATTAGCGTCATGGGATTTACGCCATAAGATATGGCGAGCCAATAGCCTATATAAGCTCCCAACACTACGAACTCCCCGTGACATACATTTATTATCCTCGTAATCCCGAGGACAAGAGAAAGCCCCATGGCTGTAAGCCCATAAAAGCCCCCCAGAAGGACCCCATTAACAATGGTAGCTAGCAATATGCCCGCACGTTCTTTGAGAACGGTGTAGGCTAAGACACATGACAATATTACTAACAAGGCAAATAGAAAAATAAGAGGGAGGGTTTTCTTCAAGATATCACCTCAACTTCATGGCGCTGATCGGAATATGGGCTTCGCAGTTGCATACTTCGGGGGATAGACTATCTCCTGCTTGCCGTTTTGCCACTGATATGCAATGACCTCAACAGTAGCGTGACCAGGCCCATTGAACTTCACGTGCCCAATAGCGGTGTCCAGCTCGAGAGTGCACAACGCTTCCCTAACCTTGTTCCTATCCAACGTGCCAGCCTTCTCGATGGCGGCAGCCAAGATTTCAATTATAGCATATGCCGGGCAAACTACGAGCCCGGGCTCTTTTCCGTACTTTGACCTGTACTTTTCAACAACCTCTTGGGTCTTCTTAATCGGTAGCTTGGGATGCCCCGGTATACCAGCGATGACCCCTTGCGCGTCCTCGCCCAGCAATTTCCAGAAGTCCGCGGGCTCTGGCGCTCGTTGGAAAGCGAAGAGCTTCGGGAAGAAGCCCAGCTCCTTGCTTTGCCTGATGAGCGTAACGGCGTCTGTTACCGTGGGGACGGCGAAGACGATTTCGGCCCTCGCCTCTTTAGTCTTTAGGATTAGAGACGAGTAGTCGGCCTGCCTCGGGGTATACTTTTCGTGGAGGACTATGGTGAACATCGGGCTATACTTTTCAACCCAGTACTTCACGGCCGCAGCGTTATCTGCACCAATGGTTGTGTCCTCCTGCCATATCGCTATTTTAGTGGGCCTCACGTCCGACGGCAACTCAGACAGCAACTTGAAGATGGGCTCGAGAACGGTCCACTCAGTGTGGAATGGTATGAATGTCCAGTTGTACTTTTTCTGCTCGTAAATAATGCTCCCAGTCCCGATGGGGATGTATGGGACTTGATACTGCTCCGCGACCGTTGCCACCGCGAAGACCTGCGTAGTTCCGAAGTCCCCAACCAAAAAGTCCACTCCATCTACCGTGACTAGCCTCTCCGCATTGCTCTTGGACTTAGTAGGGTCAGTCCCATCATCGTAGTAGATGAGCTTTATCGGCAGTCTCTTGCCAAGAGTTGCTACATAGACCCCTCCCTTCGCGTTGATGTCCTCTATGGCCATCTCTAGGCCTGCTTTCTCCTCTTCACCGTTATATGCCAAGCCACCGCTCAAGGGGATTGAGGCACCCACTAAAATGTACTCCTTTGTCGGGGTTGGCGTTGGAGCTGGTGCAGGAGATGGAGCTGGTGATGGCGCCGGAGTGGGCGTTGGAGCAGGAGATGGGGCGGGGAGGGTCGTGTAGTAGTAGGCGACCGCGGCGACTACAACTACGACAACGACGACGGCTACTATGGCGGCCTGGAGCCTCGTCAACGCCCTACCCTTCAAGCTCAAGAACGCCACCTCGATAATATAAGGCCGAGTCCGGGGAAAAAACTTACGCTCGCGAGTAGGTAGTGCGACCTTCGATTTGCGCCTATTCCACCAGACACGTTAGAGTTATGCCCTGTTACAGACTGAAGAGCAAGAAGTATGTGCTCCAAACAACGAAGCCCGCAAATGCTCGTGCTCTAGTGGCAGACTTACCTTGACCCATTAATGCGGCGAGGAGGGGGTGCTCCGAGGACCTTGACCTGAGGGAGGATGGCCTTTTGGCCAAGCCGCGTAGCGCTCCGAGGATCCCGCCCGGCATTAACGTTATGAAGGCAACCGTCAGCGCTGCGTAAATTAAGATGCGTATCCTGTAGATAATGACTCGAAGCGACTCGGTCAATACGACAAGGATGTAAGCTCCAAGCACCGGGCCAGTCACGGTCCCCATCCCACCGATCACAGCCATGGTCAAGGGCATGAACGACGTGTCTATGGACAGCTCCTCGGGGGTTATCGCCATTCTGTAGAATGCATAAAAGCTACCAGCGATTCCGGCGAAGAAGGCGCTCAACGTGAAGGCTAGAAGCCTGTACTTCGTGACGTTGATGCCCGACGCCCTCGCAGCTGCCTCGTTTTCTCGCACAGCAATGAAGGGTAGCCTAAAGTAACGATTCGCGATCAAGTAAATGATTATCACGAGGACGAGCATCAAGACTAACGAAGCGTAGTAGTTGGGCGTGGTCCCTAGTATTAGAGCTCGAAGAGGCATGCCCTCATCGCCACGCGTTATGTGCGGGAGCGCTATTACTATCGACCTAAAGGCTTCCGCGAAGGCTAAGGTTGCTATCGCGAGGTAGGGCCCCGAAAGCCTTAAGCACGGCACTCCCACGACTAGGCTGATGATTGCCATCAGTGCCCCAGAAATTAGCAGACAGATGGAGGGCGGGACGTTGTACCACATCGCGAGAAAGGCTGAGACGTATCCTCCGCCTCCGAAGAAGAGGGCGTGTCCCAAGCTCACTTGGCCAGTATAGCCGGAGATCAGATCCCAGCTCGCTGCAAAGATGGCGTATATGTTCGCCAGTATCAATATGTGAATGACGTATATGTTTTCCGTTAGCGAGGGGATGAGGGCGAGGATGGCCAGCGGTACAAGCCATGTAAGCAATTTAAGCGTTGTCGTTCTAAATCCTGATCGCGCCTTGGACGTCATGACCCACCCCTCCACAATCCTGAGAGCCCTGAGGGCTTGACTGTCAGAACAATGATTATAAAGATGAAGTAGGCCGTTGTGCGCCACAGCGGGGAGACGAAGTACCCAATACACGACTCCATGACTCCGAGCATGAAGCTGGCGACTACGGCCCCCCTAATGTCACCCAAGCCCCCGACGATCGTGATGGACAGGGCTATCAAAAGGTACTCCCACCCGCTCGCCGAGCGGAACATGTATATCGAGCTTAGGAGGGTGCCTGCGATGGCGGTCAAGGCGCTGGCGAGAGCAAATGTCAGTGTGCGCACTCGCTTGACGTTCACGCCGAAGATCGAAGCTGCCTCCTCGTCTTGAGCTATGGCGCGTATGGCCTTCCCCCACTTAGACCGTTGGATGAAAATCCATAGCCCTGTCATCAGGGCAATGCTCAACACGAGCAAGACCATTCTGTAAGCGCTTATCGTCACTCCGAGGATCTCTAAGGATCCCGGGACATAGATGGGGGTCGTTATGTATATTGGGCCCCACACTACGTAAATTATTTGTTCAAGGACTTTGCCTATACCAAAGGTTATGACGAGTAACCTCATCTCCCAAGCCCTAAAAGGGTATACGGCGCCTTTCTCGATGGCTATCCCAATGACGGCAACTAGCACAACAGCTAGTATTGTTGCGGCTAAGACGTTGCCAGACAGAAGGTACAACGAATACGTAATAAAGACGGCCATAGTGAGCAGAGATCCGTGAGATAAGTTGAGCACGCCCATTACTCCGTAAATTAGTGACAATCCAACTGCCGCGAGAGCGTATAAAGCGCCCAGCATCAAGCCGTTGATGACCAGTTGCACGGCCGTTGCTATCACGTACACGACCCCCAAACTTTGGCCAGATTTCGCTATGACTCTATGGTTATAGAGAGCGAGAATAAGGTTTCTCATGAGCAAAGTTTTTAAATTTTTTTGCCTCCCTTCAGCGAAAATCGAAGTCGTTCTATTGTCTGCATCGAGATCACGGTGATCCATCCTTCGCGTGGCTTTATGGAGGTCGGATTCGTCTTTTGCAAGAGGTCCAAATTTAAATCATAAATCAAATGTTTCATACTAAACCTGTTCATCTCCAAGCGGGTAGCACGACAACTTGCTTGCGCCTCTTCCACCAATCGCTTTAGAAGGCCGGACGTCGAAAGTTTTAAGTCGAGAATTTTTAGGCAATAATCAGAGGACCTGTCTGAAGAGCCTTGAATATGTGGTAATAACCATGCGCAAGAGAAAATGATGTAAAGTGACAAGAGGTGTGGAGGGTTGGACGTCTTAACGGTCAAAGGCTTGACGAAGTCGTTTGGAGGTCTCGTTGCCGTAAAGAACGTAAGCTTCAGCGTTGGCAAGGGGGAAATCTTAGGTTTAATAGGGCCGAATGGGGCGGGAAAGACCACTGTGCTCAACTTGATAACGGGCTTCCTCAAGCCCGACGCAGGGTCAATAATCTTTAAGGGAGAGGATGTGACAGGGTCTCCGCCCCACGTGCTCGTCAAAAAAGGAGTCGCTAGGACTTTTCAGCTGGTAAACCCCTTTAGCAACATGAGCGTGATAGACAACATCGCAGTGGCCCTGTACGGCAAGAGAGGTATTAGGTCGACAGAGAAGGCCGTGAAGTTCTTAGAGCTCGTTGGCTTAGCTCATCGAAAGGAGGAGCTGGCCAAAAACTTGCCGCACGGCGACTTGAAAAAACTCGAGATTGCAAGGGCCTTAGCGACGGAGCCCGAGCTACTGTTATTGGACGAGCCATTCGCAGGGCTGAGCCTTGAGGAGGCCTCCGAATTAATGGAGCTCTTAAAGAAGTTGAACGAGGGGGGCCTCACGATGGTAATCATCGAGCACGTGATGAGAGTCATCATGAGGCTCTCGCATCGCGTCGTGGTGCTTTGCAACGGCGAGAAAATAGCCGAGGGGAGGCCATCCGAGGTCGTTAAGGACGAAAAGGTCATAGAGGCCTACTTAGGAGGTGAGGTAGTTGCTTAGCGTGAATAACGTAACAGTTTACTATGGCTCGGCTTTGGCGCTAAAAGATGTGAGCTTAAGGGTGGACGAGGGGGAGATCGTAGCAGTGCTGGGACCCAATGGGGCTGGCAAGACAACTCTGCTCCGAGCGATCTTCGGGCTCGTGAAGATCAGAGGAGGGTCCATCAACTTCATGGGGAGGGATATCCACAAGTTACCGCCTTACAGCATAGCCAAAAGCGGCATATCCCTTTGTCCAGAGAGGAGGAGGCTTTTCCCCGAGATGACTGTGCTAGAGAACCTTGAAATGGGCGCTTACATGCGCAAGGACAAAGGCGAAATAATGAAGGACTTGAAGAGGGTTTTTGAGCTCTTTCCCGTCCTCGAAGAGAGGAGGAATCAAAAGGCCGGGACGTTAAGCGGTGGCGAGCAACAGATGCTCGCGATAGCGAGGGCTCTGATGTCGAGGCCTAAGTTGTTGATGCTGGACGAGCCTTCTCTGGGCTTATCGCCTCTCATTAAAGGCAGGATATTCAAGAGCGTCGAGGAAATAAGAAATGAGGGCATTACAATTCTGCTCGTCGAGCAAGACGCGTTCTCGGCCCTCAGGATAGCCGACAGGGCCTACGTCCTTGAAGTGGGGAGAGTGGTCCTCGAGGGAAGGAGCAAGGAGCTCGTAGCGAACGAACAAGTCAAGAAGGCGTACTTGGGCGTTTAGAGGCTTTTCGACGCCAGAGGGTTGAGGCAACAGAGTAGCCAGGAATTCCTCTCACGCTCGTCATAAGAGGGCGAATTCTCGTAATGACAGGTCGCCAGTAAAGGGCCGTCAAAAAGCCTCTAAAAGCAGAATGAGCAAGGTGAGGATGAAGAAAGGGGAAAAAGGAGAAGAGGCTTGAAGAGGCTTTGCGCCCCGCGCGCTTCTACGTCCTACGCCATCCAGGGGGCCTTCTCGAGGCTCTTCTCAGCCAGCTCGGGAGGCCAGAGCACGTAGGGCCAGCCGCCCTTCCACTGAGCTATGACCCCGTTTATGTAGCCCGGCGCCCAGTAAACCGCGTTGTGCTTGGTGGGGTCTATCTTCGTCTTTCCCCTGACCCCCACCGTCTCAGTCTCCTCGTAGGCCTTTATTACCGCATTCCAGTCGAGAGTGCCAGCCCTCTCGACAGCCGCCTTTATGAAGTACATCATGTCGTAGCCAGCGGGCCCCTCGAGCCCACTAGCCCTGTAGCCGTACTTCTTGTAGAACTTGTTGAAGAACGGCACGGTCTTCTCGGTTATCGAGACGTTCCAGCTCCAAGTACCGAAGCAGAGGTAGTCCGACGCCTCTCTCAGCAGCTCGGCCGCCTCCCAATGGGACAGAGTGGACATTATGCCGAAGTAAGGCACTGGAAACTTGTTCTCGTACAACTGCCTGGCGAGCGTTATCTCGGCCCCGCTGAAGACGTTGATGACGACGGCGTCCGGCTTGAGCTCCTTCGCCTTTATGATGGCCTCCGTGAAGTCCTTGGCCGCGACGGGCATGATTATCTGGTCCAGGCATCGTATCCCTCTATCGGCGGCGAATATCTTCAAGAAGTCGCCGGTTCTAACGGAGAACGTCAGGGCCTCCCCTATGTAGACGTAGCTCTTGGCCTTCACGACGTCGGTCAGGAACTTCAACCCCAGCTTCGCTACGTCGTCGTAGTACGGGTGTATGGTGAAGAAGTTCCTGAACTTCTTGGGGTCCTGGAGGTACACGAGCGTACAGCCCGAGGAGATGGGCGAGATGTAGGGTATCCCGACGCTGGCCACGTACTCGCTTATGGCCACGACGTTGCCCGAGTGCAGCACGCCGGCCAGGAGGTCCACCTTATCCGCCTCTATGAGCTTCTTCGCGGCTGAGAGGCACTTGTCCGGGTTCCCCTCGTCGTCCTCTATTACGAGCTGCACCTTCCTCCCCAGTATGCCGCCGGCCTCGTTTATCTCCTCTAGGGCGAGTAGAGCTCCGTCCAGCACCTCCTTCCCCAGCTTGGCGGAGGCGCCCGTCAGCGGGAGTATCAAGCCTATCTTGATCGGAGGGGGCGGGGTTGGCGTTGGAGCTGGTGCAGGAGATGGAGCTGGTGATGGCGCCGGAGTGGGCGTTGGAGCAGGAGATGGGGCGGGGAGGGTCGTGTAGTAGTAGGCGACCGCGGCGACTACAACTACGACAACGACGACGGCTACTATGGCGGCCTGGAGCCTCGTCAACGCCCTACCCTTCAAGCTCAAGAACGCCACCTCGATAAAGAACACTTCATCAACGAACTTATAAGAGTTGCGAGCGAGGAGAGCGAGAGCTTACGGATGGGTGTCGGATCTTCTCACATAGCATGGAGAGATTCGCTAAGACGAGCCCTAGCTGTTGTACAAGCTCGTCCGTGGAGAGCGATTAGGGTTAAGGGCCCAGCGGCTTGACTTCAAGAGCTCCGGGTAGCCGATCCTCTAGGCGTGAGAGCTTTCGAAGGTAGACGATTAAAGAAAATATAAAGTATCATAGTAGGATGTAAGACCATCGATCTTACGAAGGGACAACGCTGAAGTCATAGCCTTGTCAAGGGGCATGCGCGTCCCTCACTCGGAACGGCCTGGCCTTGACGACGAGGAGTTTAAGGGACGAGAATTTGTCTGCCCACAACTTTGCCATGCTCTAAGTTGTCTATGGCTTCATTTGCCTCTTCAAGCCGCATGATCTTCGTGACCATGGGTTTGACCTTGCCCCTCTCGGCGAGGTTCACTACGCCGATGAAGTCGGCAAGGTTGCCGATGAAACTTCCAATGAACTCTGCCTCATTGAGAACCGCGAAGGCGCTAGGGCATCTCAGCTCGCCTCCGTAAAGGCCAACGATTATGTACTTGCCGCGTTTGGCTAAGGCGTTCGGATAAGTGGACAGCGTCTTGTCTGAACCTGTGAAGTCGATGACAGCGTCAGCGCCCCTGCCGTCAGCCAACCTCTTTATTTCTTCGACGACGCTGCTATTTCTCCCATCTACTACGTAATCGGCCCCGGCTCTCTTAGCGGCCTCGAGCGCTTCATCCCTAACGTCCACTCCTATCACGGCCATCCCAATGGCTTTTGCTATCTGAATAGCCATGGTTCCGAGCCCGCCGCCAGCGCCCACTACTACGAGTGTTTTCGAGGGGTCGAGGCCCGCCTTCCTCACGGCCCTGTACGACGTTATGCCAGCGCAACACAAGGGGGCGGCGTCTATGGGCGACAAGTTTCTAATTTTGAGCAAATACCTGTAATGCGGGATCTTAACGTATTCCGCGAAGCCGCCGTCAACGTGGATCCCGAGCTGCCTTGGGTTGTCACAGAGATGTTCTTCTCCCACCTTACAATAATAACACGTGCCGTCGCCTATCCACGGATACACGACTACGACGTCGCCTTTGCTGAACCCCTGGACCTCTGCCCCCACCTCCTCGACTACGCCCGCCATTTCGTGGCCTGGCGTGTAGGGAAGCTTAAAACCCAAGTCCTTTATGTTCATCCCACCAATATACCCGCTCCTTATGTGAACGTCGGTATGGCATACGCCAGCCGCTCTCACCTTCACAAGGACCTCGGAGTCCCTAACTTTTGGGACGTCGACCTCCATTAGCTCCAACTTCCCGATATCCACTAATCTCATGGCCTTCATTCTCAGCCCTCCACTCTTTTAATTTTAAAAAAGATGTAAAAATTTTATGCATTACAAGGGATCGAATGGCTCTAATCCCCGTACGCCTCTTTTAATGATAAATTAGAGCTCCTAGAAAAGCCATCGTCTAACACTTTTCACTAATTTTCACAGCCTTTGAGCGTTCCGACTCTTTCATCCTCCTGAGGCAATAGGTTGAAGGAAGACCTTGTCGCCGTCCTTGACCTTTACTGCGAGGTCCTTAGCAATGACGCCGTTTACGACCACGAAGACCTCTTTATTTAAGAAGAGCTCGTTGAGTGCTTTTCCCAAGTCCTCTCCCAAAATGGAGGGGAGGATTCTCGAAAAAAGTTCTTGGAGGTTTAGCTCTTCGGCCTTCACGTCAAGCCAGACGTACTTCCTACCGACCTTCTCGCTCAGAGTCCACGCGAACTCCACCAGCACCTTCATGGTCTGCGCTCTCACCTGATGTGCTTGCCCAACCTCTCTAGCTCATTCGCGACGTCCTTTAGCCCTAGCTCTTCGAGCTTGTTCCTCGTCGGCACACCCGTCTTGGGATCCCACCTTCTAGCGGCGTAGTACTCGTCCAGTAATTTATCTAGCTCAAACACCTGCCCCCTCGCTGGCGCTCTGGGATACGGCTCTCGCAAGAACCTCTCCGGCAACACATCGTCCTTCCTAGAGAAGCCCTCCCTAACGTTGAATGCCCTCTCGAGGTTGACTATTCGCTCGCCTAATGCGATGAGGTACTCCAACTTCTTGAACTCCTCGACTCCAGTAGCGGCGTAGAGCATTTTCGAGAGCAGGTCCAGAGGTACCATGCCGCTCGACATCGGGAACTGGCAAATGCCTGCTGCTTCGTATAGAGCCATCTCGTCTTGCAACCTCTTGCAGAGAGCGCCCTTGCCCTCTGCGGTGAGCGGATCTACCTTCTCCGGGAACCCTATTATCTCAGGGGCTGACCAGCCGTACATGTGGCTTGCGCCTATGTTCGAGGTCGCGAAGTTCAGCCCGTGCGCCTTGGCAGCCCTCGGGTCGTAGGCCGCAAGCTCGAGTCCCTTAACGTGCATCGCGTACCTCTCTGCTCCGCGTCCGATGATCTCGGCGGCCCTCTTGACCCCCTCGGCTAGCACGTTGCCTACGCCCTCTCTAAGCGCTATCTTCCTTATCAGCTCGATGACTGGCTCCGGGTCGCCCCACCTGAGGTCCAAGCCGTCAACCTCCCTCCTCGTCAAGATCCCCTTCTCGTAGAGTTCATATGCGAAGGCTATAGTCACGCCAGTGGATATCGTGTCTAGACCGTAGAGGTCGCATAGCATGTTAGCGTACATTATCGCCTCGCGTTGCGTTATGCCGATCAAGCTCCCCAGAGTGCACTGTGTCTCGTACTCGGGTTTGTCCCATATGATACCCGCGAAGGGGCCTTTAACAGCCCTGAAGAACTGCCAGCAACCCATGGCGCAGGCGTAGCACCCACCCCTCTTGACGACGTAGGGGAGCAGGTTTTCTGGCCTGAAGACGTCGACGTTCTCTAGCTCCGCTTGCCTAAAGTTGTAGGTGGGGAAATGCCCCAGAGTGTAGAACAGGTATATTATGCCGTTCGTCCCTAGTTGTCTAAATCCCTCGAAGGCGGGGTTCTTCATGTAGATGTCTAACTGCTCCTTGATAAGCCTGTTGAGCTCTTCTCTGTCAAAGACCTCCGGCTTCTTAGAGCCCCTAATGACTACGGCTTTGAGGTTCTTGGATCCCATCACAGCGCCCCCGCCACCCCGGGCTGCGCTCCTGTTGTCATTTGTCTGTATGCATGCATACTTGACGAGCCTCTCTCCCGCGGGGCCTATGACGACGAGCTTTGCGTTGCGGTCCGTCTCTTCGATTAAGTGCTCACTCGCGTGCGTCGTCATGGCCCCCCACACGTGCGAGGCATCCTTGAACTCAACGACGTCGTCGTGAATCCACAGGTATGTGGGCTTTTCAGCGCGCCCTCCTATGACGATGGCATCGTATCCCGCGAGTTTCATCTCGGCTCCAAATTGCCCTCCACCAACGCTCCTGAAGTAACCTCCCGTGAGCGGGGACTTGAAGGTAACGAAGAATCTGCTCGCACTCTGGACCCCCGTCGCGGCCAGCGGGCCGACGGAAAACACGATCTTGTTGTCTGGACCTAGAGGGTCTGTGCCAGGTCTCAATTGGTCCCAGAGTATCTTCGTACCAAAGCCCCTTGCTCCGATGTAGTTCTTCACGAGGTCCGATGGTGTGTCGGTAGTGCTATATGACTTTGATGTGAGGTCAATCCACAGAATTCTACCCGCATAGGCGTAAAGCTTATGTTGAACCACAGGAAAAGGCACCTCAAAATCCCTTGAGGGCCATGGAGTCTTTATAAGCGTTTCGGGTGTGCTTGAGGGGTGCCAGACCGTAAATCAGGAAGAACGTAGTAAATGCAGTGGCGTTGAATTTTCGGAGAAGTGCTCAGCTATCAAGGAGCGCATTCCGCGGTTAATGCTCTATGAAGAATGTTTTAGAAAGGTAACGCTATTTGAGATAAGGTTTTGTTGTCAACTGAAGACCTTGAGAGCTTTAGCGCCTCATGGCCTTCTAATGCAAGTGAAGCGTTATTCCCACACGTAGATGGCTATAGGCCCCCTTAGCTCCTTCCCAACCCACTCCTGCCAAGCCCCATCGAATATCTTCACGTTGGCGTACCCTAGCATTTCGTGGAGGGCGTACCATAAGAGAGAGGCGTAACCGCCAATCCCACAGTAAACTATGATCTCTTCCTTATCACCTCCCACTATGTTAGAGGCTATAGCACTGAGGACGCTCATGCTCCTGAAGGTCCAGTCCTTGTTTAAAAGCCATGGAGCTGGCAGGTTTTTGGCTCCTGGGATGTGACCTAGGACAGGCGCCCACGGCTCAACCTCGATGCCGAAGTAGACCTCAGGCGTCCTCGCATCTACGATGACGGTTTTCTCGATCTTTTAGGCTGACTTTAGATAAGACGTACTCTTTAAAGACGAAGATCGCTTCGTTCAGGGCACCTCTGTACAGAGATTGTCGCAGCGTTATGATATCAGTCGATACGGGCCTCCCCTCTCTCACCCATTTCTCGTGCCCTCCGTCGAGGATTGCGACGTTCCTAACCCCCGCATAAATGAGAGTAGTTGCAACTCTAGCGGCATCGGCTACTAGGCGTGGATGGCCTGTTCCGCTCACGACAACGACGATGGAGTCGTCCCTTACCCCTATAGAACTCAAAGTGTTGAACAAACTCTCTGGTGAAGGGAGTTCAAGCAAGAGACCGTTCCTCATAGAGGTCCAAGCTGAGATGGGCAATGCGAAGGGGACGTTTACGGCCTTGGGGATGTGCCCTTTTAAGTAGTCCTCGAAACTTCTTATATCGATGATGAGGAGTCGCGGATTGTCGATATTGCTAGCCAACCACTCCGTCGAAACTAAGGGAGGTACAACGCTTCTTGATGTAACCATTCTCTACTGACCTCAATTCTTTAAGGAGGCCACGAATAAAAACGCTTGCTTCGTGAGAAAGGTTTACCTTTAACGGCGTAGTGTACTTGTTAACCACTCTTATCACTGTTTTGACGTTCTCTGGCGAGGCCTCAGTTGGAACTGAGGACAAGAGGCTAATATGAAACCGCCGTCCGGCAGAACCTCTTGGAGCAGCTCCTTCACATGTCTTTTCGACTTTCTCAGGCGTTCTGGTTATGAGGGAGGAAGTCGATACTCCGCCCATCACGCACGTGTGCCCTCCTAAGATCTTCTTTGCCTTCTTTACGCCAGTTTTCTCGAACAGCGCTGTCCTTCATCTCTTCGGCAACTCTAGAATGCTCTCTCGACAGGCATCGTGACGGCCTAGCATTTAACTCTCTGATTGTACGCTCTGGTAATGATCTCCTTCAGGTACGGCCAGTAGAGCTCAAGCAAGGTTTCAGAGAAAGGGAGCTCATTTAAGTGGAGCAGTATAAACAGGTAGCCAAGGCTAGAGGTTATAGACTTCTGTACGTGGTCTCCTTCATTAAAGCGTCACAGGCAAAGCCCAAACCGAGCTCTAGGGTTTGACTCTAAGAGGACCTTGTCGGGTTCCTTCAATTTAACCGCGATTTTTATCCTCTCTAATCTCTTCTTATCTCTTCTTATCTTTCATTGGCGAGGTCTGCGGGACTCTCTCGCGCACACGTTATTACTTTATCACTTTGCCATAGTCTTCTGGCCCCTTGAAATTTTATCTTTACGCTCGATCATCTAGGAACTCCGGAAAAAGTCTGTTTAGACTTGCACGAGGCCAGATGCTCTCTAATCCGTGAGGTCTGGGGGTTATTGAAGAGGCCCCGCTGAACTTGCTCATTCCTCGGGTCTTCTACGAGGTTTGTAAGGCGCAATCGCCTCGGCGGAGTACTCGCGGACTTAAGCGTTGGCCAATTCATCGTAATTCAAGGGCTGAGTTCACTACACGATTTTTCTAAGGAAGAGGCCATTAGTCGCTACATGAAGGTTTTGTACAACAGTTCTACGAAAAGTGGGGGACGGGTTGCATAACAAAACCACGTCTCTTGATGCATCGCATAACGCGTAAGTTCGTCTTAGGATGAGACGTCGCCTTTTCCAAGGAAGCCTCGTTATGAAGTTTGGACCTTGCATGCTGTGAGACAAGAGAGGTTTGACTTAAGCGCATGATGATAGCTGACGAAAAGTTGCTAGCTGAATAGAAGCGCGCAATGTTTAAATTCCTTAACCCTATCGTCTTAGGGGGAATAGATAATGGACAGAAGCCATCTAGCCAAGTTATTAAGAGACAGAGAGGTCATTTACACTTTTTTAGGGAGGGCTTGCGAGAAAGAAGTAGACAAACAGCTTCTTGGCGACTTATTCGCTTGTAGAGAGCTCTTTGAAGAGAGCTCGTTCATTAAGTCAAATGCTGTTCACGTCAAGAGCGGTTTCGAAGAGCTCTACGGCTACTTATCGAAGCTGAGCGAAAGAGGGGACGAGCTGGACAAGGCGATTCTAGAGCTCGCAGTGGACTACGCCGATCTCTTCTTAGGTGTTGGACAATTTCGCAAGGGCGAGGGGATAGCGCATCCATCGGAGTCTGTTTACTTGACGGGCTATCTGTACAGCGACGTCGTAGAGGAAATCTTCGATACTTATTTGGAGGAGGGTCTAGTCAAATCCCCCGACTTCAAGGAGCCGGAGGATCACATAGCGTTAGAGCTATACTTCATGGCGCACTTATGTAGAAAGGCAAGGGAGTTCATAGAGTCGGGGGCTTATCAGGAAGCCTTGAAGTACCTTAACAAGCAAAAGGCCTTCTTAGATAAGCATTTGCTCAAGTGGGCTCCCTTGCTCGCTGAAGATATCATCAAGTACGCGAATACGGCATTTTACAGGGCCGTCGGAAAGATAATGAGGGGCTTTCTAGAAATAGAGGGGGCCAATGTTAGCGAATTGATTGAACGCGTAAGGGATATGCTTTGATCTTTTCGAGAGGTTTGCTCTTCTACCTATTTCATGGTCACAGACTCCTTCGTTGAGGCGATGAAAGGGGTCGACAGTACATAAAAACGTTTATCTCGTTTAAGCACTTACTAGTTGAATAGAAATTGTGAAAAGATGTGATGCGAGTGGGAAGAAAGATCGAGATAGAAGAGATCCCTCTCGAGAAGAGGTGGAGGAGACTACTCAGTATTTGCATGGACTATTACCAAACGTGGCGCGAAGTGATAGTTGAGGAGTTTGGAGTTGAAAAGGCTAGGGAGCTGGAAGTAAAGTGGGGCAGGAGGCTTGGAGAGAAGACCGCCGATGTGTACAAAAGAGTGGGATGGCCTGCTACTAATATAGTAAACCTCGCAAAAGCCTTGGTAATAAGCATGAGGATACTGAATGAGGACTGTGAGGCTGTGATAGAGGACGCAAATAGCGTGAGAATAATACATTATCATTGCCCAGAGCATGACGAGTACACGAAGAGAGGCCTTCCGGGAGGATGTGTTAATAAGTGTTTGGCTTGGTTTGAATCGACGGTTAAGGGGATCAATCCACGATTTAGGGTCGAGTTGCTTAAAAATTTTTTAAAGGATAACACATGCGAAATATTACTTAAAGCAACTTAATGAAGGTATCCGGACAACCTCGATTGCCATAACTTCTTAACTTTTCATCACAATGCCTGTCTACTTAAGCGCGTAGTACTCATCTAGAGGCCGGACCTTAGAATGGTCTAAAATTCTGAAAGAAGCCATCGAACTCGAGCGAGGATCTTCAGTCATCATGCGATGACTTCAAGTCTTCGGCTAAGGCAATCGTGCTATGCTAAGCCTAGCAAAGAGATATGAGGTCTGCATTGAGATGACGAGACAAGCCCAAGGAAATTCTGATGTTTTTAGCAATAACTTAAGAGGCCCTAGCCCTCGTATGCTCTTCGCTTTTTATCGATCTCTTAGCATGTGGCCTAGGTAACGCCTAGTATCAGCATTGGGCATCGCAATGCAACTAACGCTCTCAAACCGCTTTTTGAATAAGCTTCGTCTTCCGATGGCCTTCTTCGAAGCACGCGTCCACGATCACGAGCCTATCCTCTCATAGTTACCTTTTTCTCACACGGTTACCTTCTTAGTGCGTGAGACAAGCTAATCCGAGTGTCACTTATAACATTCTTCTTCAGCACTTCGCTCTAACATGTTCAAAAAAGAGGTTAAGAAACCTTAGGGAAAAAGCGAACAATGATTAACAAGGTCTACAGGGCTTTGTTCTTTGCTTTACTTCTTTTGCTTCTCTAGGAAGACGTCTCCTACGTTTATGTCCTTGTCCGTCTTGTAAACTCCAAGCACCTTCTCCTTGTAGCCCTCTTTCTCCACTTTAACTAGGTACGCGTGGTTCCACTTCAAGTTCGTGAGCCAGAAGTCGCCAAACTCATCGGTTAGCACCTCATACACTCGACCCGTGTTCAGCTCTAGCGCAGTCACTTTAGCGCCTATTACGACCTCCTTTTCCTCAGGATCGACGACGCATCCTGCTATGAACGGCCTCGGCAAGTTCAGGTAGTAGACTCTGGGCTTTGTGTCGAGCTCTGGCTTCAGCACCTCAGCCTTAGCCAAGAGCTCCTTAATCTTGGGGTCGTTCTCGTCCCCGTATATTATTGCTCCAGTAGGACACACGTCGTAACACCTAGGCCCGTACTTCCACTCGGGGTCGTCGAGTAGGTGCGCGCATAGCGTGCACTTCTGCGCTATCTTCAAGTCCTCGTTGAAGAATATCGCCTCGTAGGGGCAAGCGTCGATACAAAGCTTTGAAGGTAACCCTGCGCAACCATTGCACTTGGTTGGGTCTATCAGCACCACCCCGTCGTCCCTCTTCTTTATCGCCTTGACCGGACAAGCCCTTACGCATGGCGGGCTATCGCAGTGCATGCAGGGGCGGGGTATGTACGTCACCTTGACCTTTGGCGTCGAGCCCCGCTCTACCTTGTCGAGCCTCATCCAGAAGTGCCCGTACTCTGGTTGTGGCTTGGAGTATGGGCTCCAGTCATTGCCGACGAACTCGTCTTTGCAGGCGATGACGCAGGAGTCGCAACCCACGCATTTCCCTACGTCAATTATCAAGACCTTCCCCATGCTCACCACCTCAGCTTACGAGGTAGGCCTCTACAACCGGCCCTACTATTGGGTGCATCTTCTTCTGGAAGGCCTTGGGGTACTTCCTCATCAGTTCGAGGACGTCGACCTTCTTGACGCCCACGAGCACTCCAGAGCATATCTGCTCTGGCACTCTTATCTCCTCTCCGGGCTTGTACTTCGTTGACGGAGGCGGCAGTAAGAGGTTTATCGCTCCTCCTCTGTCTATCTTGTCCTCGACGCTGATCAAGTCGACCCTAGCGCCGTGGTCCACTGATATTACGCCTGGCTTTATCCTGTTGGTGACGAAGGCGCCCGCCAGAACGGCGCCGAACTCATTGTATATCATCACGACGTCTCCCGTCTTCACGCCAAGCTTCTCCGCGTCGACTGGGTTGATCCACACAGCCTCATACATGTAGCCGTCGGGGCCCTTAACCTTGTAGAGCTCCCTCAGCCATATTATCTCGTCTCCCTGCGAGTGGAACCTGTACCTAGGGTGATTCGACATCAGCAGGAACGGGTACTTCTCCCTCCTAGGCGAAGTAGGCAGGTGCTCGTGCTCCACCCACTTGGCGACTGGAGGCCTCTCCTTGTCGTCGGGAGCGTACTTCAAGACGAGTTGCGACTCGAACTCTATCTTGCCGGTGGGGGTCTCTATGCCCTTTCCGGTCTTCCAGAACCTGGTCATCCAAGAGTCATAGGCGTCGTACCCGTACTTCTTCTTTATCTCGACCCACTCCTCCCACGTTGGGTGCTCGTAGAGCACTATACGTTTCTTCTTCTTGAACTCCTCCCAGCTAGTCCCTCTAGCGTACTCTAGGTGCCTCTCGTAGATTCTAGTCCTGAGGAGCGTGTCGATATCTGGGAACGCCTCGAGGAGCTCGGGCTTGTTAAACTCCTTAGCCAGCCTCTCGGCTATCATCTTGTGGATTTCGTAATCGCTCTTGGACTCGCCAAGGGGCTCGATGCACTTGCCGTGATAAGCCAGTCCCACGATGTCGCAGAAGGCGCTAACAACTAAGTCCTCAGTCTCGAAGTCCGTCAGGCCGGGCAGTATTAGGTCTGCGAACAAGGCGTCGTTTTCAAACCACGGGTTGATGACCAAGTGGAACTCTATCTTTGGACTCCTCAAAGCCTCGATGAACTTGTACCCATACCAGCAAGTAGTGTAGCAACCGTTCTCGTTCCATATCATCCTAATGCCCGGGTGGTCGTCCCTTGGAGGATACCTGTACTTCACGAACATGTCGTACTCCTTAGTCACGCAGAAGTTGAGGATGCCGCCCGAGCACCACCACGTAATTGGTGGGTTGAGGATGGCGTCAGGGACTAGCGTCTTTATCAGGATTACTGGCGGGACCTTGACGAAGGGCGCCTTCATCGCGCGGTGGGAGTATTTAGTCGGATGGATGTATATGCGCCCAGCCTTCTCGGACGACACTTCTGGGTAGTTCGGGAAGGGTGCTAGCTCCAGCGTATTCAGCGTCGAGGACGTCCAGAACCTGAGGTACTCCCTTCCGGGCTTACCCAAGCCTTGCATCGCTAAGACGTATACTTCCATCCTAGAGGCCATGTGCGAGTACACGCCTCTAATCTTAGGCCCACCGAAGACAACTCCCAAGGAAGTCCTTTTCTTAGCCCACGCTCTAGCTAGAGCCTTTATGGTCCACGATGGTATCCCAGTTATCTTCTCAGCCCACTCGGGTGTCTTAGGGATTCCGTCGTCCTCTCCGAGGACGTGCTTCTTGAACTTCTCGAAGCCCACGCAGCGCGTTTGAACGTACTCTTTGTCGTAGAGGTCCTCCTTGATCCAGACGTAGGCGATAGCCAGGTAGAGGGCGGCGTCCGTGTTCGGGTTTATCGGGATCCACTTGTCCGCCCAAACGGCCGCGGTGTAGTTCATGTCTGGGGCCACTGCGACTAGCTTTATGCCAGCCTTCTTGACGTTCTCCAGCAGGAACGAGACGTTATTGCAGAAGGCAGCGGCAGTCGTCTCCGGATCACACCCTGAGAGCACTATCATTTCGCAGTGTTGTAGGACGTTGTCCCACGCGCCATCGTTTGCGCACTCCCCGACTAACAGCTCGTCGAAGCCCCACGCCAGCTTTGCTCCCCAATAGAGGCCTTCCCAGCTGTCTGGGTTCCTGACTTGTTGCGTCCACCCGAAGCCGAGGACGTCGAACAGGTAGTGGCCCCAGTAGTGCTGCGTCAATATACCCGTTTGTCCGTGTCCATCAGCTTGTACTAGCACGGGCGTCAAGTCTCCGTACTTCTCTTTGATCTTCTTTATCATCTTCACGACTATGTCTATTGCCTCCTCCCAAGAGATCCTGACGTAGCCCGATATGCCTCTGTTCTGCGGATTCGGGTTGTCCGGGCTCCAGTCAACCCTCTTCAGTGGGTACTTCACCCTTGTGGGCGCGTAGACCCGGCACTTGTACGCTAGCATGTGGGAGTAGGGGACGGACTTCTTCGGCCTCGTAAACGTCCCTCTGCTGGTCTTGATCTCCCACACTCTGAAGTTCTCCGGGAGGTGGCAGGGCAAGATCCTTATGATCCTGCCGTTCTTGACGTGCACCTCCATCGGAGGAGATGAGTAGCCGAAGCCGCAGAGCGTTGACGGTAGATACTCAACCCTCACCTTGTAGTTGCAGTTCTTGACCCTCTCGATCTCCTCCCTTGAAACGCTCTTGAGAGGGCCTGTGCCCTCGCTCAGCAAGCTCTTAAGGCCCGTCGACATTTACATGCCCCTCCCGTCGCAGGGATATGTGATGTATAAGCGTTTAAAAGACTTTCGGGAGGGTTGATGGGAATGGAACAGCAACTAACTAAGACGACTCCCGCTTCACAACGCGACATAGTCCGTGGATAACTCCAAGACTTTTAATGAGAAAATTTAAAAAGCCTTGCACGGTACACTTACAACCCCGTTAATCCCTTCAAGAGGGGTAAGGCATGGAGCCGAGAGAGGCCGATATCGTGTTGAAAGTCATTAAGGAGAGGAGGAGCATAAGGAAGTACAAGCCAGACCCCGTCCCCGACGAGCTGATATTAAAGTGCTTAGAGGCCGCTCGCTGGGCTCCAACGGGGGAGGACGCACAGCCTTGGCGCTTCATAGTCGTAAAGGACCCGGAGACGCGGAAGAAGATAGGTGAGATTGCGAGGAGGGGGAGTGGAAGGCGCTTCTCAGTAGAGCTCTACACGGGGAAAATGATCGAGAGGCTCGGTGCACACGCATGGCCTGAAGAGAAGAGGAAACGCGTTTTTGAGAAGCTGGCGTCCGGCAAGGTATCGGCGTTCCTCGCCGAGGCTCCGGTGAACATAGTCGTGTGCGCCGACAAGAACACCTGGGATCCGAGGGAGGACTGCTCTGCGGCCATCCAGAACATGCTGTTAATGGCGAAGGCGCTAGGCCTTGGCACGTGCTGGGTCATCGCGCCCTGCACGGACGTCAGGGATGAGATGAGGATGAAGGAGCTCCTCAACATACCCGAAGAGTACAAGATAGTCAGCGTCGTGGCGCTAGGATACCCCGACGAGGCCCCGAAGCCCCGCCCGAGAAAGGAGCTCGAAGAAGTCGTGTTTTATGAGCGATTTGGACAGAAGAAGGGGGAAACCTCATGAGCGGAAGGAACTCCGGGATTGACAAAGAGTGGGTGAACGCGGTTCTCTTCGACCTCCTTAAGGTAGTATACGATGGCTTCGGAGGGGCCTCAAAATTCAGGTGTTGCATCGTTGGAAGAAGCCTGCTCAAGGATCTAGCCAAGAAGCTAAGCATCGACTTCTCCAACCTCGCAATCCCGGAGGCCATCAAGAAAGTGCTCGAGGCGTTGAAAGCGATCGGGGTAATCGGTGGGGGCGACGTAGCGCTTAGCGACATGGTCTTAGACTTCAAAATACGCGACTGCGTGCATCTACCAGTTCAGAAGAAGGTCAGGGAGCTCAAGATGCCCTCCTTCGTTTGCCTATGTGCGAACCTCTGCCTTGGTTTAATTGAAGAGCGCTACGGTCTGGACACCGAGCTTATCGAAATAAACCAAGAAGGGAGCACGTGCCACATAAGGGCCATGTTATTTAAGTGGGATTAAGCACAAGATGTACTCGAGTGCGATACTTCATGCCTCCAAAAGTGGACGAGTCGAAGTGCATTGGGTGCGGAAGATGTGTCGATGTCTGCCCAAACAACGTACTAGAGCTAATTAATGGCGTTTCGCACGTCGAGCACCCAGAGAAGTGCGAAGGTTGTGGTTTGTGCGAGGCGGTATGTCCCCAAGAGGCGATCAAACTGAGCTAAGCTTTCATCTTTCTACAAATTTTTTGCAAACCCTTCAGTCTAATTGATCAAAAAGCATAAAGATCTAGCAGGAAAAATCATTTATCACTATATCTCTGTAAAATGCGACTCGCAATAAGGTTTAGGAGACGGAGTGGGGCATTGTTTGATAATACTATTCGAGGAAGATTTGTGCGGACATTCGCTCCCTAAAAACAAGGCTCGCAACTTATCGTCATAACTCGATTCTTTTTAATAGCTAGAAGTCTTTCAATTACGCGTAGGCGTGAGGATCGTACGTGTTCAAGTATCAGGCTTTAAGATGTGCTTTGCAGCGCTCGTCCCTATTATGTCCGCGCCAGCGTTGATGAGGGCTTGTGCTGCCTGTCTATCCCTCATTCCTCCGGCCGCCTTGATTTTAGCCCTCTCCTTCAAAGCCCTCTTGAGCACTAAGACGTCCTCTACAGCCACCCCTCTAGGTCCATAACCTGTGCACGTCTTCACGTGGTGGATGCCTACTTCGGCTAGCCTCACAGCTACGGCCTCTATCTCTTCGACGGTTAAGTACCCGGTCTCTATTATCGCCTTAACGGTTCTGCCGCTCGCTCCCTTGAGCACCTCCTGAGCCTCTCGAACAACGTAGTCCAAGAAGCCACTCTTCAGCATCCCTATGTTTATTACGTAGTCCACCTCGTCGGGCTTGAATGACTCTATGAGCGTTAGGGCGTGCGAGAGCCTTAGGCCCCCTTCGAGCATGAGCCTGTAAATGAGGTAGTAGAGCTTGTGGTTCTCCTTCGAGTAGGCCATCGTCTTGACCAAGTCGTCCATGTTAATTGGATAGGGCCTCACGTCTATCTTGTAGCTCCTGCTCGGGACGACTTCCATCAACCAGCCGTAGGTCTCCGGTGATACTGTTCTCTTGTAATAGAGGTACTGGACGTAGTGTCGGAAGACATTGCGAAGCCACTTGTTCTCATGGTTGACCACGTAGTTCACGAGCTCGTGAGTAAGCATCATTGCCCTCTAGGTACTTCTCGAACAGATTCCTGAGTAGGTTAGGGTCCTCTGATCCAAGACCTTCCTCCTTTTTTCCCTCGTCGTCAAGAACTCCTCGAAGCCCTTCTCCCACGACAGCCTCATCGTCGATGGCAAGAGGCTCAGCATCTTCTTCAGCTCCTCTCTGAAGTTGTCAACGACGAACCTGAGCATGAGCTGCTTGAGGTACTCGTCGCGAGAGGCAAGAGCGAGGATTTGAGAGACCAGCGAGTAGTCGATTGAGCCGTCCTCCCTGACGGGTCCAACAGCCCTCAGCCTATCGACGCCCTTGACTACCTCATGGAACTCCCTCTCTTCTGAGTGCTACGGGGGCCTTCGAGACCACCTCGTCCGGGGTCTTCCTCAGGCCTCGGAGGTAGTAGGAGAGGGCTCCTCTGGAAATGTCGAGGGCGCTCAGTGCCTCGTTGAAGCCGAGCTTGGCCTTGACTCTTTTCAATATAGCTCTCCTCACATCGTCGCTTAGCCCTCTTACATCGATCGTTTCAAACCTGAGGGGGGGTCGGGTCGTTCGTGAGTTCATTCATGAGTTCACAGCACCCAAATAGGAAGTGAACGCAAGTAGCTGAAAAAGGTGTTTCAGGGAGAGAGAGGTGATGGAGGTGTGATGCGGCCGCCGGGATTTGAACCCGGGTCGCCAGCGTGGAAGGCTGGTGTCCTAGTCCAGGCTAGACGACGGCCGCTCCTCCACATATGCGTCCCTATCTCTTATTAGGCTCGCGTTTTTTATTTGTTGGGGCTCAACCTAATGCCTTTTAATCACCACTCATCTTAACTCTGACCTTTCATCGCCCGCGTTATAGATCGCGGAGGCCCGTTAAACGCTTGTCGCCTTCGCGATCGTCTTGGGTATGTTCTCGTGGTATGGGGGCCTTATTATT
>Ga0080004_1125779_pt1 | contig 37831 bp, 36 predicted proteins | sample WasSprMetagenome_FD_69207 | JGI IMG/M metagenome (GOLD analysis project Ga0080004, IMG submission 69207) | Sulfidic aquatic microbial communities from Washburn Spring, Yellowstone National Park, USA - WS (SPADES assembly) (version 2) | ecosystem: Environmental > Aquatic > Thermal springs > Hot...
TTATCGCTTGGTGGATTAGTATAGGGACGGCGCTTCTGCTTGAAGCGGTGGCCGTGGTCACATTGTCCATTATAGTAGTATTTTATATTGCACATGTTTGGCTAGACTACTTTTGGCTCATTCTAATGTCGAAGATAGGCTCATTTTCTAAAATAAACCTTAAAGTGTATAAGATTATTCTATTGATTCTCTCGATCATGATCTTCTATTTTGGCATAGACCTTCTCTATAAGGTCATAGTATCACAGACAATCTAGCAAATAGGTTTTTTTTGAATAAGATTGTTTAATAAATAACCTTTAAATAGATGGTTCTAGATCAAATTTTTCGGATGGTAAGACCTATTGCTTGGCGTTCTGCAAGCAGTTGGTCTTGTACAAGATGTGGTAAATGCTGTAAACTTTTAGTTCCAATAAAGATAGGTGAAGCATTATATTATCAGAAAGAATATGGCACAAGTACAATAGAATACTTTAACAAGGGCCTTCACCTAAAGAAAAGGAGTGACGGTTACTGTATTTTTCTAGATTGGGTTAATGGTAGAGCACATTGTAGTATATATCATTTTAGGCCTAGAGCTTGTGCCCTGTACCCATTCTACATTTACAAAAAACCGTTATACGGTAACGATGAGATGGCAGTTTTCCAGCTATTTAGTGAACGATATTATGTTTACATTGATGCCAATTGTCCAGGAATAAATAGAGGCTATGTACCGATCAATAGCATAATCGTTAATGCTATATTATTTTGGATTGGTAAGTCAGATTTTATCGAACTAGAAAGCATGCAAGTACTTTAAAAGTGTCTAAAATACTCGCATATAACACAATTTTAGTACCACCACTTTAAATTGGACTATGCTTGTAGCATATTTTTAACTGATGGCAAAATTTTAGATCATCTTCTAAGAAAGATTAAAAGCTGTAAATTTGTAGCCGAATAAGATGGACGGTATAGAATACTTCTTTAATCCTCGAACTGTCGCTGTAATTGGTGCATCTTCAAAACCTGGTAAAATAGGTCATGAATGTTTTAAAAGTATGGTTAGTGGAAATTTTAGAGGAAACGTTTACCCTATCAATCCTAGTGTTCAGGAAGTTTTGGGCAAAAAGGCTTATCCCAGCATCGAAGACGTTCCAGAAGATGTAGACCTTGTAATCTATGCCCTTCCAGCAAAGGATTCTATTGAAATTTTTAACCAGTTCAAGAGGAAATCTGTTAAAGCCGTAATAGTAATATCAGGTGGTTTTAGAGAATTTTCAGAAAACGGTGTTCTTCTAGAGGAGGAAATATTGAGGATAGCGAAAAGGGATGGGTTTAGAATTATTGGACCAAACTGTGTAGGTGTATTCGACCCCTTTTCTGGAGTCGACAGCCTTTTCCAACCTTATGAGCGTCTTCCACGGCCTAAGAAAGGTAATATTGCAGTAATTTCCCAAAGCGGCACGTTCGCTGTAACATTCATGGACTGGGCTTCTGAAGAAAATGTGGGTGTAAGCAAGGTTATAAGTATTGGAAATAGGTCTGATGTGGATGAAGCTGAACTTATCGATTTCCTAGACAATGACATTAACACTAAAGTTATATCATTATATGTTGAAAGCTTCACCAACGGTAGGAGGCTTGCTGAATCGATAAGAGCGTGCAGTAAGCCTGTAATCGTGTTTTTGGCAAGTAGAACCTTGTATGGTGCTAGGGTGGCCAAATCTCATACGGGGCGGATGGCTTCAAACTATCTTATTGCAAAAGATGTTATCGAAGATTGTGGCGCATTTGTAGCTGAAGATCTCCAACAGTTTTACGACGTTTCAAAATGTGTTTCATTATCGAAGAGTTTTGTCGGCAAGAATGTTATGATGATAACCAATGGTGCTGGACCGTGTGTTGTTGCAGCCGATCTTATATCAGAATATGGTTTAAGCATGGTTGAACCTTCTGAAAAGCTAGTGAATCTTCTTAAACAAGTCCTGCCACCTTATGCTATTGTAAGCAATCCTATAGACTTAACGGGAAGTGCTACATCAAAAGACTTCATAAACGCGGTAAAGGTCTGTGACGATTCACAGGAAGTCGAAATAATTGTGCTTTCTATTGTATTCCAGGATGTTCCGTTAGAAGATGATTTTGTGAAACAGCTTAGTTTAATTAAGCTTAAAAAGCCAATATTTGTGTTCGCGGCAGGCGGACAGTATACTCGAGAAAAGTTTAGACTTTTGCATGAATCAAATATTCCAGCTTTCCAGAACATAAAAAATCTTGTTTCTTCAATAGATGCTGTAGTAGCCTTCACGAAAAAGGGTAAGATCTAGGCAAGGTGGCATGTTTTATGTTTGAAGAACTTGTTGGCCTTTCTCCAGCAATATGCTGGGCTCTTTCACCAATCTTCTATTCACGTGGATTAAAGAATCTTAGTCCAGTGGTCGGAAACTTTTTAAGAGCCTTGCCAGCAACAATTATAACGTTTGTTTCAACAACATTAATTCTTGGAATCGATAAAACATTTAATCTTCCCACAAACGCCTACATTGTACTATTATTAAGTGGAGCGATTGGATTAGGTTTAGGTGACCTACTCTATTTATTAAGCATAAAAAGAATAGGGCCATCACATTCAATAACCATAACAAGCACATATCCTCTAATAACCATCCTAATCTCATTCCTATTCTTAGGAGAGAATATAACATTTTACGTGTTGGCTGGAACGGTCTTAGTAGTACTTGGGATAACAATAATTTCTAGAAAGAATGGTGGAAGTAGGGTAGATTTAATGGGCATAGGAATTGCAACGCTTGCAGCACTTTTATGGAGTATTAGCATAACACTTGTAGGCTCTATTTCAGGCTCAGCTCATCCTCTTACAGAAAACTTGTGGCGTACAGTAGGCTACATTTTGGCCACAATCCTTATACTGTTTTTCAACCGAAAAAATGAAAGTTTTAGACTTGAAAGAACTTCTATTGTACATATAACCTTAGGTGGTATCGTAGCCCTAAATCTTGGATGGGCCTCATACATTTACAGTATAGAGCTGATAGGCCTCTCTAAGGCGACAACACTATCCTCTGTTTCACCAATATTCACTGCCACAACCGAGTTTTTGCTGGAAAGAAAGTTTAGGCTGAATGTTTTCCTAGGCACCTTTTTAACAACCATTGGCATAGTTCTGGTAACCCTATAGTTATCAAGTTTGGACAGCGTAAGAGTATATCACTTACGCCACAACATTTATAAAGTATATTTTAGAATCTTACAATCATGATTGTAAGATTTGTGAATCGAAAAAATGAGCTTTCGGCTTTAGAAAAACTTTTTGAAGACAGTCGCGCTCAATTAGTAATAGTTTATGGTAGGAGAAGGGTGGGAAAAACTCGTCTCCTTCAAGAATTTCTGAAGGGTAAAAAGGGTCTCTACTTTTATATTCCAAGAGGAGGTGAGGAGACAATACTAGGTGAACTTTCTAGGGCTGTTGAGCCCGAATTTTTTAAAGGTTTCAGGTTCCAGAATTTTTCCGCGTTCTTGGAATATTTGTCAAAGAAGTTTGATGAAAAATACATTGTTGTTATTGACGAATTTCAAAGGCTTTCAGAATGTGAGGGTGCAATCTCCCTTATGCAAAAGTTTTGGGATGAAGATTTTTCGAGAAGGAAAGCGATGATGATACTTTCGGGTTCTTCGATTGGCGTAATTAGAAGGGTCGCCCTTGAGGGTGACGCACCGCTCTATGGTAGAAGGACTTACACGATTGAAGTAAAACCTCTAGAATTTTTAGACCTTAGAGAATGGTTTAAAAACTATTCTGGTGAAGACCTTGTTAAAATATACGCCGCATTCGGTGGAACACCAGCATACTTAGAGAAAATCGATGAAGGGGTTCCACCAGAAAGGAATATTATTGGTTTGATACTTAAAAAGGGTGGTGCCCTATATGATGAGCCAGAATATCTGCTTCTCGAAGAACTTAGGGTGCCAAGCCATTACATGGACATCCTTACAGCAATATCCTTTGGAAAGCGTACATTTAGTGAAATCTCGGACTTCACCAAGGTTAGGAGGGAAAACCTAACCACATACTTAAGCTCTCTGGAAATGCTTAAACTTATATCTAGAGAGCATCCAGTGCTTGTTGAAAAGAAAAGGACATATTATGTGATGACGGACCCATTTTTCGAATTCTGGTTCAGGTTCGTGAGGCCAAATAAATCTGTTCTAGAACTTGGTTTAGAGGAAAGTCTTTGGAGGAATATTGAGGAAGATTTTAATTCCTACCTTGGACTTGTATTCGAAAGAATTTCTAGAGAGCACATTGTTTCAAAGATAAGGTCTGGAGAAATAGAAATAGACGCGGACGTCATCGGAAGATGGGAATATGGTGGAGAAGAAATAGACTTAATCGCCTACTCTTCAAGAGAAAAGAGGGGTATACTTTTTGAAGTAAAATGGAAAGAGCTCCAGTATAGCGATGCAAAAAATATTCTTTCAAAGTTAATTGGAAAGAGTCACCTTGTTAAGATTGAAAAGAAAGAATACGGCCTTATAGCCAAAAAACTGTCTGGTAAGGAGATGTTAAAGAAAGAGGGGTTTTTTGCAATGGACTTAGATGATATGGCTTGAATGCAAGTTAAATTGGTTAAAGAAAAACGGGAACCGTTTACTTATTTTTTTCTGAACGTATTTACGCTGTAGATTTCTTCAAGCCTTCTTCTAGGCTTCACAGCGTGCAGGAGCTTTGAAGACAAATCTATTCCATCCGCAGGATAACCTAATGCAAGGAGTGCTACAATCTTATACTTTTCAGGAATCTCCAAAAGGTCCTTGACAACTTTTTCATCGAAGCTTCCAACCCAGCATGTGCCTAAGCCAAGTTCTGTTGCCTCAAGCACCATATTCTGCATAGATATGGCAACGTCTACAACGTACCAGTTTGGTGATGCTTCAGGGTCGCCGCAGCCTACGATAACTACAGGCGTATTCTTTAGAAAACCAGCCCATTTCCCGCTTTCAGCAATCTTCTTCCTTTTTTCAGGGTCTATGACTACAATGTAGTGCCAAGGTTGGCTATTGTGGGTTGAAGGTGCGAGTCTTCCAGCCTCTAAAACCTTCAAAATCAGTTCCATTGGAACATCCTTATCAAGATATTTTCTAACCGACCTCCTCTTCTGTATCGCTTCAAATACTTCCATTCTATTGCACCACATTTTAGATGCCCACTGCATGCTTTTAAATTTTAGAAAAAATTTTGGCCGCATTTTCAGATTTTGTAAAACTTTTATTTCTCTACAATTTTATTCCCTGTCGATGGAATTTGGATAAGGTTTTCCAAAACAGGTTGGTTTTAGAAATTTTGGAAAAATACAAGGTCATTTGGTCAATAGAACATGCGATGGCATTACTAAGCTGGGATAGTGAAACATACATGCCTGAAGACGGTGTTGGGGAAAGAAGTGTTGCCGTTAGCCAGCTTGACCTTCTTAAACAAAAATTTATCACTGAAGAAGGTTTCATTAAACTTGTTGACAGAGCTTCTGAGGAAAAGGACTTGAACGAATATGAGTTGGGTTTGCTTAGGGTTCTAAATAGGATGATTAGGATTTACCGTCTTCTCCCGCCAAGGCTGATTGAAGAACTGGCTAAGGTTACGGAGGAGGCTAAGATCGTTTGGAGAAATGCAAAATTAAGTAACAATTTTAAAGCATTTGAACCGTATCTAGAAAAGATATTTTCTCTTTCAAGAGAATGTGCCGACTACCTTGGGTATAGGGAGCATCCTTACGATGCACTACTTGACTTGTACGAGGAAGGCTTAACATCAAGGGATGTTACCCTAATATTCGATTCTATAAAGGATAGGTTAAAGACTGTGTTGGAAAAGATAGAGTCTGAAAAGAAATTTAGTGAAAGGCATCCACTAGAGGATATAGAATATGATAGGAGGGCTATGGAGAAGGTTAATTTCTGGGTTGCTGAAAAACTTGGCTACGATAGGAAAAGGTTTAGAATAGATGTCTCAGCACATCCTTTCACAATCCATATGGGTATAAGAGATGCACGTATAACGACAAGGTATGAGGGTAAAGACTTTAAATCAACACTATTTTCAGTAATACACGAGTACGGTCATGCACTTTACGGGTTACAGCATAATGAAGCATTCATGTTCACACCCTTAGCCAATGGTGCATCCCTAGGCGTTCACGAGTCACAGTCAAGGTTTTGGGAAAATATTGTAGGAAGAAGCATGCAGTTCTGTACTGCAATACATCCTTTTTTAAAAGAAAATCTCAGCTTTCTAGAAAAATATTCTGTTGAAGACATTTACAGGTACTTTAACATAGTACGTCCAACATTAATCAGAGTTGACGCTGACGAAGTAACATATAATTTTCACATACTGTTGAGATATGAGCTTGAAAGGCTAACTTTAGCTGGAGAGGTTAAGGTTCAAGATCTGCCAACATTATGGAATAGTATGATAGAAGACGTTTTAGGTATTAGACCTAAAACTGATTCAGAAGGAGTTCTGCAGGACATACATTGGAGTCTTGGTTCAATAGGATACTTTCCAACATACACAATTGGGACAATACTCTCGGCACAGCTTAGAAGCCACATACTAAAGGACATTCCAAACTTTTACCAAAAAATCTCATCACTCGAGTTTGATGAAATAAAAGAGTGGCTTAAGAACAAAATACACTACTGGGGTGCAATGTATCCTCCAAAAGAGCTTCTAAAAAGAATGTTAGGTGAAGAACTTAATCCAGCATACTTTATAAGCTATCTAGAGAAAAAATATTTAGGGAGTTCACTATAATTTTTCTCAGCTAACGCGCCCTAGATTGAACTCTTGGCTCAAGTAAAGTCCACAGCCAGTCAACGAGCTCCCTCACATTCTTTGTCTGAATGTAAACGTCACCTGGTCCAGTTATTTCAGTAACCAAACCTTCTCCTCCTAAAAGAGTTTCTTTTAAGCCTCCAAATTTCTTCACCCTATACTGGCACGTGTCCGAAAAGGCTACAAGATGAAAGTTATCAACAATCAGTGTCTCACCAGGATTAAGTGTATGCTTATCTATTGCGCCGAAGGTGTTTATGAAAAGCGTTCCTTGGCCTGTCGCCTTAATCATAAAAAGTCCTTGCCCAAACAAACCTTTCGTGAAACCCTGCCATTGGACGTCAAGGTTAACGTCTGATGTGCTTGCTACATAAGAATTTTTTTGGATAATGTATCCGCCAGCTGGAGAAAGTTTTAGGGCCTCTATATCCCCAATCGGGGCGGAAGTAAACGCGACCTCCCCTCTGCCGCCGACTGCAGTGTAATCGTTAACAAAAAATGATTGTCTACCTAAAAGGGTTAGCCCAATAGACCCTAGAAGGCTTTTCTCTCTTCTTCTAGTATGGACTTCTATGGTTGGACTCATATATGTCATCGCTCCAGCCTCTCCTACAATAGTTTCACCTACATCCAATCTGACTACAAGCATAGAATATGAAGGCCTATACTTAATCTCAAACTCCATATTAATCACTACATTATCCCTAACTTATAAACTTAAGAACCGCTCTAAACCCCTACCCTTTTCCGCATTCAAGATTACGATATCCCCTCTAAGGGGCAGTGAAACATTGTATACGGGGACTCCAAAAACTTCGGCGAACGGTTGACCTCTATGCGCGTGCCCAGTTACAACGGCATCAAATTTTGGCACAAGATCCTCAAGCCTATTTGAGCCCATCTGTTTCAAAAACCTAGGATTCTCTCCCTTGAGGATCTTTAATGTTGGTGGATAATGTAGCATGAGAATCTTAATATCACCCTTGCATTCGTCTGCAATTTTATGAAGCTTTAAAATCCTTTTTCTATAAATTTCATCTATGCCTGGAACGTTCTTTTTCTGCCAAAATGTTGGCTCATCTAATACTCCTCTAGAGCCGACAACATTAACCTTAACACCTTCTACATTCGTTTCAAAAAGCTCGTCGTTCAAAAATTTTACATTTGAAAGCTTTTCCTTAACAAGGTCTTCTTTATCCTCGTACTCGTTGTTTCCAAAACAGCCCAGTATGGGTACATCGACTTTATCGAGCAAAACCTTAACATTTTCAAGTTGATCAAACTTTCCTCCATCAACAATATCTCCTGCTAGAAGGAGAAAAGAAACCTTATCTTTAAGAGGCAAAAGCCTTTTCAAGCTTTCCTCAAAAATTTTAATATATAATGGTGCATGTATATCGGCAACAGCTGCTATTTTCATCCCATCAAAAATTTCATATTCTAAAAAATAAAAATATTTTCTTCGTGAGCAAGAATTAATTTTTATTAGGGGTCCATTGTGTTTACATGAGTCTTTTGATTTTATGTTTTCAAGGATTTTGGATTGTTTTTGTTTGAGTGGGTAAAGGGATTGTTATTGTAAATTTTGAACCCTTTCCCACCTCGCTTGCAACATCTATTTTGCCATTTAATACTTCTATGAAACGCTTGCATATTGCTAGACCTAAACCTTGTCCTTTAGCCTTCGTTGTAAAGAATGGTGTAAAAAGTTTTGGCAAAATATTTTCTGGGATACCTACACCAGTGTCCTCAACAGACAATATTATATTACCATCCGATTTTTCTCCTGTTATAGTTAAAGTGCCACCTTCAGGCATTGCTTGTACCGCATTCAATATAATATTATAGAGTACGCGTTCGAGCAGCATTTCGTCGCAGACAATTTCTTCTACATAAATGTTTTTTCTAACAACAATCTTTTCGGGTGGAACTACTTGTGACAATATCCTTTCAATCATTTGCGTTAAGCGTATTCTACCATATTTAGGCGTTATCGGTTTAGAATAATCTTGTAAATCTCTCACAATCTTATTCATATAATTTATTTCGTTCTCAATCCTCTTTAAAATTTCTTCTAAACCTTCTCTTTCTAGTATGCTTCTTGCCTTCTTAGGCAGCTTATCCAAGAATTTGCTTTTTATAATGTAAACGTTATTTATTATCGCCTGAAGAGGGTTTCTTAGGTCGTGGCCTACCATCATAGTGGCTTCACCTATTGCGGCAAGCCTTTCAGACTCTCTGAGTTGTCTCGTACGCTCTTCTAAAATTTTTTCAAGATTTCTCGTATACTCTTGAAGCTTCTCCTCAGCCTCCTTCAACTTCGTTATATCTCTTCCGACACCAACTACACCAATTATATTCCCTTTACTGTCACGTAATGGTGAAAGTGATGTTTGAAAATATAATGTTTTACCTTCAGAAGTCTTCATCGACCATTCGTATGTAACGTTCTCACCCTGTAATGCTTTCAAGTTCGCTTCCTCGTGAACTCTAGCAGCCTCGTCACCAAGTATTTCTCTCGCAGTCTTTCCCAGAAAAACTTCTGGACTAGTTTTATATAACTTGAGCCATTGCCCAAATACACCAATATAACGTTGCTGTCTATCTAGAATGAACACAATATCTGACATTGATTCAACAAGTGTCCTAAACTTTTCCTCACTGGCCTTAAGTTCCTCCTCATATAATTTTCTGTCCGAAATGTCGCGTATGCTAAAAACTATGCCGGACAACTTGTTTTCTAAATCATAGGAGGGATTGATTATAACTTCAGCCCAAATATTTTTTCTCTCCAAGTTCGAGATCCTACACTCTGTTTTAGACCCAACTCTGGTGTTCACCACTTTATGCAATGTATTGGTAATGTTTGGTACATCCTCTGGTACAAATAGTTCTAGAAAACGTTTACCTTGTATCTGTTCAACCCTGTATCCTGTCAGACGTTCAATTGATGGACTAACATATTTTATATTTCCTTCTAAATCAAAAAATCCAATAACATCAGACATGTTCTCATATATTCTGTTTAATGTTTCAAGTGCTTCCCTATATTGTTCCTCGATTGTTACAAGTTCAGTTATGTCACGGAATATTCCAACAAATCCTATAAGTTCACCTTTATCATTAACAAGCTTACTATATTTTGCCTGTACATGTATGGGCTTCCCATCTTTTCTATACTGCACCACCCTACCTAAATATTCCCCTTTTTCCTTAAGGGTCTTTAGTGCCTCCTCTGTGGTAGTGTCCAAGAAACTTGTTTTAAGCACCTGCGTTTTACCCATAACTTCCTCTCTTCTCCAACCGTACATTTCTTCGGCAGCCCTATTCCAATACCTTATCCTCAGTTCTGGATCAGATGTTATGACAGCATCATTTATGCTATTCAAAATATAGGATTGATACAAAAGTTCCTCTTCCATCTGTTTCCTTCTGGTTATGTCAAAGAACAGTGCCTGAATATATTGCGGTTTCCCATATTCGTCACAAACATTCCTTAGAAATCCCTTAACCCAGACCCTTTTACCGTCTTTCCTAGCTACCTGGTAATCCCCTTCAACTTCTAAGCTGGATTCTGTAAGCATCCTGTTTATGGTCTCGTAGAATCTTGTCTTTTCTTCCTCAGGAAGAAGGTTCTCCCAAACGGACTCGTTTGTAAACAGTTCATTTAAGCTGTAGCCTGTGATATTTTCAAAATTCCCGTGCAGGAAAATCGGTTTAAGGTTCCTGTCCATTTGGACAGCTACACCATTGATATTGTCTAAGAATCGTCTGTACATTTCCTCCTTATTCCTAAACTCTTCCCTTTCTTTAACCAAAATTGATATTCCCTTATGTAATAAATAGTATATGATAAGACTTGTTAGTAATACGAAAACTATTCCCTTTAAAATGCTCAACTGGAAAACTATGTTGAATGCGAAAGTTTTTGGGTCAAAGACTATAGCGTCTGTAATAATAATCCAAGAGTATCCAAATAGGCTGTATATCAAAGCTATTTTTAAAGGAATATTTGATACACTCTTGTCTTTAGGTAATTCATTTTCTTTGCTATAAAGCAACTTTTCTCATCATAATGTTAAGATGTTAGTTTATAAATTTTGGGTTCAAATAGAGTTGGCAAAAATATTTTATTCAATAGAAATGATAGCATAACGTATGAGCCTATCTATTGCATTACATCAATTGTCCTTTGGAGAAGATAAAAGAGGGAACCTTTACAAAATCCTTTCACATTTAGAAAATTCCACACAATACCTTAACATTTTTCCAGAATACTGTATGGGTGTACCATTAACTGGTTTAACAAGAAATTTTGTGCAAGAGAACGCTGAACCAATTGACGGCGAGTTTGTTTCAAAGGTTGTTTCTAAGAGTAGGGAAAGAGAGAACGCCATAGTCTTTACGACATATTTAAGGGAAGGGGGTGAAGTTTATAATGCTGCAATATTGGCTGAAAAAGGACGTGTTGAAGCTGTTTACAAGAAAATACACTTATTCGACGCCTTCGGATATAAGGAATCTGAAATATTCTCGCCTGGAGAAGATATAGTTGTAGTTGGCTTAGAGGATTTTGTTTTGGGTCTGGCAATATGCTTTGACCTACGCTTTCCAGAAATATTTAGGGCTATGGCCTACAAGGGTGTTAACATGTTTATTGTACCATCTGGCTGGTATAGGGGCAAGTATAAGGTTGAGCAGTGGAAGGCTTTGACGACTTCAAGAGCTCACGAAAATGTATCCTTTCTTGTTGCAGTCGACCAGACCAGTCCATTCTTCATCGGACACAGTATTATTGTGTCGCCTTATGGTGTAATAGTTAAGGAGTTGGGTGAAGAAGAGTCTTGTGTCAGCCTACAAGTTGATTTAAGGGAGGTTGTTGATGCGAGGAAAGTTATTCCATCTATAGCCTTATCTAAGCCAAAGCTTTACATGAGATTCTATGACAGTTTATTGGGCAAATTTTGAGTTTGAACCTACTTTAGTACTACAACTTGAGTGTATTCAGAAGCCTTTTCCTTAAACCTTTTAGCGTCTGATGTACTTCCAACTATTGCACCATAGTGCATCGGAATAGCTACCTTAGGCTTTATAATTTTAACCATTTCAACAGCCTCATCGGCTGTCATAACATATGTGCCACTTACTGGTAATAACGCAACATCTATAGGCAAGTATGAAGCTATTTCAGGAATGTTGTCTGTGTCACCAGCATGATATATCCTAACATTTCCAACCTGTATAATGAATCCGACACCCTCGTATTGTTTTGGGTGAAAGGGCTGTCCTGGTGCTCTAAACTTGTTAATATTATATGCTGGTGTTGCAGTAAACTTTACTATACCATAGTCTACAGTTTCCCCTGGCCTAAGAAACCTTGTCTCACGAACATTAAGATTTCTAATTTTAGCTTCACAGTTCTTTGAAGCCACTATAATGGTTTCTGGCTTACTGATCTTCTTAATATCGTTTAAGCTTAGGTGGTCGAAGTGCTCGTGTGAAACCGTAATATAGTCTGCCCTTTCCACACCTCCAATCTCAAAGGGGTCAGTGTATAATATTTTGTCACCAAATTTTATTTTAAAGGTATCATGGTTTAGGTAAACAAACTCTATATTCTGATACTTGAACATACAAAATCTTATATTCTACATGCTTTTAAATTTTTTATTTTGTGCACAACATATTTATACCATCTAAAACAAAATTTTATATCATATGTTGAAGTTCGCTATTGCACAGATAAATGCTACTGTAGGTGACCTTGAAGGTAATACACAGAAAATTTTAGCCTACATGGAGAAGGCTAGGGACGCTGGAGCTGACATTATAATTTTTCCAGAACTTGCTATAACAGGCTATCCGCCACAGGATCTTCTTTTCGAAAAATCTTTTGTTAAAGAAAATAGGGAAAGGCTTTCGGAGATCGCTGAAAAATCAGAGAGTATTGTTGGTGTTCTAGGCTACGTTGAATCTATTGGCGAAAAGCTGTACAATTCGGCGGCAATTTTCGGGGATGGAGAGATTTTAGCCAAGGTTTACAAAACTTTGCTACCAACATACGATGTTTTTGATGAAGCAAGATATTTCACCGGCCAAGATGTTAATGAGATAAGGCCTGTTAAAGTTAATGTTAGGGGAAAAAATTTTAGTTTAGGGGTAGAAATCTGTGAAGATCTTTGGGATGAAAAATATGATGTTAAAGTTACCGAGATCCTTGCTAGGAGAGGTTCAGATTTTATAATCAACATTTCAGCCTCACCGTACTATGTTGGGAAAAAGTTTGAGAGGTTTAAGCTTTTGAAGGAGAAGGCGCAACAGTATCATATTCCAATATTTTATGCAAATTTAGTAGGCGCACAGGACGAGCTTGTCTTCGATGGACAGAGTATGGTTGTCGACGGAGAAGGTAACCTTGTCGCATACGGTAAACAGTTTGAGGAAGACCTTATCCTTATAGATGCTTCAGTCTTCGGAAAAATTAGTTTACAGCTTCCTCAACCCACTTTTGAAGAGGAAGTATTTAATGCTCTAGTTCTTGGTGTTAGAGACTATTTTAGGAAGACAGGTTTTGAGAAGGCTGCAATAGGACTGAGTGGTGGTATCGATTCTTCTTTAACAGCATGTATTGCGGTTGAAGCTTTAGGAAAAGATAATGTTATCGGAGTCCTTATGCCATCAAAATATTCTACTGAAGCCAGCAAAAACGATGCAAGAACTTTAGCCGAAAATCTTGGAATATGCTATGTGGAAATTCCAATACAAGAAATTGTTGAAAGCTATAGAAATACTATGTTGGAGCCCCTAAAGAAGATTAGAGACCACTTTTCTATAAGAATTGAAGACGATGACCCTGTAGCGGACGAAAACATTCAAGCTCGTGTAAGAGGAAACATTCTAATGGACATATCTAATAGGCTCAAAAACTTGAAAATACTTGTTCTAAACACAGGTGATAAAACAGAAGTCGCATTAGGCTACTGTACGATATATGGTGACATGGTAGGAATGCTTGACGTCTTAGGTGATATAAGCAAGCTTGAATGTTATAAGCTTGCAGAATACTATAATAGGCGAAGAGGAAAGGAGATAGTTCCAGAAAACGTTTTCAAGAAAAAACCTTCGCCGGAGCTCAAAGAAGGTCAAGTGGCGCCCTTCGACTACAGCATTGTAAGCCCGATCGTGGACGAGATAGTAGAAAATCGTAGAAGCAAATATGAGTTGATTGAAATGGGCTATCCAAAAGAAATAGTTTATGAAGTCTATTCAAGAATAAGGCGTTCAGAGTATAAGAGGTGGCAGGCTGCGCCATGCATAAAAATACACAAGAAAGCTTTTGGATTAGGATGGAGGATGCCTATCGTTAACAAATATGATTGCTAGAAAAGAGGCTACAAGATTATGTCATCTTCAAAAAATGTTAGTCTTCTAGAACTTTTTCTATACTTTTTTAGGCTTTCTTGGACGGCGTTCGGTGGACCCTTAGCCTATATTTCGATGATGGAAGACGATTGTGTTGAAAAGAGAGGGTGGCTTTCAAAGGAAGAGTTTACTGAAATGGTTGGTATAACAAATATGCTTCCGGGACCTAATTCTGTAGAAATGGCCATACATATAGGCTATGTCAAAAGAGGCCTTGCGGGTGGAATTTTAAGCGGCTTTGCATTTGTTACACCCTCATTTATAATAATATTGTTTTTGAGCTGGCTCTATTTCCAATATCATACTATGCCAGCGGTAGGAGACATATTTTACGGCATTAATCCTGTTGTAGTTGCAATCATTTTGGCTACAGCCTATAGGCTTGGACGTTCCTCCATAGTAGACTGGAAACTTTTCTTCATATTCATAGCAGCATTTTTAATATCATATCTTACGGAAGTTAACGAGGCAATAATCCTTCTAGTTGCAGGCTTAACAGGAATAATCCTCTATACTCCAAAATCAGTCCACGCTCCTGTAAAAGATTATAAAAAATTGAACCTCCTAATACCTTCAATAGTTCTATTCAATCTTTCAACTGAGTATATGCCAACATTATTATTTGTATTTCTAGAATTTTTGAAGGCGGGTTGTCTCTTGTTCGGAAGCGGTCTAGTTATAATACCACTGATTGGTCCAGACGTTATAAGTTTTGGCTGGGTGAGTGAAAAAAGAGTTTTTTGATGAGTTCTGAGCTATGTAGTCTTTGGTAGGCTTACATAGCTCTTGGTCTTCACCGGGTCTTATCCCCCTCTAGAGCTCATCAGGGGCTCGGCATCACCCTCCAACCCGGTCAGGTCGAACCCGCTCCATACATCTGCTCCCAAGCCGTTTCCAGCCTGGGGTCATTTATATGGAGAAAGTCCCTCCATCTGAAGGCTTTCCGCATCATCCGACAGTCCGCGCTTTTTTACTCGTAAAAGTTTATGGTTTACGCCTATTTAACTATTTTGGTGCTTTGTTGCAAAACCCTATGCTAACCTCATAACTTTAAGAATCTAAGTCGTTTTTATAAAGAATTTTTTGAATTAGATACTAAAACTTAAATAAAATTATTAGACAATTACATTTTGCAACAAAGCATATTTTGGAACTGCTAACTAGGGCGTAACATTGGGTCAAATTACACCAGGGCCTGTTATGAAGACGGCTGCTTTTATAGGGTACAAGGTTGCTGGAGTCCCAGGAGCCCTGATCGCTTTTCTAGGCGTTTATCTTCCACCTTTTATAATAGTTCCAGTAGTCTCCTCCTCTTTTAGAAAGGTAAAAGATAATGTGCTGTTGAAGAATTTTTTGAAAGGTATATCGGCAGCTGTTGTTGGAACGATCTTTGCTGTAGTTATCTCACTTTCAAAGGTCGCTTTCGTAGACTATATTACGTTATTGATTGCTGTGATATGCCTAATATTGGTGATTAAGTTCAAAGTAAACCTTTCTCTTCTCGTCATAGGTGCTGGAGTTTTAGGTCTAATTATCAAATCTCTTTTTCTGTAAAGTTATGGACTCAGGTTAGCGGATAAACGTCATCCGCACGAGCGTACGTGTACCTCGATTCCATCATCGTCCAAAAAGTGGATAATCTGTTAGAAAAATATAAGTTTTTTCATCCATTAATGTTGCAAAAATGTTGGTAACTAAAAAGACTTTTTCCGCACATTCCTTGTTAATGTAAAGGGTATTGCTGAAGCCATGGCTACAGCTTGTATAGCAAACGATTTGGTTAAGGCATTTGATAAATCCGCAAGAGAATATCCTCCACTATTCGTTATAAAGCCTTCCGCCGTGATAAGCTTTGAAGCGACATCATATGGTACAAACTGAACCATTGAAATGATTGCCACATTAAGGCTTAAAACAAATCCGATGTTAAAGGACACTGCCCTTAATGCTGAGGCCACACCCCTTTTGCTTAAAGGTACAGATGACATTATCGAACTGGTGTTAGGTGCAATAAAAAGTCCAGCACCAAAACCAAACAATATTTCACACAACATTATAAAATTCAAGTTCGATTCCGGTGTGACTGTAGACAGTCCATAAAATGCTATTGCGGAAGCAAGTAATCCGGAAGATGCAACCGGCACATAACCATACTTATCAGACAGTCTACCTCCTAAAACACCAAATACCAAGTATGAAAGTTCGAAGGGAATAAGTAGAAAGCCTGTTAAGGTAGCGGAAAGGCCTTTGACAACTTCAAGATATAGGACTAAAAGTGTTGTTGAGGCTCCAAAACCTATAGAGTAGAGAAACTGTGAAATAATTCCTCCACTGAAAGGCCATATCTTAAACAGTGATAGGTCAAGAGCAGGCCAAGGTATCCTATTTTCCCAGAAGACAAAAGACACTAAAAATATAATGGACGCAAATAGGAGGATTGAAGCTAAAGTAAGATACGCTGTCCCGAAAGTGAAAAGAGATAATGCAATCAATATCAACGAAAGAAAACCTGTAAAAAGTATAAAACCAACTTTATCAAGATTGGTTTTCTCAGTAGGCTTATAAACTTCTTTTAACGTACGTGCACTCCATAGATAGAAGCCGAAACCTAATGGAACATAAAACAAGTAAATCCATCTCCATCCAAGATAATCAATTATTACGCCACTAAGTGACAAGCCTACGACAGCACCAACTCTCCAAGCGACCTGATTTATACCGAGCCAAGTACCCAAACTATTTTTTGGCACATTATCAGTCAATATGGTCACACTTAGAGTCATAAGAAAAGCAGCACCTGTTCCCTGTATAATTCTAGCTAAAACAAGAATAAACGGATTAGGTGAAAATCCAGCAATAACAGCAGCAGTAATAAATACAAGAAAACCAAGATTAAAAAGTTTAACTCTTCCAAATAAGTCAGATAACCTGCCAACAATCAACTGGATTATAGTGGAACCTAGCATATAACCTTGAATAATCCATAAAATGGTATCAATATCGGCACCTAGTTCATGTGCTATAACTGGTAAGCCAACTACAGCCAGCCTGGCATTTAAGCCAGTAAGAAATGATGCAAGCGTCGTAACAGATATTACACCAAGAATTCCAAAACTATCGCGTTCCAATATGATTGCACCCTTTTTACTAAGACAATATACAAACTCCTACCTCAAATTAAAGACTTAATATACTTTTAAAAATTTAACAAGATAGAACATTAATTTAGAAAATTATGCTTTTCTATAATACCTTAAATGTGAGACTGGTATCATCTTATTGGCTTTCTCATAAAGCATGTTATCTGTTAACAAAAGTATACCCCTACTTTCTTTTCAACACCAGTATAATTTAGAAAGCCTTAATTATCTATACCTTATATATAGGTAACAACTTATATATTATAATTTTTTGAGTTGACTAAGGGATATTGAATGAAGAAGACGATATTGATATTATCGTTGATTACACTATTATTACTTAGCTTCTCAACTTTTGTGCCAGCGCTAGAAACTATCAAGTTAATAGGCTTCGGAAGCGTATTTACAAACTTATCCCTTACAGAAGTAATGAAGTTTTCCTTTTCAAGCTACCTTACATTCGCATTGTCTGCATTAGGCGCCAATATGATAATAGTGCTTTCAATAAGAAAAGGTTACATTACAATTACAAAGTATACTGGCATTATTTTAGCCCCTCTGACGATCATATTACTTTACTACCAAGTATCGGGAATAATGTCCTCCAACATGCTATACATGTCCTTGCTTTTACTAAGCACAGTCTTTATCATAACAATAACACTATATTCTCTTAAGGAAAAGGAAGTGAAGCCTATCATTAAGCCATTGACCATAAAGGAAATCGCCTACGTAAGCGTCTTCAGCGCCCTAACCGCTGTATTGACCGTAAGTACAGGAGGACTAATACCTTCCCCAACAGGAGGCTTTACACACATAGGAGACACAATAATATTCTTCACAGCCCTAATTATGGGAAGCAGATGCGGAATGCTTGTCGGCTCAATAGGCAGTGTCGCAGCCGATATATTCCTAGCATATCCAAGATGGTACGTTTCTATCCCAGCGCACGGTTTTGAAGGCCTGATAGCTGGACTCGGAAAAGATAAACCTATGTGGATGAAAATAGTTTTCCTCGTCATAGGAGGATTTGCAATGGCCTCAACATACTTCATAGTAAACATTTTCATAAAAGGCTACCCTCTAGCAGTAATCTCGTACCTTAGAGACCTATTCGGGCAAGCCGGAATCTCCATAATACTTTCCCTTATTCTAGAAAAAATTGTTAAAGCAAGAATAAAATTCATGCAATAGTCCTCCTAATTTCAAATAGCATATTACATAAAATTTAAATTAGTGATTAAAACAGTAAGTTATTAAATGAGGATAGACCGTAACCTAGTTTATAAGCTGCTCAAACAGGTTCCTAAAGGAAAAGTAACAACATACAAGGCTCTAGCCAAGGCAGCGGGCAATCCAAAGGCGTCACGAGCAGTAGGCCTATTTATGAGAACAAATCCTTACGCACCCATCGTACCATGCCATAGAGTCGTACAAAGTGATGGTAGAATAGGCGGTTTCGCAGGCAAAACAAGAATAAATGATAAGATAAAAATGCTTGCAGAAGAAGGTGTAATAGTAAAAAATGGTGTGATAGTAGACTTTAAAAAACACTATTTCGACAACTTTTCTATAGAAAAAGCTAGAGATGAGACGCTACCATAAAATTTTTTTAATCAAGCTTATGCGTGCAAACCTTTTAGATTTTAAGGTTCATCAAACCAGCGAAAGTGGTTTAAAAGCAGAGAATACCATCATTACATTGGCGTATAAAAAGACAATATTCTATATTCTGATGCCAAAGAAGAAGAAAGCTGCAGGCTTCCACACAGAGGACAATGAAAGGGTTAAACCTCTAACATACTACTACAAAGAATATGATAAGGTTGAAGAGCAAAAAAATGTATCTAATGGGATTGCTAGAGAACAGGGTGTGCCTGTTTTCCCTACAGCTCCTGACCCTAGTGGTCTTCCTCCAGCACCAGCACGCATATACTCTGAAGGAATTCTTAAGGCTATAAGAAGGGACCTTGACTTCAGTGATAAAGTTAAGCTTCTTCCAGAATATGAAAAATATGTTGAAGAAAATTATCCTCCAATGTCATGGATTTCTAGAGGCAACCGGCTATATTTTAAGATAAGAAAAGAGCCTTCTAAGATCCTTGGCCATGTTCCAGCCATCGTAGCATACAGTTCCAATGGTGAACCCTTCATAGCTGAACCGGTAAGTGAAACAACATATCTTACTAGAAACGAAAAGCTTGTCGAAGAAGCAATAAAGAAGTTTGTCAAAAACATCTTCGGAACACAGTTAAAATATCTTATAAGAGTACGCAAAGAAGTACATGAGGAGGAAGTTTACGTTTTCGACGAGCTTGTGCCAGCACAAGACCTCTTTATACAACACGTCTACGAAGGACTGATAAAAGATGAAAAGGGCAGAATATTGTCTGATACGGAAGTTCAAGGGAGGCTTCCAGAAGGAGGATTTCTAAACCAGTTCGACAACATACTACTGGGCGCATCAAAGGACTGGAGAGAAAACATTCCATACTATCCTGGCCTTGTCGTAAAAATATGTGGAGACTACAGGCAAGACCTTAGAGAGGATCATAACACTTGGGCTGTGATAACAAAGGTTCTAGACCCATACAGGTATGAGGTTATGCAAGAAGGTTCTGGAAAAAAGCTTATCTTAAGAGACACTGATGTTAAAGGAATAGTTGGTGACTACGAACACGATTTCATCGGAATAGGGAAAGACAGACACGAGAAGGAGGTTAAGCCTCTAATCGAGCAAGCTCTCAGAAAATATTTGAAAGAACAGGAGGGCTAGCGCATTCTATACTATGGTGGTCAACGTTAGAGAAATGCTAAGCCACTAAAATAAGCATAGACATTAATATTCTAGAATATAGAAAATAGGATGCCATATTATCCTTCATAACTGAAGCTAAAAGTTAAAAGAAGAGTGTTTCTATTCGTAGAACAGATGCAATGATGATCGCTACCGTGAAAAATGGTGGAAAATTGCAATAAAGTTCTTTTGAATCATTGAAAAGTTTCGACTACCATCATTTAAAATAATACTTATATTCTATTTACGGGTACTATAGAACGATGCTCAAGTTAAAAATAAAAAGTCATAACAAATAATGTTATGACTTAACTAATTTGTGGGGCTGAAATGTGATGGTCACAAAACTAATATTCTATGGTGTCTCATTTTTTGAGATAGAAGCGAACGGGGTAAAAATTTTAGTTGACCCATTTATTGAAGGGAACTCCCTCTGTCCAATAAAGGTAAAAGATATTACTCAAGTGGACTTAATACTAGTAACCCATGGTGCACCAGACCATATGGGTAATGCTATAGAAATACAAAAGCAAACTGGCGCCACACTAGTTTCAGGCCCAGGTGTGAGAGAGCATGCAATCCGATCAGGTGTGAGCAAAGATAGCACTATAAGTGTTCTATGGGGTGACCTTGTTGAAGTAAAAGGTGTAAAAATACAGTGTGTAGAATGCAGGCACATTTCATTCTTCAAATCAGGTGATATATTCATTTCAGATCTCCCGCTAAGTTTCATAATATGTCCCGAAGAAGGTGTGAGGATATATAATATGGGTGATACAGCTCTCTTTAGTGATATAAAACTGATAGGGGAACTCTACCAACCAAATATTATGCTAGTCCCAATTGGTGGAACACCGAAACTAACTGGCGGGTGGACACACCTTGCCCCAAGAGAAGCCTCGCTGGCTGTCCAATGGATACGTCCTGAAATAGCTATTCCAACACACTTCGACCCAAAATCCAATGAAGTTAATGAATTTATTAAAAGAGTACGTGACCTCAGTCCTGCCACAAAAGTTGTTGTACTAAATAGTGGAGAAGAATTCATTTACACTACAAAATAGCGTCCGCAAAATGGTATCAGTTCATCCAATTTACTATACTATTTTTCTTTATAAAATGATGCTATCAAAAATATAGTGGATATTGAGCTAGCAAAACAAAATATCAGAACACTATTCCAACCGTACACGTCAACAAGCCAGCCACTGGATGAATCTGCAAACATTAATCCTAAATAGCCTAAACCATCTATAAAACCTGCAACACTGGCACCACCATAGTTTTCATTAAACTCCATAGGTATAACAGCCGACATAATAACATGTGGACCATATAATGTGAACCCAATAAGAAATAATGAAATTGTTGTTCCAACAAGACCAAAAGGCATATTATAGAGCAATAATACTGTAAAACTCAAAGGTAATACCAAAAGGCACAAGACTGTCCTCCGACCAAATTTTCTCAAACGATCAAGAAACCATCCAGAAACTATTGAACCCAAAATTCCACCAAAAGGTATAGCCACCGCAAAATAGCTTGCAAACTCCAAACTCAAACTAAACCTCTCAAACAAGTACGTTGGCGCCCACAAAGTGAAAACACTTCGCACAAACTGTAAAAGTACAAATGCTAAGGCCACGACAATAATATTCCTTGAAGAAATTAGCTTTCTAAAATTTTCAAACCAGCCAAAACCACTAACCTTAACTAGACTCCCGCTTGCTCCATCCTTAATAGTCAAGCATATTATAAAAGCAAGTATAAGTAATACGATTGAGGGTACAGCAAAAGCCATACGCCAACCAAAATTTGAGACAGCGTATCCTATAATAGGCCAAGCGACAAGATTACCAACGAGAAAACATGAGCCAAAGAAACCTCCGATTTTCCCAAAGCGTGAGTTAAAACTTGTGCTAATCATCTTAATAACAGAAGGCCATCCAGCCGCCTGAGCAAAACCGTTAATAGCCCAAACAATTATAAACAAAACTAACGAATCAACATACCCAAACAAAAAATTCATCAGACTAGAAAGTAATAATCCTATAAGAATAATCATTTTAGGACCATACTTTTCAACAAGCTGGCCGTGAACAAACTGGCCAATAGCATAAGAAAACGAATAAGCTCCACCAATCAATCCTAAACTGAACTTAGAAAAACCAAACCCTTCATTTAAAATAGGCATTACAACAGAAAAGTTAAGTCTAGCCAAATACGAGAACGCATACGTTACATATGCGACTAGAAAGATAAGTCTTTTATCCAAATATCCAAATATGCAGCATACACCCCCTTAAACAATCATTTTATATACAATAAAAAATGGGAAAAGTAACTATATTTTTAAACATTTTAGTAGGATTTAAAGCTTATATAATATTAGATTGCCCTTTGTTTTAGGTGAGATTTTTGCCAAAATATAGAGCAACTGCCAGGTGGGTTGAGAATGTTCGTTCTGTCGTCGATGATTCTCGTACACATAGTGTTGTCTGTGATCTTCCAGTAGCTGCTGGTGGCAATGATAGTGGTCCTACAGCGCTCGAGCTTGCACTCATGGCTTTAGCTGACTGTGCGGTAACCATTTTCGCTGACGTTTGCAAAAAGAGCAATATTCCTGTTAAAGGTGTTGAGGCTACGGTTGAAGCAGAGAAGCCAGCTGACTCTCCTAAGTTGAGTGCGGTTACCTTAAGAGCTAAACTTTCTACTGAAGCTAGTAAAGAGTTAGTTGAGGCTGCATGGAGGCGTACTGAAGCAAACTGCCCTGTCCTCTACATCTTTAGGGAACCCGTTCCTGTGAAAGTGGAGTTTGAAATAGTATAGAAGTAATTTTTTCTCCTATTTTTCTTTTTTCAATTATTTTGTAATTTTCACTTATCAAGTTATTCTCTCTAAGGTTTTAATGATAAAATAATGTTCCCATTGAAATTTTATTCCATTTTTGTTTGATTGCTTTACATTCTTCGAATACCTATAACTCACCCGGCATGTAACTACCAGGATTCCACACTCAATCCTATAACTCTTCTGAAATGTTCCACATTTCTTGTGACAAGTGAGTATCCACTAGTTATAGCTATCCCTGAAATAAGTGCGTCCCTTAAATCAATAGGTATTCCTCTACGTGACAGTTCAGATAGAATTTCAGCCGGATTTCTTAGAGCTTTCCAAAGTAAGTTCAAGAACTCTTATAGAATTAAATAGGTCGTCTGCTTTTTTAACATTTTTTGCAGCATTCCTTGACTTAAAGGCACCAAAATATATTTTAAAGGCATTTATTGATGTAGTAGAAATTTCTGCATTCATTGAATCGTACTTCTCAGCTCTTTTTACTGCATCAGGATTATTTCTAAATAAAGCAATTAAAGAATCAGTGTCTAAGCATACTTTGTTCATACTTTTTCCACAACTCCGATAGCAGACCAAAAATTTCCTTTTCCTCTTCTTCGCACATATCCCAAGAACCGGCGAAACTTTCCAAAGGTTTTTTGGTGGAGGTGGAACATAATCTAAGTATTACATCTGTGAAAGATTCTCCTTCTCTTTTTAATGCAGAAAGTTTTTGTATGCCTCATCGGAGAGGCTTATCGTTTTATAGCCCATGATATCATCGCCTATACACAGATTTAAACTTTAACTGTTTTATACTTTTTATACTATAGTAATTTTCTAATTGTTTATCTTATTTTTTTATCTGCTATACATCCACGTAATATACTCGTTAGTGGAAGTAAATTCCTTATCAATTATGTCGGAGAATACTCTATTTACTTGTATGTTTCCTTCAATTTTTGGTTTCCAATAGTTTAGCCACTTATTGATTTCTGTTTTAATATCGTTTGGTGCTATGTTCCCCCACATGTCTTGGGTATAATATTTTCCTGCAGGGTCTAAGATTACAAGCTTGTATCCTGATACGGGTATTTGTACTGCTGCATGACCAGAATTTTCACCATATATCATGATTACTTCAACAGGATATTTGTTATTCACGTAGCATCTTATCATTGAACATAAGAGTATGGCCATGTCTTCGCAGTCTCCCTCTCTAAGATTTAATGTTTCATTTGAAAACTGCCACATTTCATTTTCAAACTCTATTTTACATAAAATCGACAAGAAAGCCTACGGTTTTAACCGTGGGATGAGTTGTTGATATGCTTAAATATAGCTTAGATTAATTTTATGTCGAGCGAGTCGCTCGTGAAGGCTAAGAAAACCATTAAGGCTAAGATTCTTGAGCTTCGGAGGGGTAAGGAGGAACTTTTAAGGCGTGAGTATGAGAACTTTCAACGTTATTTGCGTGGAGATAGGTCTGTTCCGCTTTATTCTGCAACTAAACAGCAGGCTGAAAGGCTCCTTAGAAGGTTGGAGGGGAAACTTAAGCTGAACAGAGAATATCCGATGATTCTAAGAAGAGATGTTTATAGAGCTGACACGAAGCTGACACCATATTGGCTAAAGATACCCGTCTACGGAGTTAGAGGTGGGATAAATGTTCCAATTAAAACACATGAGCCGATAACCGAAGATATGGTTTGCAGAGAGGCTAAAATTGTGAGGCGAAAAGGCGAGTGGTTCGTCTACATAACAGTTGAAAAAGAGGTTCAGGAAAGAAATCCTAAGTCGGTTTTAGCTGTCGATTTAGGCATAAGATGGGTTGCCACAACCGTCAACTCCAACAATCCAAAACCGAAATTCTATGGTAAAGAGCTTAGACAAGTTAAAGGACACTACTTCTACCTCAGAAGGTCTCTGGCTTTGAAGAAAGCCTACAAAACTATTAAAAAGATTGGGAATAAAGAAAGGCGGGTAGTAAACGATATACTGCATAAGATAAGCAGAGCAATTGTTAATGAAGCCTTAGAGAACGATTCCATGATTGTTCTTGGGAGACTCGAGGGTATAAGAAAGAACGGTAAAGGAAGAAAATTCAACAGAAAACTAAACAACGGATTCCCATATCATAGGTTAAGCCAATTCATAGAGTATAAAGCCAAATGGGTTGGAATAAAAGTCATCAAAGTAAGTGAGAAAAACACATCTAAAACATGCCATAGATGTGGAAGCATAGGGCTTCGAGTCGGAAGCCTCTTCAAATGCCCAAAATGCGGCTATTCGTGCAATGCAGACTACAACGGAGCCACGAACATACTAAAGCGGGCTATGGGCTATACGCCCACGGCAAGGGCACCCTTGACAGTGCCCAGAACTCGGTAGGATGAAGCCATGAGGCTAATAAACCGAGAATCTCCCGACTTTAAGTCGAGGAGAGTGTCAATTGATGGGTCTGGCGGCAGTATTGGATATAGTCCATCCGCTCTATACTGTATATTGTTTAGGATCCAAGTGTACATTGTTTTAACATCTTTCCAGAACTCGTTCCAGTCTGAAGGGTTTGACCAGCCTCCAGTTATCTTGTAAACTGTATCAGATACTATTTTATCTTGTGGTGTTATAAACGCTTTAACATTTGATTGGTCAAATCTTTGATTAACAATATTCCTTAGATTCTCATATTCTTTCGTGTACATGGTATACTCTTCTTTGTACTTTTGATAGGATTTTATTTCAGAATCTAATTCTACAATTTTATTGTTTAAAGTTGTTATCTGATTTTGTAGGCTTGCTATAGCCTGCTCATAGTAGGTTCTGTTTTCTTTTAGCCAATTTTCTAGCCTTTCCTTTTCTCTTAATATCGAATTTAATTGTGTTATATTGTTTTCTAGCCAAGCCTGAAGCTGGCTTTTTTGTTTTGAAAGGGATTTTATTTGAATATTCTTTTCACTTATTAAAGAGTTATAGTATAGTATTGTTCCTGCGAAACTTGGAATTAAAACTACTACTATTATAGTAAGGACTATTGCTAAACTTTTTCCTACTGCCTTTGCCTTAAACATATTCTATCACAATAGCATGTTCTAAGCTTTATCCTATTAAATTTATTTTTGAAAAGATTAAAAAGCAGTACATGTTCTAGTTTTGTGAACTTGGAAATTGCTTTCAGAGGAAGTCATATCACTTGATCCAAGTATGACTTTGATGGTTCAGGGTCCTGCTGAACTAGAAGTATTAAAGGGTGTAGTGGAGATTTTGGGGATAAAACTTTGCCAGCATGAATGTTTTCGTGTTAAAAGGAATAGGGTTGTTCCTGTTGAATCTTTGGAAAACGCTCTCGTTTCTGTTTCAGCATTTGATGGTGGAGGTTTCTGGCTATCTGAAAGTGGGTGTGGTGTAAAGATCTGGTCTGAGGAAGTGAAAAAGATTTTTGAAAAAATATCATTAGAAACTAGGCCATTTCAGATAATGGTTGTTGGTGAAACTGATTCCGGTAAATCTACACTATCAACATATTTGGCTAATTATGCTATTTCTAGGGGGTTTAGAACTTGTGTACTTGATGGTGATCTAGGTCAAGGGGATTTGGCGCCTCCGGGCTGCATTGGACTGAAGTTTGTTGAAAAGAACTTTTTTGACCTCAGAGAACTTTCTGCAGACTATTATGATTTCCTTGGAATAATTTCTCCGAGAGGTTTTCAAGAACATGTTGTAGAGGCCCTTTTACGTTTAAAGTCTCTTGTAACAAAGAGTTCGGCTGATGTTCTAATTGTTAATACCGACGGCTATGTTAAGGATAAAGGTTTGACTTATAAGGTTAATACTGTTTTAAGGTTGGAACCAGACGTGGTTCTATTTCTTGGAGATGAAGATGGCTTGAATGATTCAGATCTCTTTAAAACTCTTTCTACGGCATATCCTCAAAAGATCGTTTTCCTTAGAAGGGCTAAGGCTAAGCAGAAGACTAGGGAAGAAAGGTTTCATAGGAGGCTAAGTCAGTATAGGCGTTTTCTTTCAAGAGGACAGATTAGACGTTTTAGCCTTTTTAATTTGAAAGTTAAGTTTTTGAACAAAATCTTTTACTTAAACGACACTTCATTTTTCGGCAACTATAGTTTATGCAAATTGGATGATGATGGATGGAAACTGTTAGTAAGACCTTTCGATGCCCCATATATTTTGTACGATGATAATTGTAGGGAGTTGTCTTTTAGCTCTTATGCACTTAATAGGATGTTTGTTGCATTAGAGTACAGGGGTGCTGTGAAAGGTTTTGGCATAATAGTTCACGTCGACCCAGAACTTACAGTAGAGGTTTATACTAAAGTCGATGATGAAGTTGACATAATCCATTTAAGCTCTATCAAACTTGTTAACAACCTTAATAATGAGTTTTTGATACCAATTTTAAAGCAAGGTTTTCAAGAAAATTTTTCGCAAGAAGATAAGAGTATACAATAATTTTATGGGCTGCCGAATCCAATTTTAATTTGAACTTTTTAACTTTACTTTTGAAAGTTTTAAAAATATTTTTATTTTACCCCATTTTAGGTCTTGACGAGAGACTTGGATACTCTTATAGGCCTTCTAGCGCTTGCAATCAGCTATGGTCTTGTTATTGTATTGGTTGTGAAGCATGTTAATTATGGTTTAGCTCTTTTTTTGGGCGCTATAGTCTTAGGAATATTTTTCGGCATAGACTTTAATGGCATATTATCTACTCTTACAATGACAGCAAGTGAGCAGATTACATACGAGCTAGTCTTAGCTGTCTCGCTTATACCGATTTTTGCACAGACGATGATAGAAAGCAAGTTAATTGATGAAATTGTCGACGGCTTAAAGGCTATGCTATCTCAGAGGGCTGTGTTGGCCATTATTCCATCAGTTTTCGGCCTATTTCCTATGATGGGTGGTGCATTGATTTCTGCACCTTTAATAGATGGAGAAGCGGAGAAGCTTAAAGTCGATAGTGAAAAGAGGAGTTTGATAAATTTATGGTTTAGGCACATGTGGTTCTTTGTCTCTCCATTGGTTACAACCCTTATTGTTGTTTGTAGAATAACTAACATGAACATATACGACATAATTGTCGTGGATTTTCCAGCATTCATAGTTTATGTTGTCTTAGGCTACTTTTTACTTATAAAGCCAATAAAATCTTACGATATTAAGAAAGGTGAGGACAATTTTTTCTACAAGTTTTTAAAGGGGATTGTTCCAGTAGCTTTAACTATCGTTTCAAACATTTTAGGCCTCCATCTAATCTTTTCACTACTTTTGGGTATATTTTCTGCAATTTTGTTAGGGAAGATTAAGCTCACAAATATTACGACTGTTATAAGAAAGGGTTTCAGATGGCCTCTGGTTACTTCTGTCCTCGGAGCACTTTATTTCAGAAACGTTATAAGATACATGCATGTTGACTCATTTATTGTTAAAAACGCTATATCATTCGGTTTTCCAACGATAGCGTTTTTTAGTCTAATTCCCTTAATCTTCGGCTTTATAACAGCTGAACCTCAGACTTCGGCAATAATGAGCGCCTCCCTTGTCACTGGCGCTTTCGAAAAGTTTATTCCAGCACAAGTTGCCCTATTATATATCAGTAGCTTTCTAGCCTATTTTACATCCCCGCTCCATTTATGTCTTATTTTGACTGTAGGCTTTTTTAAGTCAAAGATAAGGGAAGTGTTTAAGTGGCTTGTACCATTCTCAGTACTAGTATATTGTGTACAGTTTGCTGTCTGCTATCTTCTGATAGAATACTTTTAAATCAATTGTTTCCAACTTTAAATTTCCAAAAATGTGCATGGATATGGTATAAATATTCTTAAACGTCTGCCAGAGAGGTCGCCTATGTCTATGGGCAGTGGTGTTTGATAAAAGTGTATCAGTGCAAGTATTTCCGTGTTCGAGTCCAATGCTATCCTTATAGCATCCTCATACGAGCTATGCCCATATTTGTAGGCTTCCTTCGAATAATTGGCTGCCTCATGCACTAGTAGGTTACATCCTTTAGCAAATTCTATCAAACTTGGATTGTATATTGTATCACCACTGTATATTATTGTCTTTCCATCAGTTTCCACTTTAACTGATACTGCTGGAACCGTGTGGGGTGCTTTGATAAATTTTAGCTTGAAACCTCCAACTTTAAGTTCAACAGAATAGTCTAATTCGATTATTTCTACAAAGGTTTCTGGAACAATATTGCAAGTGATATGGACTAGGTTTCTTATAGCATCAGATGTTTCAGGTGAAGTTATAATCTTGAGCTTATTTAAACCCTTATACATTTTCATTTGAACCAAAGTCGGTATTCCAAGCACGTGGTCACCGTGAGCGTGTGTTACAACCACATAACTTAGGTCGTCTACATCGTAGCCACAACGCTTTAACATTACATAAGTCCCTTCACCAGCATCCAATAGCATTTTTTCTCCTTCAGAATTTTCTATGAGGATGGAAGTATACCCTAAGTTTGGTTCTGAAATCCATCCGCCTACACCTAAAAAAAGAACTCGGACCAAGAAGAACGCCTACTTTAAACTATATTATCAAACAGGTTATTAATTTTCAACTTTAATCAATCCTTCAACAAGCTCTTTAACTCTTCCATGTGAAAGCATGCCTTTATACTGTTTTCCATACCTGTCTGTCAAATGTACAATCATCTTATGGTTGAAAGAGCCTTCTTTAAACATGACTTCGCCTTGAGTATATGCTCGCTCAAGACCTTCCCTAGGCCTTACAATAATCTCTCCAGAAGATCCATTCAAATATGCTGATGTTAATGTGCCTACAGCAAACACTATTCTAGCCTTACTTATATCATACTTGGATAATAATTTGAAAAGTTTTGTTGGAAACTTTTCTCTTGGGCCAAAAGCGAATAAGATAGTATCACCTGATTTTGGGTTAAAGTCCCCTGCAGGATACGTTCTGAGATACATTAATCCAGTATTTGGGTCAACATCTCTTTTAATTGTCTTTCCTGTCAAAGGAACCATCTTAACCTTAAGATGGCCTGCTGATGCGTCAATCAAGTGGCCACTAAAAACTTTGCCACTTTCAACATTTTCAAACACAATATGCAGATGCGGTACAATATCGTAATTTAAACTTTTGACGTTATATACTGGCAGAAAAAATCCAGAAATATTTTTGACGATATTTTTTCCTTTAGCAAATGCCTTTGCAAAAGTTGGTAAAGGCTTATGTTTTGTCAGAAAAAAGGCAAAACGTACATCAAAAAGTATACCTTCCTCGCATAATATGTAACCTTGCATAAAATCTATGTTATCGAATAAATTTGAAGTTAGGGAACCTTGTTCAAAATTAATTTCTTGTATTAACTCTTTCGCACCCCCTATAACAGACACATGTAAGCCAGTATCAAATTCTATGCGGGTTCCTTTTTTCTCTACTAGCACAAAATCTCCTTCGACTTCTTTAACCTTATCCTCTAATACTTTAAAAAGGGGTTTCAAAACTGTTCACAAGAGAGTTTATCCGATTTAAAATAAAAACTTTTTGACAAGAGAAGAAAATTGTAAAGTTACCTTCAAATTTTCTTTAAAAAGATAAACAATAATATAAGAATGCTGGGTATCACAAATATATAGTTGAAAGACAAGTTTGCTAGCATTCCTCCTATTAGTGGGCCAGAAAAGGCACCTAATCCAAGTAGAGATTCAAATACTCCAGCATAATACCCTCTATTTGCCTCTGAAATCGATAATATTTTTCCCAGCGCATAAGCGTATGTGACGCCTAAAGAGAAGCCTAATAGGAAAAATAGTGATATCAAAAATATTTCGTTTGCAAAAAATATTAGGCCTATAGGAACTAAACCTAAAAGTATCATAAAATATTCTTGCACTCTTTCTTTACCGAAAATAGTCTTATTTGATAGAACGAATGCCGACAGTCGCCCAAAATTCATTACACTTAACACTAGACCTGAAACATTTAATGAAAGCGCCCTTTTTTCAGCATAAATTGGAAAGAATGTTAAAAGTGTGTATCCTAAAACCCCATATATAAATGGTATAAAGAAAATAGGCTTAAATCTAAAATCTCCCCTATATCTTTCATCTGAACTATTTTTTAAAACAATCTCCTCTTTTCCGGTTATGGCGAAGATGAATGATGCTACCATTAAACCTATTGATAGGAGAAGAACATTTTTTGCACCATAAAATTGATAAATTGAACTACCCATATAGGGTGCAATAGTCGAACCAAAACCCCACATAATATTATACACTTGCAGCTTTCTTTTGCTATCCCCTATTATGGCCTCCATTGAAGGCCAAACAAAAGACCAACCTACACCTTCAACAATTCTTACTAGAATAAATATGCTTGGATAATAAATTAAAAGATACATAATATAGGATAATGTGACGACCGTTACCCCGGTTAAAAGACCCTTTTTCCTTCCAACCCTGTCTGAAAGACGGCCTGCTAAAAATGGAATAAAAATATACGGTATACCTGCAGAAGCTCCGATTAAACCCACTTCAATTTCTGTTGCACCAAGTTGATATGCATAATAGGGAATATATATTGAGGTAAGAACCATCGCAGTCTCCGCTGAAAATGCTATCAACTGGAAAATTATTGATACTTCCAACAGCTTTTTCGCAAAATTATATGGGTCAAGCACAAGACGTCACTCTTAAACACTCTGATAAAAATGTAAATTTTATAATCTTTATTGAAAAATTCTAAACATATAAAAACAAATAAAATAATATCCAAGCTGACCAGTATGCGAACATTCTGTGTTGTAGGCGAATCGGGTGCTGGTAAAACGACATTAGTGGAACAACTTGTAAAAAATTTAACTTCAAGGGGATATTCAGTGTGCACAGTTAAGCATACACATTTGAAGAATTTTGATTTAAAGGGAAAGGATACAATGCGTCATTTAGCTTCAGGTGCGTCAATAACTGTAGGCTTGGCTGAAGATGAAACAATGGCTTTAATGGGAAAAAAGGACATGGACTATATTAAAAGACTGATTTCCCCGATAGACTTCTTAATTATTGAAGGCGGTAAAGAGCTCGTTTGCCCAAAGATCTTAGTTGGTGATGTTGATGTTACTGGAGAAAATTATATTGCGAAATGGAAGCTTGGAGAACCTATTGAACCAGTTTTGGAGGCAATATTTAGTTTGCCAGCCGATGCTGTCCAATTGTATGTTGATGGCAAAAGAATAAACATTAAACCTTACATTCAAAAGGCGATAGTATCTATGTTAATTGGATTCATTTCAACTTTAAAGGGGATAGAAAGTATGGATAAGGAGCTTGTTATAAAAGTAAATTTACGAGAATTTAGTGAAAAAGAAAAGGTTGTGGATATTCTATGAACGTTTTCTTGCAACAAGATAGAATCCTATAGATGTCAGTATAACACTCATTATTATTACTGCAATCGTAATGTCATAATATAGCATACCATTTTCTACACCCGAAGTTGAAACTATCTGCGCCATTACAGCGGCAGCAAGTCCTCTTGGCATCATAACAGCCATAAGTGTTTTCTCGCCACCCAAAACTGGATTTTTTATTGATGAAAGAGCTACCGCACTGTATCTTCCTATAAGAAGTAATCCGGTTAAAATTAATCCGTACAAGAATGGTATATAGTTGCTGATTGAAAGTATTAGTCCTGCTAGAAAGAAGGCAAGCACGAAAGCCCTCTTTTACCAGATAGAGGAGTTTACATTTCTCCTTTATAATTTTATCTGTTGCATAAATTTTATCTTTGCAAAAACATTTTTAAATGGTGTACTTGTGCCAGTGCTTTAATGCAAGAACATGAAAGGTTAATTGATGAAATTAAAAATATTGTTTCAAAATATTATGAAAATAATTTCTTTAGTGGGCACGATTATTCACATAGCTTAAGGGTTTGCAATCTGTGTAAGATTCTTAGTGAAGATGAAGAAGTTGACATGCTTGTTCTTGAGGCAGCAGCATTATTGCATGATTTAGGAAGGGCGTGGGAAAGGAGTAATCCAAGCATTGACCACGCTGAAAAATCTGTAGAATTAGCTCAACAAATCTTATATAATATAGGATTTCCTAAAGAAAAAATTTCGAAAGTATTATATGCTATAAGAGTTCATAGGTTCAGTAAAGGTATTAAGCCTGAAACAATTGAAGCTAAAATTTTACAGGATGCCGATAGAATAGATGCTTGTGGGGCAATAGGTATTGCCACGGCATTCGCTTACGGTGGTGCACATGGTCTACAATTGTATGATGTTGAAGACCCCTTTGCAGAAAATAGGCCATTAAATGACAAAAAATATTGTCTAGACCACTTTTATACAAAACTTCTAAATCTAGATAAAACATTGAATACAAGAAAAGGGAAAACGCTTGCCCAGAAAAGAAAAAGGTTCTTGATAATATTTTTAAGAGAGTTCAAAAGGGAATTGAATAACATGACATAATATTCTTCTCTAACACTTTTTAAACTGTTTTTGGTATTGAGAAGACTCTTCCACCTGTATGTAAGAGTATGCTTGCCTCATCACTCCACATTCTGTTTTTGAAAAAGTCTTCATCTGCACAAGCTCTTTGGACCACAGCAATGTACAATACTTGCTCGTTCAACAACATCCTTTCCTTAACCTTACATTCTAGCACGCCAATACAATCTTCAATTGATGGCGCCGATACTGTTTTGGATGGTGAAAATTTTAGGCCTAGAATTTTTGTTTTATCAATTTTGATTCCACTTTTTGTTCCAGCCAACCAAACTTTTTCCTTCAATTTAGAAGTTGGAATGTTTACAGTAAACTCTTTAGTCTCATCTATTACCTTATGTGTATATCCTTTTGTCCAAAGTGATATTGCTACAAGTGGCGGTTCATCACTTACGGGAGTTATCCAAGAGCAACTCATAACATTCACCTTACCATTCATGTCTTTTGTGCAAATTAAAACTACTGGTCTAGGGTGTAAAAGATTATATGCTTCATTCAAACTAACTTCATTTTTCATGACATCTTTTAAATCAATCGAGGCTAAATAAATCTTTTTTTTAAAGATTCTTTTTTAGATAAGGTAAAAATATTAAATTAGTTTCTGTTTAATGGAGTTTATTGTCTAGTTCTATTCATTTTGTCCTTGTATTGTGCTTTTGATGATTGCGAAATAGGTTTTTGTTAAATTTAAGGTCTTTTTCCGTTGCTAAATGTATTTGAGTTTTTTAACATAGGTTTCGTACTCGTAAGCTTATCATATTAAGTGATACCCTAGATATTTTACAAATGCTTAAAATGCTCATACTTGCCTATTAAAATATATTATCCATATATTATCCTAGATGTATATCCATATAAATATTTCATATTAGTGAGAGGAAAAATCGCCATTATCAAAAGCACAATATTTAAATATATAACAAGCAATTAGTGTTGTATGCGCACTGAAGCTATTCTTTGCGTTATACTAGTTGCTGCTATTGTTGTGATCTCCGTAATCGAACCATCATTTTACTCTTATGAAACACTTGCTCTAATAACTATTCTTTCGGCTGAGCTAGGCCTTATTGCTCTGGGCCAGGCATTTGTGATCGCTTCAGGGGAGATAGACCTTTCAGCAGCGGCTGTTCTATCTCTCTCGTTATGGGTGTATGATGGTTTTGCTACAGGTCTAGGCTTTTCTCTTCCTCTAGCTGTTATACCCACACTTATACTTGCATTATGCATTGGTTTCATTCACGGTTACCTAAGTCTGAAAATGGATATACCTGGCTTTATTGTTACCTTTGTTGGGATGGTTATATGGAAGGGAATCTTAACAGCTATAACACAGGGTGAACATGAAGGCTATTTAGGCGACAAATCTACTTGGTTTACAAACTTTCTACAAGGTTACTTTGGACCTGTTCCTGGAGTGTTTTTATGGTTTATTGTTTTTACAGCTGCTTTCACAGTCCTGCTTACCAGAACACGCTTTGGTAATCATGTTCTTGCTGTTGGAGGAAACCTCACTGTAGCAAGGAACATTGGTGTGCGGATTGAAAGAACAAAAATACTATGCTTCATGCTCTCTTCACTCATGGCAGCAGTGACAGCAGTATTCTTTTTTAACCGTCAATTCTATGTGGCTTGTGATGTAATGGTAGAAGCGCCACTTTTTGCCATTTGTGCTTGTGTTATTGGAGGATGTAGAGCAGGATACGCTAATATATTAGGTACTGCCTTAGGCGTATTAATTATTATAGTAATCCAAAGAGGAACAGCTATGGCTGGAATACCAGCAACACTATACATGGCTGTTGTAGGTTTAATTCTCCTTATCTTTGCAACAATCCATATTAAGGCAAAAGGAATACATTGGCTCGGTGGTAGGACATGAGACATCTATTAAAATCATCAGAGTTTAGAATAACTCTTGCGGCCATTGTAATTTTCTTAGTATTTGGATTAAGAAGACCTGATTTTTTCACCGAAATTATATGGAGAGGCATACTCAGAGCTGCTGGAGACCTTGGTCTTGTTCTACTTGGAGAGGCAATAGTTATAACAGTAGGTGAAATAGATCTTTCAGTGGCTTCAACCTGGGCTTTATGCGCCTACATTTTCCTAGTATTAGCAAACGGTGGCGTTGATCCTATGTTAGCTCTTGTAATGGTTTTACTACTAGGCGCTTTAATAGGTTCAGTTAATGGCCTACTCGTAACTAAAACAGGGGCACCCTCTTTCCTTGTAACGTTAGCTTCTATGTGGGTCATTAGAGGCATACTTCTTATGATATCTGTAACTACGTATGTTTACTTGAGGGTAAACACCTTTTTAGATAGCTTTCTACAAGGTTACTTTGGACCTGTTCCTGGAGTGTTTTTATGGTTTATTGTTTTTACAGCTGCTTTCACAGTCCTGCTTACCAGAACACGCTTTGGTAATCATGTTCTTGCTGTTGGAGGAAACCTCACTGTAGCAAGGAACATTGGTGTGCGGATTGAAAGAACAAAAATACTATGCTTCATGCTCTCTTCACTCATGGCAGCCTTAGGGGGGATAGTCATGATAATAGAATACAAGGTTATGCAACCCACAGCCGGGATGGTGGCCGTATTCGGAGCAGGACTGGAGTTCGAGGCAATCGCAGTTTGTATGATGAGCGGCATTGCACCAAGAGGAGGGAGAACTAGCTTTTTCGCCATATTTATTGCAACCTTAGCGTATTCATCCTTCAAAAGTGGATTAGTACTTTTCGGATTACCAGGATATTGGTATCTCCCATTCACAGGTATTATGACATTCATTCTTGTGGCTTTGCACCTTGTTGGAAGGAAAAAGGATTAGGTCAAAATCGGATGAACAGCTGATTATCATTAATCTTAAGCTTTGTTTTCGCATGTAAGAACTCCCTCAAACCCCTTTTTTATATTCAAAACAGCCTCATTTGAAGAGTATTCTGTTATGTAGAAAAGGCTTAAATAAATTTGTTTATGTAGCCCCACATGTGATACAGTTGGTCAAAGTAATGACAACAGGCTTTGTTTTTGTTGACATACTTGCAACAGAATTACCGAGGTTACCTGAACCAGGTGAGCATGTTCTTGCTCCACCCGGAATAAAAGTTTCTCTTGGCGGCCATCCTGCTAATGTGGCTGTTGATTTAAGACAGCTTGGTCTTAATGAAGGTGAAGTTAGAGTTGCACTTGCAGTTGGCGACGATATGTTCGGTAGTTTTGTCCAAGATTTTTTAAGGTCAAAGGGTCTAGTAGGTAAACTCCAACAAGTTAAAGGCGTTTCGACAGGAATATCAATTATTTTAGTGAAAAAGGGTAAAGATAAAGCCATTGTAGGCCATCATGGCGCTAACCACTTTTTAGATTATAATTACGTTATGGATACACTAAAAGCTTCTAGGCCAAAAATACTTTATGTGGCGGCTGGCATATTAGGTGACTTTGACTTGAAGCTTAAAGACCTTCTTGAATATTGCAATAATAATGGCATTTTAACTATCGTAGACCTTGCCCAACCGTATGGTAAGGACTGGAGTTACAGTTATCCAGCATTACCATACATTACCGTTCTACATAGTAATGTAAAGGAACTTAAAGGACTCACAGGCCAGGAAAAATGGAGAGATGGACTAAAATGGCTTAAGGAAAAAGGTGTAATGCTTCCAATAGTAAGTGATGGAGGAAATGGGGCAATGACTATTTTCAAAGATAAATATATAGTACAGCCTGCGTTTAATGTAAATGTAATTGACCCCACTGGGGCAGGTGACGCCATGTGCGCTGGGATAGCAAAAAAACTCTTAGATTTGCTTGAAAATGGGCATAATCTAGAAGATTTAAATATTCAAGAAGTAAAAGAACTTCTGCTATTTGCGCAGGCCACGGGAGCTGCATGTGTCGAAGAAATAGGTGCTACCACAGGAGTAACGATAGAACGTGTTAATCGAATATTAGGATCGCAAGGTGAAAAAGTACTTGCTATGACAATTTCAGAAGATTTATTGTATTAACATTTTTGAAGTCTACAATTTTTCTAAAATCTCTTCTCAAGCAATATAATCAATTTTTCCTAAAAAACTAATATATTCATATTATGAATTATTAATTAAACTAAGCTAGTTTAGTGTTTTTCGATTTAGATTTCTATGACCTTTATATCCAGGAGTGTACAAGCTTGTTTTATGCTTTCACTGTAGTCTCCATGTATCATGCTTGCGTGGTGAACGAAACCTTCTTGCACTAGAGTTTTATAAAGCTTGTCTAGGTCCGCTACTTTCACCC
>Ga0080004_1109662_pt1 | contig 37812 bp, 31 predicted proteins | sample WasSprMetagenome_FD_69207 | JGI IMG/M metagenome (GOLD analysis project Ga0080004, IMG submission 69207) | Sulfidic aquatic microbial communities from Washburn Spring, Yellowstone National Park, USA - WS (SPADES assembly) (version 2) | ecosystem: Environmental > Aquatic > Thermal springs > Hot...
TTTTCAATATTTTTAAACAAGAAACTTCCCGAGGAACCTTACCTTTTTCTCATCGTTAGTGGTGGACACACGGAACTGGTGCTTATGGAAAGGCCAGGCAAGTACAAATTTCTTGGTGGCACTGTAGATGATGCAGCGGGGGAAGCCTTGGACAAATTCGCAAAGATGGTAAGATTACCATACCCCGGTGGTCCTATAATCGACAAACTCTCTCAGACGGGAGACCCCAATTTTTACCGATTCCCAAGAGCAAAGGTAGAAGGCTTGAACTTCAGTTTTAGTGGCCTTAAAACGGCAGCCCTATACCTTATAAAAGAAAAAGGTGAGCAATTCGTGAAAGAAAACCTGAACAATCTTTGTGCCTCTTACCAGGAGGCTGTCGTCGATATGCTTCTTGAAAAGGTTAAAAGGGCCATCGAACAAACAGGTGCGAAAAACCTTGGAGTCGTTGGCGGAGTGAGTATGAACTCGCGGCTCAGGAAGATCTTCACCGAGGCATTAAAGGGCATAAAAGTTGAATTTCCCGAGCCTCAATTTACAGTGGACAACGGAACTATGGTGGCAGCAGTCGGGGTATTTTATCTCGAAAAAGGCAAAAGGGACGAATTCAATTTGCCCGCAGACCCTTCACTAATCTTCAGCTAAGGCCAAATCTCCTGTAAACTTCATCTACGTTTCTGAGGAAATCGGTCTTAAAGATCTCATCGATTTCTTGTGGTGTAAATATTTTGCCGAGTTCTGCATCCGAAAGAACTATTTCTCTGAGGCTCACGCCTTCATCAAAGGATTTGTGGGATACCCTCTTAACAATCTCGTAGGCATCCTTTCTGGGGAGTCCCTTTTTCACAAGGGCAAGGAGAAGTGCCTGTGAGTAGTAAAAATCGCCGTACTTTCTGAGATTTTCCTCAATTTTCTCTCTATTTACTACAAGGCCTTCAACGATACCCTTCATTAGCCTGATAACATAAAAAAGCGTACAAAGGGCGTCTTCAAAGATGTATCTCTCGTTGGAAGAGTGAGAAATATCCCTTTCGTGCCATAGCGGGATGTTTTCCAGGGCAGGAATAAGGTAGCCCCTTAAAAGTCTCGCAAGACCACAAACCCTCTCCGATTTTATAGGATTTCTCTTGTGAGGCATCGCAGAGGAGCCCCTCTGACCCTTGCCAAAGGGTTCCATAATCTCGTTGACTTCCGTTCTCTGAAGAAGTCTTATTTCTGTAGCAAATCTCTCGAGGGAGGAGGCAAGGATGGCGATTTGTGACATCATAAAGGCATGCCTGTCCCTCGGCACAATCTGGGTTGATACCCTTTCGGGCTTCAGATTCAGCCTTTTAAGAATCTTCTCTTCAATATCGGGAGAAAGGTAAACATAGTTCCCAACAGCCCCGGAAATTTTCCCTACGGAAATCTCATTCAGGGCCACTTCTAAACGGCTCCTCGCCCTTAAAAGCTCTGAGTAAAAATAGAGGAATTTAAGGCCAAGGCTCGTCGGCTCAGCAAAAACCCCATGGGTTCTTCCCATAATGGGAAAATATTTATATTCAACAGCCTTCTTCTTTACTTCTTCAATGAGGCTATCCAGTTCCTTTATAACCTTTTCCAAAGCCTCCTTCAATATCAGCGCATTGGCAGTATCCACCACATCACTGGAGGTGAGACCGAAGTGGAGGTATCGACCTTTATCTCCTACCCTTTCTTCAAGGGCTATAAGGAAGGCAATCACATCATGATCCACTTCCTTCTCGATTTCCTTGGCTCTTTTTGCAAACTCTACGTAGTCGATATCCTTTACCTTCTCCGCAACTTCGGAGTAACTGCCCTGCGGGATAAGGCCTTCCTCCTCCAAAACCTGAAGGTGAGTGAGTTCAATCTCAACCCACTTTTTATACTTATTCTCCTCCTTAAAAATATCCCTGATTTCTGGAATGGAATACCTCTCGATCATTGAAGCACCATCCTGTAATCAAATTTCACTTCCAAGGGACTTTTAATAACCTCATCAAGATTAAGATACCTTAAAATAAGGGGTAACTTTTTCCTTTCAAACCAGCGGACCGGTCCTTTAACCTTCGCCAGTTCTCTCAATTTTTCCTTAGCGAGGACTTCATCTCCAACGGTATCCACAAGACCGAGCTTAAAGGCATCGTTACCAGTCAAAACCCTTCCATCGGCAATCCTCAAAACCGAATCCCTTGGAAGATTTCTCCCCTTCGCAACTACGTCGACAAAGTTATTATACCCTTGCTCGATGATATTTTGTAAAATTCTATGCTCCTCTTCAGAGAGTTTTTTAAAAGGAGAGGCGATGTCCTTTACCCTTCCCGATTTTATTACCACGAATTCAACTCCCACTTTATCCAGAAGTCCTTTGACCACAGGATATTCAATAATAGTTCCAATGGAACCTGTCAAAGAAAGCGGATGAGAGACTATATAGTCAGAGGCACAGGCAATATAGTAACCACCTGAAGCGGCAACCGTCCCAAAATAGGCAACTACGGGCTTTCCTTTTTGCTTGAATCTCAAAATGCTTCTGTAAATCTCATCGGAAGGCACAATCCCACCACCGGGCGAGTTTATAAGCAAAAGGAGACCCCGCACACTTTCCTTTTTTGCATAGCCATCGATCTCATCGACAATCTCCTTAGAACTGGAAATAGTACCATTGATTCTGACAACGGCCAAACTTTGTTCAAGGTTGGTAATCGCAAAACCCACAATTACATAAATTATCCCTACTCCAATAAGCAGCCACAACCACCATTTTTCCCTCATAATGTCTAAATTTTAACTTCTTCCACCTTAACAATCAAAGAGCCTTCCAATTTCCAAAGGGTGAGAAGTCCTGAAGAAATAGTCATAAAGGTGAAGTAGGTTAGCCAATCACCGGGATTTGCATAGATTTTATCACCGTATCGTCTTAACATCGGCCTATGAAAATGGGCAGTTACAACAATATCGTAGTAGCTTAACAGTTTTTCTACTTTTTTGAAATTTTTCTCCTTTAAAGGCTTTGCAGAAGAACGGCCTCTTGACCATCGGGAGATTTTCCTTGCAATAGCATAGGTAAAATCGCAGGGCAAAAATTTCATCAAGCTTTGCCAGAGGGGAAAAGTCAAAAAACGCCTTGTAATTCTCCCCCTCACAGATAAAAGGTCACCGTGAGTAAAAAGCATCCTTTCGCCCCATCTTTCCAGAACCAGCTCCCTTGAGATTATCGTAAAGCCAATTTGTTCTAACTTTTTTAAGGGAAAGAAGTCATGGTTGCCCTGAATATAAAATACGGGGGTGGACTTTGTAAGCTGCTGGAAAAAGTAAAGATAATCACCATAAATCTCCTCAACCTTTTTGGGGCACTCAAAGTAAAAGTCAAAAATATCGCCAAGGAATACAACAGCTTCGAGTTCCTTAAAATTGTCGAAGATTCGTTTTAGCTTCTCTGCTTTCTCCTCCTGCCCCTCAATCCCTATGTGCAAATCGCCGAGAACAAGAATCACAGGAAAAGTATAAGGAATTTAAGAGGAATTAAAAAGCTTTAAGGCTCGGGTGATTGAGTAAAACCCCTGCCCTTGACAGGTTATGTCTGTGAAAATATAATCATAATATGGTCAGACTTTTAATCTTTTTAGCATTAATAGGAGGGGTTAAAAAAATGGACAAGAAGATTCTGATGATCATTGCCCACGAGAACTTTCGAGATGAGGAGCTACTCACACCCAAACAGATCTTCGAAAAGAACGGCATAAAGGTTACGATTGCATCCACTGATACAACACCGGCAAAAGGGATGCTTGGTGCAGTAGTAAAACCTGATGCAAAGGTCTACGACGAAGATTTTTCCAAATACGATGCCGTTGTCCTTGTAGGTGGAATGGGATCACCGGTTTACTGGGATGATAAAAAATTGCACGAAAAACTGATTAAATTTTATCAAGACGAAACCAAGATCCTTGCCGCTATCTGCCTCGCTCCAGGGACCCTCGCAAGGGCTGGGCTTCTAAAAGGCAAAAAGGCTACTATTTGGAAATCCGCCAGCGATGAAATTACAAAAGGTGGTGGAACTTACACTGGAAAGCCCGTTGAAAGGGATGGAAGAATTATAACAGGAAACGGGCCCGACGCAGCTAAATCCTTTGCTGAAGAGATTCTTAAGGCATTACAGGGCAAATAAACAAGATAAAACTCAAAAACTTCTAAGTAGGGGGGCGTGAATTGGATATTAAATTTTCAACGGAAAAGTGGCTTCCTGCTTTCATTTTAAGCTTAGGCATGGTTGTGTCCTCTTTAGTAGTATCCTCTACCCTCTATAAAATCAAAGGGATGGACAATACCATAACCGTTACAGGTTCAGCAAAGACGAGGGTAATCTCTGACCAGGTGAGATGGACCATCAGCATATCGCGAATCAGCCCCACCCTGAGTGAAGGTTACTCTCAGATGGCAAAGGACCTATCAAAGATCAAAGAATTCCTTAATAAGAACGGCATTCAGGAAAAGGAGGTTGAGGTTACCCAGATTTATACAAGTCAACCCTGGCTCTACACCGAAAGGGCCGATAGGATGTACTATCAGTTCAATCAAAGCATCATAGTCAGTTCTATGGAAGTTGACAAAGTTTTATCTGTCGCTGGGAAGATTTACAGCCTTGTCCCTGAGGGAGTCAATATCACAGCAAGTAATTTAGAATTTTACTATTCAAAACTTCCTGAGCTCAGGGTCTCCCTTCTTAACGACGCTATGATTGATGCAAAACAACGTGCAACAATGATTGCAAAGAGCACAGGTAGGAAGGTGGGAAAGGTAAAATCCGCAAAGATGGGAGTAGTCCAGGTAATGGCACCCAACACAATCCAGATTTCCGACTATGGGACTTATAACACAGAATCGAGAGAAAAGGAAGTTATGATTACTGTTCAAGCCACTTTTTACCTTAAATAAAAATGGACTTTGAAACCCGGTTAAAAGGAATCGAAACGGACGAGAGGAAGTTCAGTCTTTTTAGACTCCACAAAAAATTCTTCTGGATTAGCAGAATCTCAATTTTGATTGACATGGTGATGATTATCGCTGTATCAATTCTAATGGGGAAATTTCTCTGAATCTTTTCACAGCAGCCATACGAATTTAAAACTTTTATTTTGCTTTTTATCCCTTTGATTTTTACTTACCTTTGCTTCATTTCAATACCACTCTACTTATTTTCCCGTACCTTTGGACTTATTATAACAGGGCTTAAGGTGGTGTCCTCGGAAACACTTCCGGGCCCTTCACTCCTTGAAACCTATTACTACATTGGACAAGACAAGAGATATCAAAAAAATTACCCTATATATTTGTTCCTTGTGCCTTATCGCTGAAAGACCTAAGGCCCGATACTCTCGCTATTTGCTCCTCTTATTAGCGTAATAAAGAGCTTGGACAATTCCACCAAAAAGGATAAAAGAAACCACAATTAAAACAACGATCCCTTGCCAATTCATTTAAAGACTCCTTTTTGTTTTTCGAGTTGTAAGATAAATTGCCAGAATTAAGAAAATCGCAAGAACTGCCCACCCGCCGATGACCTCTGCAAGACGGGGATATCCACCATAAGGTTCTCTAATTCTTTCTTTCAAAGCAGATACAAAAATAATCAAAGAAGATAGAGGCACTATAAATTTAACTGAAATATTCCACCATTTACCTATGGGACGGTCAGAAACCGAGTTTGCAAACTCTCTCATCTCCTCCGAACCGTAAAACCAGCCAATCAAAATACTTTCCAAGAAGGCCACGGTAAAAAGGCCAAATTGGTTCATAAAGTGGTCAACAATATCGAGCCAGTATAGGCCCGCACCAGTTGTATAAATAATACCGATGAGAAAGGCAAGAATTGCAACACCGATATTTGTGTATTCCCTTTTGGTACCAAACTTATCCGTAAGAGCAGCAATAAAAGCCTCAACTAAGGAGAAAGCAGAATCTATGGCAAGAGTCAAAAGCATGAGGAAGAAGAATATTCCAAAGAGTGGGGCAAGGGCAACTTTGAAATGATAGTAGGATATGTAACAAAGGCAAGTTCAGGTCCCCCTCTTGCCACCTCGGCAACGGAGACTCCTTGAAGCTGGGCATAATAACCAAGGGTTGAAAACACTGCAAAACCTGCTACGAAGGCAGTTGCAGCGTCAGCGAGGGCGATCAAAATCGCATTGTTTACTATGTCAGAGCCTTCTGGCAAGAAACTTGCGTATGCAATCATTACTCCAAAACCCACTGTGAGAAAGAAAAATATCTGGGAAATTGCAGCATGCCACAATGCTGGATTCAAAAGCTCCTTCCAATTGGGTGTCAGATAGTAGTTTATTCCTTGCACGGCGCCGGGTAAAGTCAAACCTCTTACGACAAAGATTAACAAATGAATCCAAGGCATTGTAACGGTTACATAAACCACCTTTCCAACGGTCCTTGCCCCTTTCCAAAGGGAGAGGACTATCCACACCCAGCTAACTAAAAGCCCTAAAACAATGGGCCATTGCACTTTTCCAAGCTCAAATACGCCACTTGTTAAACCGAGAACTTTTTGAAAGAAAAATTCCTTCGTATTTTCACCCCAGGCTGTGGTTAGTGAATAGTAAAGATAATCAAAGGACCAACCCATAATAACAGAGTAATAGGTCACGATCCCAAATCCAACGAAAACCGCAAACCATCCAAGCCACTCAAAATTTACCGGGAGTCTTTTCTCCTTGCTCAATTTTGCCATGGAATAGGGGGCAGACCCCTTGAACTTGTAACCAATGGAAAATTCAAGTAACAGCAAAGGAATACCTATTAAAATTAAGGCAATAATATAAGCAACAACGAAGGCACCTCCGCCAAATTTATAGGCAATGTAAGGAAATCTCCAAACATTGCCCAATCCTACGGCAGATCCGATCGATGCTAGAACAGAAGCAGTTCTCCCACTCCACTTTGCCTCTTCCATAACACCTCCCCGTGGTTACGCAAAGTTAACATCAATATAAAGGCTGATAAATGTAAGTTCAGGAAAACATTAGACAGCAAAACAAACTTGGAAGCCAGAGTCTTTAAGTAATAACTGATGATCTCAGTACGCAAAATAGGTAAGAAATCCAATTCACAACCCTCAACACACTTTCTATGTGCTTGAAATTTGCTTTAGAAGAAAATATAATTTTGACATTACAAAATTGGGAAATTTATAGCAATTAGAACGACTAGATAAAAATGAACTGGGCAAAAATCATCATAGGCGATAGCCGACAAATGGAGGAAGTTGAAGACAACAGTATAGGACTTATTGTTACATCGCCACCATACTGGCATATAAAAGATTATGGAAGTGAAGGGCAAATAGGATATGGGCAATCACTTCATGAATACTTAAAGGACCTGTTCAGGGTTTGGGAAGAATGTTATAGGGTTTTAAAACCCGGAAGAAGGCTTTGTATTAATATTGGAGATCAATTTGCCCGTTCTACAATCTACGGTAGATATAAAGTCATTCCACTTCATGCTGAAGTGATATCTCAATGTGAAAAAATTGGCTTTGATTACATGGGAGCAATAATTTGGCAGAAAAAAACCACTATGAATACAACAGGTGGAGCAGTGGTAATGGGTTCCTATCCCTATCCACCAAATGGCATGATTGAAATTGACTATGAGTTTATTTTAATCTTTAAAAAACCTGGAAAAATAGAAGATATTCCAAAAGAAATAAAAGAAGTTTCAAAGCTTACTAAAGAGGAATGGAAAGAATATTTCTACGGGCACTGGAAATTTGGAGGAGCGAAACAAATAGACCATGAAGCTATGTTTCCCGAAGAATTACCGAGAAGGTTAGTAAAAATGTATTCTTTTGTAGGGGATACTGTGCTCGATCCATTTTTGGGGAGTGGCACAACTGCAAAGGTTGCCCTTGAATTAAAGAGAAATGCCATAGGATACGAAATAAATGAAGATTTCCTTGAAATAATCAAAGAAAAAATTGGCATGACAAATTCCTTGTTAAAAGTTTACAATGTGGAAATAATTAAGAAAGGCAACAAGATAAAATCAAGTGATGTAAACTATAATCCCGGTATACAAGATGCGAAGCCCCAATTAGACCCCAAAAAATTAAATTTCAAAAAAAATCATTTGTATAAAGTTGTCGATATATTGGACGAGAATACAATTAAACTCGATTCAGGTCTTCTAGTGAAGCTCTTAGGCGTAGAAATAATTGATAAGGAAAAAGCTATATGGTATCTAAGAGAATACCTTTTGAGAAAAGAAATTATCCTTAAAATGGAAGACAGTTCAGTTTTAGACGAAAATACAATTCAAGCTTATGTCTATTTAAAGAACAGAATCTTCGTCAACGCATATCTAATAAAATCTGGGATTGCCAAGGCAGATAGGGGAAGAGAATACAGATTAAAAAGAAAATTTATCCAATTGGAAGAGGAACGGGAAAATGGCAAAAGAATGGATACTCAACATAGCAACAAATAGGTGGGGATTGAATAAAAAAGAGAATGTAGGTCCGGTCTCAGAGTGGATAAGAGAATGTAACCCAAAGACCGTTGAGGAATGGAGAGAATATTATCTTAAGAAACTTAAAGATTTTCTATCCGAAAAAGGAATGGATGTCAAACCTTCGGAATATTTAGAATGCCTCGGCAAAAAACTTTACACCAAAATTACTGAGGTTATAAGAGCTGAAATCGATGAAGTATCAGAAGAGGATTGTATAAATTACATATACAACCTTGTGATAAACAGAACCTTTGAAGGGTTTCAGACTGAAGTGGAGACAATTTACAAACTTTTAGAAAGAGAGCTAAGTGTTAAGATAAAACCAGCACCCGATGAGTGGGATAGACTTTACAACATAGATTTTTACATTGAGGTAAAAGGAAAATATTTAGGTTTGCAAATAAAACCTATTACCTACAATCAGACGCCCGAGATACACAAATGGAAAGAGTGGCTCGGTCGTAATCATAAGAACTTTGAAAAAAAGTTCGGAGGAAAAGTATTCATTATTTTTTCGATCAAAAAGGGAGACAAAAAGGAAATTTACAATAAAGAGGTCATCGAAGACATTAAAAGGGCAATTCAAGATCTGACAACTTGACATTGTTAAAGCCATTTTAAATTTTTTCAAAACATATAAGGCTCCCTAATGTTATTTGCAACTTCCTGTAATCAGCATTAATATATAAGCGATGCAGTTTATTAGCCTTTTCCTGATTGCTCAGCTTACCGTCCTTCATGCAGGCTCCTTATCAGCCATGATGGATGAGTTAACGAAGAAATTCAAAGAGGAAACCGGTATCGTGATTAACAGAAGGGCTGGAGGAAGCCTCTTTCTTGCCAATTTGATAAGAGAAAAAAGGGTAGAATGGGATATCTTTTTCTCTGCAGACTATAACATCATTTTCGATTTAATGGGCACTTTTTGTGATACTTTATACCCTTTTGCATCCAATGAATTGGTTGTTGCCTTCACTAAAAAGAGTAAATACAACGATGAAATTAACGAAAATAACTGGTTCCGAATCCTTTCAAGGAGCGGACTCCGAATCGGGAGATCGGATCCGGAGCAGGACCCCTGTGGTTACAGAACTCTCCTTCTTTTCGAAATTCTCAAAACAAAATATGGGGATACACTTGTTCAAAAGATAATGGCCAACTCCTCTGAAAAAAACGTGAGACCAAAGGCAGCAGAAGTAGCCAATTTACTGGAAATCGGGGAACTGGATTACGCCTTTCTTTACATCAATGAAGCCTTAACGAGAAATTTAAATTTTATAGAGCTCAAGGATTCGCTTAATTTTGGAAACCCAAAACTTCAGGACTATTATCGACAATTCCAGATCACCCTCAAAAGTGGAAAAATCGTTCAGGGTGACCCTATTGTTTATGCCTTCTGCATTAACAAAAACTCGAAAAGGAAAAAGGAAATTGAAGTTTTTCTGAATTTCTGGGCGAAGCATAGCAATGAATTGCTGAAAAAATATAACTTCAAGAGCCTGTAAAAGGCCAAAATTAAACCTATAAACCAAAAGGTAAGTATCTGCATTTTCGCATGTAAATTTCAAAGTACATAATTTTCTTGAATTCTCATAAATAAACTTGACATTCTACATATATGCAACTATAATATATATACCATGAGAAAGAGATGCATTGGACCTCATCATGGACTTCATGGACCTGGAGGCCTCCAACTTGGCTTCTTGTTACAAGGTTTAATCCTAAAACTCTTATCACAAAAACCACTTCACGGTTACGAAATTTTCACTAAAATTGAAGAGAGCTTTCCTGAAATTCCAAACTTTCGCGGGCTTGTGATGCGAGGAATCGGCTACAGGATTTTAAGAATGATGGAAGAAATGGGGCTTATTTCATCAGAATGGGATGTATCTGTAGGCCCTGCAAGGAGGGTTTACAAAATCACAGAAGAGGGCCTTAGAGCCCTGCACAATTTCAACAAAAATTTAGAGATTCTCAAAGACACAATAGAGAAATTTATAAATTTTTAAAACAGGAGGTGTAACATGTACGGAGCAGGGTTTGGCTGGGGAGCAGGTCGTGGATTTGGACGCGGATGGGGCTTTGGCCCAGGATGGGGTGTGAGAGCAATCTACCCAGAAGTTATTCCTCCCTACGGTGCAGGATGGGGTTTAAGAGCCTATTATCCGGGATTTTGGCGCCCTCGTGGATGGTGCTGGTATTGGTACTTTTCCAATGAAAAAGAATACCTGCAGACAGAAAAGGAAGCCATAGAGAACTACCTTGAAATAATTAAGAAAAGGCTCGAGGAGTTAGAAAAGAAAAATAACCAGTAGATCTACAAGCAAGGGGTATTACTGTGAAAATAGCTGTTGCATCAGAAGATGGAAAAACTATTTCGTTGCACTTTGGAAGAGCAAAGGGCTTTGTAATCATAGAAGTAGAAAACAGCGAAATAAAATCTATAAGCTTCGTACCTAACTCAGAACCTTGTGGAAATCACGAGTGTGATGAACACCATGGTGAACACCATTCCCGAGGATCAAAGCATGAGAGAATTCTCAAAAATCTTGAAGGTGTGGATATTGTGATTGCCGGAGGGATGGGTGGAGCGATCTATGAAGAACTCAAGAGAGCCGGTAAGCAGGTTTTTATAACCGATCAAAGGGATATAATGGAGGCAATTAAGCTACTTCTCGAAGGAAAGCTCGATAATTTAGAAGAACTGCTACACTGAGGGTTTAACAACCTTATCACTCAATTCTAAATTTTAAAAGAAATCCTTCTTTTAGAAGCCTGTTAGATTTATCTTTTTTACGCCCTCAATCCTGTATCATTAATAGGTTTGCAATGGAGGTCTGAGATGCTGGAAGTGTTGATGGCCGTTTTCACTTTTGTTTACCCTCAAACAAAAAACCAGCCGGTGGTTGACACCCTCTTTGGGGTCGAAATCAAAGATCCTTACAGGTGGCTGGAGAATGTAGACGATCCGGAAGTGAAAAAATGGGTTGAAGAGCAAAACAATCTCACCCTAAAAACCTTGAAAAATCTCAAGGGTTTCAGAAAACTTTACAGGGAAATTGACAAAACTTCCCGGAGAAAATGGATTTCGGTACCCAGCGTTTTTGAAGACATCTACTTCTTCGAGAAATACGATGGTAAGAGCAACCACTCAGTTGTCTACATGAGTAAAGGAAAATGGGATATAAAAAGGGCAAAAAAGATCATCGATCCTAACAAATTCAGTAAGGATGGCCTTGTGGCCCTCGACTTTTTTTACCCAAGCTATGACGGCAAATTGATCGTCTTAGGAAAATCTTACGGAGGAAGTGAGAATAGCATTCTCTACATTTTTGACGTTGAAAAGGGAATCTACCTACCAGATTCGATACCCGATACCAAGTGGACATCCATTGCCTGGCTTCCCGACAAATCGGGCTTCTATTACACAAGAAACACCGGCAGCGACAAGTTTTTGCCGCGGGTTTACTTCCACAAACTCGGCGATGACTACAAAAACGATAAATACATCTTTGGTGAGGGCCTTCCTGAAACCTGGATACCTTCAATCAGCGCAACCCGAGATAAAAGGTTCCTAATACTCTCCATCGAAAAGGGCTGGTCTTCAAACGACCTTTATTTCAAGAAAATCGATTCTGAAGGGGATTGGCAAAAGATTGCAGAAAACCTCGATGGAACTTTTACCCTTGCCTCCTATGGAGATTACTTCTACATCCTAACCAACTACAAAGCACCCAGATACAGATTGATACGCGTTCCCATTGAAAACCCTGACATAGAAAAAGCGCAGGAGATTATCCCGCAAAATCAATGGGTCCTTGAGAATTTCTCCTTCGCAGGTGGAAAGCTGATTTTCAGGGTAACGGATAGCACCTTTACAAGAATTTTTGTTGCGGACCTTAATGGAAAGATTGAATATGAAATCCCTCTGTCCGACAGAGGAAGTGCCTATTTCACAATAGAAAATTACGAATCTCCAGTAATTTATATATCCTTTCAGTCCTTTCGCTATCCCCCAGTGATCTTTTCTTTTAATGTCAACACAAAGGAAATGAAGAAGATTTGGCAACTCAAGGTCGATTTCAATGTCGATGACTATGTCCAGGAATTTGTGATGTATCCTTCGAAAGACGGAACTTTAGTGCCTATGTACATCATTCATAAAAAAGATATGAAGATGGATGGAAATAACCCTGCCCTTCTCACAGGATACGGAGGCTTTGCCGTTGGAATGAGTCCCCACTTCCTCGGAGAAAATCCTTACCTCAAAAGGGGTTTTGTTTACGCCATTGCCTGCCTTCGAGGAGGGAATGAATTTGGTGAAGAATGGCACAGGCAGGGTATGAGAGATAAAAAACAAAATGTCTTTGATGACTTTATCAGTGCCGCAGAGTATCTGATACAGAAGGGTTTCACAAATCCAGAGAAACTCGCCATCTCTGGAGGCAGTAACGGTGGTTTACTTGTAGGTGCAGCAATGACCCAGAGGCCCGATCTCTTCCGCGCCGTTTACTGCGGCGTCCCTCTCCTCGATATGATAAGGTATCACAAATTTGGTGTAGCCCACCTTTGGATTCCAGAATATGGGAATCCTGACAACCCCGAGGATTTCAAATACCTCTACGACTACTCCCCTTACCACAGGATAGACAGGAACCTGGATAAGGTTTTCCCTGCGGTCTTTTTCCACACAGCGGAATTTGACGGCAGAGTTCACCCGATGCATGCAATGAAGATGGCGGCAAAGATGCAAAATATGGTAAAAACAAAGGGTCCCATTTTACTGTACGTAGAACCACAGGCGGGACACGGTGCAGGAAAACCCAGAAAGAAGGCCATCGAAGACAGAACCCTCTCCACTATCTTCATCCTCTGGCAACTTGGTGTTAAGATATGAAAGTAGCGGTAATCGGGGGTGGACTGGCGGGCAGCGAATGTGCCATCAACTTAGCAAAGGCCGGAATCGAGGTTGTGCTTTATGAGATGAGACCATCAAAGTTCACCCCCGCTCACAAGACCTCATACTTTGCAGAACTTGTCTGCAGTAATTCTTTAAAATCCACGGAACTTCACAATGCCCATGGCCTACTAAAAAAAGAAATGGAAATCCTGAATTCCTCGCTTCTTGAAATTGCAAAGGAAAGTTCCATTGCAAGTGGCAGGGCTTTGGTCGTGGATAGGGAAATCTTCTCCAGGAAAGTTACCGAGGTCATCGAATCTCACCCCCTTATCAAAGTTGAGAGGAAAGAGGTAACTTCTCTCCCTGATGCAGATTACACTGTGATAGCAACGGGGCCCCTCACCTCCGAGGGATTTTCAGAATTTCTTAAAGGCCTCGTAGGCGAATCCTTTCTGAACTTCTATGATGCTGTAGCCCCAGTGGTTACGGCAGAATCCCTCGATACAAGCAAAATGTATTTCAAAGACAGGCATGGAGAGCAGGACGAAATTTATCTAAACATTCCCCTCACTAAGGAGCAATACCTTGCCTTTGTAGAGGAACTCCGCAAGGCAGAGATCTATGAACCCCATTTAGAAGAAGATAAAAACTACTTCGAGGCCTGTTTACCCATTGAAGTAATGGCAAAAAGGGGCGATGAAACCCTAAGGTACGGACCTATGCGACCTGATGGCCTTACACCGCCCGATGGCACAAAGCCATATGCAGTTGTCCAGCTAAGGGCAGAAAACCGCGAGAAAACCCTCTTCTCCATCGTTGGATTTCAAACTCAGCTTAAAATAAAGGAGCAGGAAAGAATCTTCAGGATGCTACCCGGTATGGAAAGGGCAGAATTCGTGGTTTATGGAAAGGTCCACCGAAACACCTACCTCAACTCCCCTCAGGTCCTTGATGATTATTTGAGGCTGAAAGGAAGAGAAGACCTTTTCTTTGCAGGTCAGATTATAGGAACGGAGGGATATGTAGAGGCAATGTGGGGAGGCCTTTTGGTTTCAATCTTCTTAAGGAAACTTTATAAAATAGGGAAATTGCCAGAACTTCCACCCAAAACCACCATAACGGGCGCCCTGCTCGATTACATAACCCACTATCCTCACAATGACTTCAAACCGATGAACGCCAACCTTGGAATTTTGAGCCCCGTTGATTTCAGAATTCGCGGGAAAGATCGCAGGATTTATAAATCCCAGAGGGCAATAAGGGATATCACAAAATGGAAGGAAAAGAACTTATCAGAGATTTTTTAAGCTATCTTAAAAACGAGAAAGGCTTTTCAGAAAATACGGTCTCCTCTTATGAAGATGATTTAAACCAGTTCTGGGAGTTTATGCGCGATGGCCTTGGAATAAAGGAACTGGAATTGGTCTCAAGAAACCACATAAGAGAATTCGTCTCTGTACTACTTAGAACGGGCTTTTCTAAAAGGAGCGTGGAAAGGAAACTATCCTGCCTCAGAACCTTCTTTAAATACCTTAAAAGACTGGGGATCATCGAAAAGAACCCCATGCTGGGAATCCGAAATCCTAAAAGGGATCAATACTTACCCGATGTGCTTCCGGAAAAAAAACTCAATGAATTCCTCGACTCCTGGATACCTGAAACCCTCAACGATTTCAGGGATAAAGCCATCATCGAACTTATGTACTCCTGTGGACTTCGCGCTTCAGAAGTGGTTGAATTAAAATGGGAATCCCTCCGGGAAAAGGAAAGGGAACTGAAGGTACTGGGAAAGGGCAGAAAGGAAAGGATTGTACCTGTGGGCGAAAAGGCTTTACAGGCTTTAAACTCATACAAAGAGGCCCTTTTAAAAGAGAAAGGAAACCTGAAGGACTACATCTTCGTCAACAAATTCGGAAACAAACTCACAAGGAGGGCACTCTGGGACATCATTAACAAAAGATTCGAGACACTCGCAAGGCTCTACGGTGTCCATCCCCACGCCCTCAGGCACAGCTTCGCCACCCACCTCTTAAACCACGGTGCCGATTTAAGGGCCATTCAAGAACTTTTAGGCCACAAATCCCTCTCTACCACTGCCGTTTACACCAACCTCCCCTTCTCCGCTCTTCTCGAGGTTTACAGGAAAACCCATCCGAGAGGTAAAGAGGATGAAAAATAAGATATTGCTCTGGGCTGGATTTGCCCTCAGCTTCCTCTTCTTAGCACTGGTTCTAAAAGACTTTGAAATAAAGAAACTTTACGAAATTGTTAGCCATTTAAAAATATGGCCCTTGCTTGTCGCCTCGCTGATCTTCTTTGTAAGCTACTCCGTTAGGGCAATAAGGTGGAAATTCTTTTTCCCTAAGGAACAGTCCATCGACCTTAAATCCGCCATAGGGTCCTTTTTCATAGGGAATTTTGGCAACAATATCTTTCCTGCAAGACTTGGAGATGTCTGGAGAATCGTGCTCTTACATCAGAGAAACGATACACCTAAGAGCTTAGTTCTCGGTGCCACCATCGTCGAAAGGATCTTTGACGCCACTGCCATTCTAATTAGCGGAATTGTTGCTCTACTATATTCAAACCTGCCTCGGGTTTACATCTACACAATTATTGGCCTCTTCCTCCTTATCATCATCTCCGTTTTCGTAGCCTGGTATCTCGAGGAAAAGTATCAGAACAAATTCAATTTACCGTCGAAAGCGGTCTGGATTATAAAAAACCTGAAATTGGCGATGAAACCACTAAATACCCCCACAAAATTCCTCAAAATCCTCGCCATTACCCTCCTTTCCTGGGGGATAGAGCTTATTAGTTTTTACTTCTTTCTATACGCCTTTGGGATCAAAGCTTCCATTGCCCTTTTGACCCTTATACTCTTCTTTATTAACATTGCTGTCTCAGTCCCATCTGCCCCATCAAACATAGGAACCTTTGAGTATGGGTTTGTCCTGGCAGGCGTTCTCTGGAACCATGATAAGAGTTCTATATTCACAATTGCCCTTGTTGCCCATTTTTTCAGATTTTTAGTCAGTATGGTACCCGGGGTAATCTTTTCCTCAATCTGGCACTTTAAGCTGAAATCCTAAGCACCCCACTTCTTGAGCTTCAAACCAGCTGCCATCGCAATCGGCAAAAGGTGGTAGGCATACATTATTCCGAGAGAGCCCTTAGCACAGTTTCTTTCAGTAAACCTCTCAATCCCGTCAAACCCCATATATTTAGAGTAAACAAGTAGCGGATTGGGGTGCCAGGAATGGGATTTAAGGAGGGAAGGGGTAGAATGGTCCCCCGTGATTACAAGGACATCGGGATTTACCGATAAAATCTCGGGCAGATAAGAATCGAGTTCCTCAATATATTTGACCTTTTTCAGAAAGTCACCGTCTTCGCCCGCCTTATCAGTGTACTTGTAATGGAGATAGACAAAATCATAATTTGCAATGTGTTCCTTCAGGTACCTTACAAGGTCTGCAAAGGTCTCACCCACATCGGGGGTATCCATTCCGAGAATCCTTGTAATCCCTTTGTACATAGGGTAATTGGCAAGGGAAAGTGCCTTCATCCCCGTCCTTTCCTCAAAGCTCTCAACCTTCGGTTTTAAGGAGTATCCCCTAAGCAAAACCCCATTGGCCCTCGGTTCATCCTTCAAAACTTCAAGTATTTTGTCCACCAACTGGTTTATAACCCCTGCCGTCTTCTCCGCCTCTTTCTCATGTCCCCTTGCCTCTAAAAGTTTCGACCCTTCCTTCTGAGGGTCGGTATCACTTATTTGGTCATGCAATCTTGGTCCTTTCAGGATTATTACGAACCTGTGTTCCTTCCCCGGTAAGAAGGTTACCTTGTAATTTTCTATACCTTTTATATTCTCGGAAAGTTTATTAACGATCCTCTTCATCTCTTCCGTTTCAATTCTTCCTGCCCTTCTGTCGGTCACAACTCGATCCGGTGTTATTGTACAAAAATTCGCCCTTATTGCAAGTTCATCATCGGACATAATATAGCCGATGCCATAGGCCTCAAGGGCCCCTCTTCCGATTTCAACCTCCTCGGGATTGTATCCAAAGAGTGAAAAGTGGGCAGGTCCGCTTCCGGGTGTTATCCCATATTCCACCGGTATGGTCAAGCCGAGAACAGATTGTGGCGCAAGCTTGTCCAGATTGGGTGTTTTTGCATATTCCAGTTCAGTCTTGTTTCCGAAATCAGGATGTGGGATGCCGCCAAGGCCATCGGCCACTAAAAACAGAATTTTCGTGTTATTTTTTTGGTAAAGCTCTCTTATTTTCATCGTTAATCCTCCTTAAAAAGTCTCCTCAAAAAGAAGGTCTTCGTTGACCCTTTTGATCCTTACATTAAAAACCCTTTCCAAAAGTTTCAGGTCCACATCCTCTTTTTTCCCAAGAAATTCAATCCTCCCATCGCTTAAGACCAGAAGTTCATCGGAGAAACGATAAGCGAAATTAATATCGTGAATTATTGCAATAATGGTCTTCCCATTTGCCTTCATCCTTCTCAAGGCTCCGAAGAACCAGAGTTTATGATCGATGTCAAGATGGGCGGTAGGCTCATCCATAATAAAAATCTTTGAATCCTGTGCGATCATCCTTGCAATTCTCACCCTGGCCAGTTCGCCCTGAGAGAGTTCCCAGAGGTACTTCTTGCCCAGCTTATGAATCTGTGTAATTTTTTTCGCAGTCTCAATTATGGAGTAATCTACGTCACTTAATCCAGAAAAGCCTGAAATATAAGGATACCTTGCCAGCTCCAGATAATCATCCACCCTCAACACCTCATTGTGGATGATCTCCGTTGAAGGCAGGGCAGAAATGTACTTGACCAGCTCCCTCCGAGGATAGGTGTTAATATCCCTTCCCCAGACAAATACCCTGTTCTTCTCTGGCCTTATGATCCCGGTGAGTAGTCTAAATAAGGTCGTTTTCCCTGAACCATTGGGTCCAACGATCGTAAGAAAAGTACCCTGTTCAATGGAAAAACTTAGATTCTTGATCAATGGCTCAAAAGATTTCACATAAGAAAAGCTTAATTCCTTAACCTCTATTACCTTCATTCCTCTGCCTCCACACTATCCAGAAAAAGAAGGGGACCGCAAAGATACCGAGGATGATACTTAAAGGGAGCTCTACCGGCGCCACTACCCTCGAAACAGAATCGGCCACAAGAAGCATCAAAGCCCCTCCCAATCCACTCACAGGCAATAACACCGCATGCTTACCGCCAATTATCTTTTTTATAATGTTCGGGACCATTAGCCCTATAAATCCAATGGCACCGGTAATCGATACAATAAGGGCAGTGCTGGCAGAAGTGGTAAAAAACACCATGTTCCTTATCTTATTAACGTCAATCCCGAGGCTCAATGCCTCATGATCCCCCAGGGTTATCGCATCTAATTCCTTCATCTTTAAAAGGGGGAGTGAGGCTATTAACATGGCCAGAAAAAGGGCAATTCCCAGTAATGGCAACTCCCCTTCCGTTACAATAACACCTGTAAATCCCCAGAGAATGTAGAGAATCTCCTCCAGTACCTCCCTTTTAAGAACGAGGAGATAAAAAACAATGCCGTTAAAGAAGAAATTGAGAAAGAGGCCACCGAGAATAAGCAGTTCCTTAACAAGACTGCCCCTTACCCGAGCAAGGTAATAGATGAAGAAAATGGCAATGACAGAAAAAAGAAAGGCAGGAATCGAAAAGGCGTACTGAAAGCTGATGCCAGCGATCTTTGAAAGGGCGACACCGAGCAAAGCACCAGAAGAAACTCCCACAATGTATGGGTCAGCAAGGGGGTTCTGAAGAATGGTTTGAAGGGATGTCCCCGACATTGCAAGTACATAACCGGCAACGAAGGTAACCACAAACCTCAAAATTCTAATCCGCAAAATCTCCTGGGGAGGCGTTTTAAATGTGAAATTGGTCACATAGAGGTAACTGAAAGCAAAAAGTAGGATAAGTAAAACACCAACGTAAATGTACCAGTTTTTCCGCATATTCATAATTTTAAAGTTCTTGCTTTGATTGGACAAAGGCTTTTTCTTATAATCTTAACACAAGGAGGAGTTACATGTCGACGGTAAAGCCCCTTAAAGCTGGAAGACCAAAAAAAGAGTTCGTGGAACAGGTAAATTGCCCACCTTATGATGTTATTTCTGTAAAAGAGGCGAAGGAACTTTACAAAAAGAGCGAACTTAATTATGTCAAGGTAATAAGGCCCGAAGTCCACTTCCCCGACGACTATGACCCCTACAGAGAAGAGGTCTACCTAAAGGGAAAGGAAAACCTGCAACAGTATTTCAAAGACGGCATCTTCTTCGTCGAGGATAAACCTTCTTTCTACATTTACGAAGAGATTATGGGAGACATACGGCAGGTCGGGCTCGTGGGAATCTTTTCCTGCAAAGAATACGAAGAAGGAAAAATTAAAAAACATGAATTGACAAGGGAGGAAAAGGAAATCGACAGGGCGAAGCACATCGATATCCTCGGCGCCCAGACTGAGCCTGTCTTCCTCGCCTACAGGTCGTGGGAAAAGTTGGACAATCTCATCTTCGAGGGCACAAAATTCCCAAAAGAATATGACTTTGTTGCCGATGGAGTGAGGCACATCCTGTATCTTGCAAAAGATGATGAATATATAAAGGAAATCCAGAAACTCTTCGCCGAACTCCCTCACCTTTATATTGCCGATGGCCATCACCGCTCCCAGGCCGCCTGGAGGGTAATGAAATGGAGAAGCGAAAGGAATCCAAAACACACTGGGGAAGAACCTTATAACTTCTTTCTCGCCGTTGTATTTCCCCACAAAGTACTGCACATTATGGACTACAACAGAGTTGTAAAGGACCTCCCGGGACTTACCGAAGAAGAATTTCTCAATAAACTCAGGGAAAAATTCGAAATAGAGGAGCTCAAGGTAAGGGGAAACGATGCAAAACCCAAGATGGTCCACACCTTCAGCATGTATTTAAACGGTAAATGGTACTCATTAAAGGCAAAACCTTCCATCATTAAAGAGGATGACCCAATAAATTCCTTAGATGTTAGCATTCTTCAAAACGAGGTTTTAGATCCCATCCTTGGCATCAAAGATCCAAGAAGGGATAAAAGGATAGACTTTGTCGGCGGTATAAGAGGCCTCACAGAACTTGAAAAGCTGGTAGACAGTGGGGAATTCAAAGTGGCCTTTGCCCTCTATCCCACAACTATGGAACAACTTTTCAGGGTGGCAGACGCAGGCATGATAATGCCACCCAAATCTACATGGTTTGAACCAAAACTCCGTAGCGGGCTATTTTTACACCTTTTAGATCCGCTACAATAAGGAGGTCACTATGGCGACCATTAAAAACATAAAAGTAGATGCAAAGTGGGCGGGCAATATGCTCATTGAACTAAAGGCAAGGGATTTGGTCCAGTATGTGGACCAGCCTGAGGCATCCGGTGGGACCAACAAGGGAATGACACCCCTTGAGTATGTTCTTGGAGCAATGACAAGCTGTATCATTACCATTGGATTAATTATTGCAAAGCAGAAAAGGCTTAACATAAAAGGACTTTCAGCCTCAGCGGAAGGCGAAATAGATTACGATGTTTTGATGGGAAAGGCTGACAAACCTCGTGCAGGTTTCTACAAAATCAAAGTCAATGTTAAGGTCGATGCAGATATGTCCAAGGAAGAGAAAGAAAAATTCTTAAAAGAGATCGAATCCAGGTGCCCTGTGGCAGACAACCTTCTCAATCCTACGCAAGTAGAGGTGGTACTGGAAGAGTAGGGAGAAATTTTAGAGAGAATATCAACAAAAGCCCTTATAACGAAGTAGACAGCATATAAAAAGAGTTTTACGGGTACTTGCCGAATTTCTTTTAACTGAATTATAGCGTACTTGTGAGTGGTAGAATCTCCTACGCCCTTTTTGTTATATAATTTTTTATGGATGAAACTTCTGCTCCTTTCTAAGGTCAATTCCGTTCACACCCAACGCTGGGCAAATGCCCTTTCGGAAAGAGGCATCGAAGTTCTGGTATTCGGTCTTGAAGGCCTGAAATCTAAAGAAAGTCCTTATCGCTCTGAAATCACCATCAAAACTGCGGGCATCGATGAACAAAAGCAGGGAGGTTTCAAAGAAAAATTAAATTATCTTAAAGCCTTACCGCTTCTTAAATCCACTATAAAAGAATTTAAACCTGACATCCTCCACGCCCATTATGCCTCCAGTTATGGACTTCTGGGGGCATTGACCGGGTTCCATCCCTTTGTAATCTCCCTTTGGGGTTCTGACATCTTCGATTTCCCTAAGAGATCCTTTTTAAACGCCCTTATTATCAAACATAACCTCAAAAGGGCCGACCTGATAACCTCAACTTCCATTACCATGGCAAGGGAAGGGGCAAAGTACACATCAAAGAAGATTGAAGTCGTCCCCTTTGGCGTTGATTTAGAAGTCTTTAAGCCTTCAGAGGGTAAAAGGACCTCTCCCGGCACTTCCACAGTAATTGGAACGGTGAAATCCTTAGAAAGAAAATATGGAATTGACACATTGATTTTAGCCTTTGCCCTTTTGAAAAGAAAATTTGAAAAGGATGACTTGAGGCTAATCATAGTCGGCGACGGCCCCGAAAAGGACAATTTAAAACGACTCACAAAAGATTTAAACATAGAAGATTTTGTCACCTTCACAGGCTTTGTACCCCACAAAGATCTCCCGGGTTATATAAACTTGATGGACATTTTTGCCCTTCTCTCAAGGGTGGAAGAAAGTTTTGGGGTTGTGGTGGTTGAGGCTATGGCCTGTGAAAAGCCCGTTGTAGTCTCAAGGAAGGGCGGTCTTCCTGAGGTCGTTGAAGATGGGGTAACCGGATTTGTTGTACCCGCAGAAAATCCCGAAGCTGCAGCCTCTGCCTTAGAGACCCTGATCTTGAACAAAGACCTAAGGTCATCAATGGGAAAACGAGGGAGGGAAAGGGTAAAAAAATTATACGACTGGAAAGAAAATGTTAGCAGAATGGTTGAACTTTATGAGGAATTGCTAAAACAAAAATCTAAGACCCTTTAAGAAACTTTTTTATCTCTGTAATTCCAATTTTAACTAAATCCGCATAAACAAGACAAAGGGCAATAATAGCGATTAAGCTCACCCCACCCACTGCCACAGGATTACTTACAAAGGTTGCAAAGAGGCTTACAAAAAGCAGAAGGCCAATGGCAGAATAAATCTTTTCAAGGGGGTACCTTACCGGGTAAAGCTTCATAGAAACAAAGGTTTCAAAGGTAAGGAGCACTATAAAAGAAAGCCCCGTCGAAATAGCTGCCCCCCTTGCCCCGAGCCCTGGGACCAGGAGGTAATTCAAAAGTGAGTTGATAAGGAGGCAAAGGCCATCGGAAACTATGAACCAGTAAGTTTTTTTCAGGAAATTTATACCCCTTGCCGTAACTGCCAATACACTGGAGATCACAGGAGGGAAAAGGAGAAAAGGCAAAGTCAGTGAGGCCGGCCTGTAATCCCTTGCCATAATGTAAAACAAAAGATCCTTAAGGCCTATCACCACAAGGGCGAACAGAACCATCACAAAGCTTATAACCTTTGCAGCGTCGATAAAGAGTTTCTTATTTTCCCTGTCCTTCTCATAAGTTTCATAAGCAACGGGAAACCAGAAGTTCTGAAAGCCTGAATTTATCAAATACATTACATAGCTCAGCTTAAAAGCAACGCCAAAATAACCCAGTTCAGTAAAGGTGGAAAAGGTTCTGAGAAAGATTCGAGAAATCCATTGAAATAGCCACCACAGCAGTGCGGAAGGCAGAAGGGGTAGTCCGTAAAGGGCGAGCTTCTTAAGTAAATCAGAGTCCACTTTTACAGGAAGGAGATTGGAATGCTCAAAAATCGTCCCAACTAAAAAGGAAAATCCATTCCCGAATATCTGGCCCCAGACAATGGCATAGAAGTTTCTTCCAAAGTAAAGTGCATAAAGAATCGTTACACCCACATTTACCAGGGATTGGACTACAAATACGGTAGAGTAAAGGAACCCCTTCTTCTGCATTCTTATTACTGCAAGGTTGTAGGTCTGAAGCACCCCCGTGATGAGAGAAAGGGAAACAAGGCCCGCCATCGGATGGTTTTTATCACCGACCAAAAAGAGGGAGAGACTTTCATTAAAAGCAAAGAGCAGGAGAGAAATGATAACGAACAGGATTAACGGCGAGAATAAGGAAGTCCAGAAGAGCTCCGAACGCCTCTTTTCTTCAACCTCGTAGAAGTACCGTATAAAACTCTGGTCAAAACCTGCAAGGACAACAACGAGCAAGAAAGAGTAAACCGTTGAGTACATCGTGGACTTTCCAAACTCAGCCGGGGAAATAAGGTATGTGATTACAGGGATGGAAAAAAAGCTAAGGATTGCTTGTATCCAAACCCCGAGAGAAAAGGAGAAAAAGAGCTTTAATGCCTCTTTAAAATTGAGCCTCTTAAATCCACCTTTTTCCATGAGAACCTTTGAGGGTAAATTATAATCTCAAAACCGTGCAAAAACTATAAAAAGGCGGAAAGTGAAAATCAAGCGGTATTTTCATGCAAAATTATAAACGCCGGGAATTCAATAACTTAAGCTCTTTAATCATCTCTCTCCCTTTATTTTCAATGCATTCAGCCAACTGTTCAGATTTTTGACACTTGAAAATTTTTAATACTGAACTTATAATAAATTAATTTAAAAAGGGGGTTTTATGTGGTTAATTCTGTGGTTATTCCTCCAGGTTCCCCCGGAAAGGGTGGAATTAAAGGTGTTAAATGAGGGTATAAAACCCGTTCCCTCCAATCCCCCAGTACTAACGGTTCCTGATACCATAAAATGGCCTGAACCATCAGAAAACACGCCTACCATACCTTTCAAAGTGGGAAAGGCTCCGGAGATGAAGAGGATAGAAATTCCCTTCAATGAGGTTCTCTACCAGTCCATCGCCCAGAAGACCATTTCAGAATACTGCGAAAGAGTCAAAAACGCCGTAAAGAGCAAAGCAGACGATAGAGAAGTAGCCCGCCTAAAAATGGAAATGGAAAAAACCTTACTGATGCAAAGGCTTGAAATTTCAAAGATCGAAGGGAAAGATGAGGAAGTGGAGAAGGTAAACAGAGCCCTAACAAACCTTGAAAATCTGATGAAAACTCTGGAGGTGGAAAAATGAACCTGATACTAATGCTATTACTTACCCTGACCGATGTATATACAAAGATGGGGGCATCCCTGAGGGAGAAAATCCAGGGGATGAAGGATAACGAAAAAATCCCCGTTATCGTTGTGATGAAACAGGGATACGACCTTTCTAAATTTAAAGAGGATGACTACGACGGCAAGAGAAAATATATGATGAAGACCGCTGAAGAATCACAAAAACCTGTTATTGATTGGCTAAAATCCATCGGTGAAACGGAGAACCTTAAGCAATTCTTTGTAATAAACGGTTTCGCCCTCAAAATTTCAAAGAAGGCCCTTCTGGAACTCTTAGACAGGGAAGATGTTGCCTATGCCATAGAAGATGAGTATAGAAGATGGATCCCAGAAGAACCCCAGAATTATACTAAAGCATCTTATCCCACAGGCTCTTCAGAAGTCCCCTGGGACAGACAGATAATGGAGGCAGATAAAGTTTGGAAAGATTTGGGTTACGGAGGTGAAGGAATCGTCGTTGGAATAATGGATACCGGTGTGGATGTTGACCATCCTGCCCTTAAAGACAACTGGAGAGGAATTGCAGGCTGGTATGATGCAATAAATAGTAGGGCTATTCCCTATGACGATAATATGCATGGGACGGCCTGTGCCAGCATCCTTGCAGGGAAATACAATCTCGGTATCGCACCAAAGGCAAAATGGATTGCGGTAAAGATCCTCAATAACCAAGGAAGCGGGTCTACATCCCAGATTTTATCAGGCTTCAACTGGATTGCAAGTCTTCCTGACAGTTTAAAACCCAGAATTGTCTCCAATTCCTGGGGACTTTCAAGCTGGAGCGATACTACTTTCTTCACCGCCTGTAGCACATGGAAGGCACTGGGCATTTTCCCCGTCTTTGCCATTGGAAATGAAGGTGCATACCCCGATAGCCAATCGGTACCCGGTACCTATCCAACGGTCCTCGCTGTGGGTGCTACCGATCCTAACGACCAGATCCTCTCCTACAGTTCCCGTGGTGGCGCACCAAATTTAGCAAGATGGAACAACACTTACAACTGGTATGCATCGGACTGGAACAGGCATAAACCGGATGTTTGCGCCCCTGCCGACCCCGTCTGGGCTGCCTACCCTGGTGGCGACTATATCAACGACTTTAATGGCACATCCTCAGCCACTCCTCATGCAGCAGGCGAAGCAGCCCTTATCCTTTCAAAGAACCCCTATCTCACCCTTTCGCAGCTTTATCTTACTATAAGAAATAATACAAAATTAATTCAACCTCAGCACTACAATTTCCCCAATGACACAACGGGATGGGGAAGGATTGACGCCTACAGGGCCGTTTTGAATACCCCTGAACCAACAAAGTCCAACATTGTTATTCTTGATTACACCATAGACGATAGGCTCGGAAACAGCGATGGGAGACTCCAACCCGGAGAGAGGGTTTACCTTAGCGTAAGATTTAAGAACAGAGGAGTTTCTGCCACATCGGTAACCGCCTCATTGGTCTTTGATTCCATCCCCGGCTACACCCATTATGTAACATATAATACAAGGAGCGTTTCCCTTGGTTCTATGGGAAGGGGTGAGGAGAAAACCGGTACCTTTGATATAACTCTCTCCTCTTCCGCCCCTAAGGATAAATACCTCTACTTCACCGTAAAGGTAGTTACAAGCGACGCAACAAGGTATCTCTTCTTAAACATACCAATTGCTGCAGCGAATTACCCTGCTCGTGCAGATAGCATAGCCTATGACAATAACAATCCATATTATAACACAAGTAATGACCCCCAGTACGGTAATTATAATTACTTCGCTATGAGGTTTGAAGCCCCTGCACCCTGCAGGTTAGACTCCCTTAGAGTCTACTTCGATGGAACTGCCACCAATGAGACCCTCTTCGTGTGGAAGCATAATGCAACTTACAATGCACCCGATGCGGAACTTTACGGCTATGCCTTGATAAATGTCAATACCGCCGATGCCTGGGCAAAGGTTACGCTTTCTTCACCCATCTACATAACCCAGCCCGGCTACTTCTGGATAGGAATTCGTAAAAACGACGCCTATTCGGTACCCTATCAGGATAATGACGGTGCAAAGACCGTCAACCTTTCAACGAACAACAGGCTTGATCCATCTTCCTGGTGGGGAAGAAACTACTGGTATGATTTCTGTATGAGGGCTTTTGTTTACATTGATACAATAACTGCACCTCTATTCACAGAAGTTACATCCTGGAGACTCGACGATAGTTATTACGGAAATGATGATGGTTATATTGATCCCGGTGAGAGGGCTTCCCTCAAAATATCTATAAAGAACATTGGAATCACTGCAGAACAGGTCGTGGGGTATCTTTATCCCGCTGATCAGGCAACAGCGGATAGCGTGGTAATAGAAAAGGACACTGCCTACTTCGGAACAGTTTACAAGGGTGAAGGCACCAACGACAATGATCCCTTCATTATCACCTTTACAAAGTGGAGCGGACTTTCTGGCTTTGATCCGACCTTCCAGCTCATTCTCCACTACTATTACGGAAGTGAATTAAGAAGTGAAAAGTGGGATGCCGTTACCTTTTCTATCACAGGGCCCTACACCACAAGACCTGTTTCTGACACAGTATGGTACCCAATGGGAAGCGGTGGTGGTTTCCTGCTCAGCAGTTATCCAACATCTGCTACTGCTGATAGATACTGGGCAACCTACGCCCAATTTGGCCCAGGGGTAAACGATTCCATCTATGTTGATACCGTTGCCATCTACGGATACAACGATGGAACTACTGCAAGGAACATGTACCTTTACCTTTGGTCACACAACGCCACTTCCAACACCCCGAGCGGCGCACCCTTCTATACCAGTACTGCAATCAGTGTCCCCGCCCGTGCCAGCCAGTTCTACTTTGTGAGACCTAATATAAAAATTCCTTCCACCTTCTGGTACGGTCAAAATTCAAGAGTGGGTACTACGGGAACAGGCCTCAAGCCGCCCTTCTGGTCTTCTCCTTTTATAGGGCGAAATTATACCCTTGTTAGCACATCAAACAGTACCTGGAGTGGAAGTTCACTGCTCGGTTATGTTGAGGCTCCCCTCTTTATGTATTTCAAAATTATGCATACCCATCCAACCCTTTCTTACTTTACACCCGATGGTTGGGATAGCCCCATTGTGCCTTCAAACTCTAATTCCACACTGCTTCCATCAATCCTTAAAGGTGATACAACGGTTTACATCGCAGGCTGGGTGGCTTTAAACAGAAGCAATGTAAATGCAACTGTCCCATCTTGGAAATCAACGAGGAACATTATGTTCTTGGACAACTATTCCCTTGCTCAAACAACCATCACCGGCCCATATACCATATCACCCTGGAATTATATCTACGCCTCCGGATATCAAACCAACATATCCGCTGGAAGACATAGCCTTGCCTATAAAATCGATTGGGACAACATAGTACCGAGTAATGTACTTAACCACTACCTAAGATGGTGGGGTGAGCAGTATGTCTTTGCACCTATTGGTTATCTAAACTACAACACACCCACCTGGTCCACTTACGCCCCTCTTATGTACACCGTCGGCTCCGGATATACTCCGAATGTCAGGGCTTTCAGGATCAAGACCGTTCCCAATCAGTGGACCCTTGTAGCGATAAAGAACTCCATATACGGCTCAAGCAGTGACTCCATAGACCTCGACCTCAAGATTTTTGATGATGCACCTACTTCGCCTAAGGATGGCTTAGAACATCCCGTTGCTGCCTCTACCCTTGGTCCCGACAAGATCGACTTTATTACCATCTGGTCAACCAGTGAGCAGGATCTCTATCCCGGTGTTTACTCCTTTGGAGCGGTAAGGGATAGCTTCCAGATCGTTACATCTAAATCGGCCATTGGATATTTAGTTGCAAATGGCACCGGTACCCTCGATGTAACACTACCGGATGGTCAATTTGCCTATGTTGAAAACGTGATATTCCCTCAAAACACGAACCCAACATTAACGGTAAGTGTACCCGATGGAAATGCTGATATTGCCCTCTATCTCTATTCAAAGAAGGCACTCACTACCAACTACGGTAATCCCTTCCAGTATGTAACGATGGCAGATGCCAACGGCGTTGGTGGAAGTGAAAGCGTAACCTACTCCTCCACCTCTGGTGATGACACCACCGCCCTTGTGGTCATTGTGAAGTCTACAACAGGAAAATCACCGGTAACCATCAGATTCAACAATGTTGTAGTGCTACCAGTTGATGAAAATGCCAACAACTTCCTCAACACCCTCACCTACACCATTCCAACCGTCGCAAAGCCAGGAAACTCCATTGTGGTAACCTCACCAACCCTCCTGCCCTTCAGCGTAAAACTCTACGATGTCACCGGTAGAGAAGTGGCGACCCTCTTCGACGGTCTCGTCAACAAAGGAAAGACCTCCATCTCCATACCTTCCAACTTAAAAGCCGGCATCTACTATGTCGAAGTAAGGTCCGGTGGAAACAGAGAAATGCACAAAATGATAGTGGTAAGGTAGGGAGGAGAGAAAAAGCATCTCTTCGGGGCCTTACCCTTTCGGGTAAGGCCCCTTTTCATCTAATAACGCAGTTTGACAAAATATCCTGCCAAGTCTAAAACAAATAGTTCACTTACACTCCTTAAAAAATTCAAGGCAACAACATTAAAATTTAACACCAAATGGCCCTTTATGTCAATTTTAAAAGAAAATATTTTTTGACAACAAGTAGTTTCAGCAACTTTAAAGAGGGCTTAAGACTTTACAGACCTGTCAGTGCCGTAGGATTTATTAAAAAAGGCTTAATATACATTGCGTACCCCTTTATTAAGTTTTGTAGCAACCGATTAAAAAAAAGAAGATTTTTTCAGCGATACAAAATTGAGGAATTGCTTGAATGGGAAAGAAACTGGGGAACGTTCAACGCAGTTTACATTCCGACGGGAAGCGGGAAGTTTGTAATTCAGGTGGTAAAAGGTTCGAAAGTTGCGGGCTACTTAAAGTTTGCCATCACCGACAAATCAGCCAAAGCCTTAGAAAACGAAGAAAAAATTTTAAAACTCCTTGAATCTGAAACGATCAATTCTTTTTGCTACCCCAAAATTATCCATTCCGAGAGGTTTTATGGAAAAAAACTTCTCTTTTTGAGTGCCCCTGAACACTTAAAAAGCCCAATTAAATTCAACTTCAAAGCCATTTTAGAATTATGGAAAAATATCTCTGCAATCGAATCCAGAACTCTTCTCCTGGAGCAAATCCCGTATTTAAAGGATTTGGAGAATAAAATAAAAGGAAATAGAAATGTACCGCAAATTGAAATTTCAAACATCTTTGATAAAATAATGCATGATCTCAGGGGCCTTGAAATCCAAACAGGCTTAGTTCATGGTGATTTTAAGATCTGGAACATTTTTAAGTTGAAAGATGATAAATTCTATGTTATTGATTGGGAATGGGCGCAAAGAAATTCGTTACCCTTGTGGGATTTATGGACTTGGGCATTTTGGAACTATTTTTCAAGCGGCAAAAGGCCAAACAAAAACAAACTATTAGAAAGGGCTATGGAATTCGCGGAATTATCGGGTAATAAAATGAGCGTAGATATAGTCAAAAACCTATTCAAACTCTATTTAATTCACCTTTACACCACACTCGAAGAATTTGGCCATAAAGATAAACTTACAACCAAGACTTTAGAAACACTATATTCGCTGTTGATTGAACTATGATCAAACAAATCAGGAGTCTCTTCAACAAGATAATGAAAAATCCTGATTACAGAGCTCTTTTAGAAAATTTTTCATCGCTAACGGCACTACAATTAATAAACTATGTTTTTCCAATAATTACATTCCCTTACCTCGTACGGGTCTTAGGTGTTGAAAAATTTGGCTTACTTTCCTTTGCACAATCTTTTGTGGCCTATTTCACACTATTAACAAACTACGGATTCTATCTCACAGGAATCCAGCAAATCGCAATCAAAAGGGAAGATAAAGAAGAATGTGGCAAAATCCTTGCGAGCATAATCGGAGCTAAAATCTTCTTAATGATCGTAAGCTTCTTTATCCTTAGTTTAATCGTTTTTTCTTTTAGAAAATTCAGGCAGGATTACACCCTTTACTATTTCTGCTTTGCAATGGTCTTGGTTGAAACTTTCACACCTTATTGGTTCTTTCGCGGAATTGAAAAAATGCGCTACATAACAATCTTCACCGCAATTTCGAAAGCATTTTACACTGCAGGAATCTTTCTTTTCGTGAGGAGATCAGAACAGGTCTATCTGGTTCCTCTAATAAGCGCTACATCCACATTACTGGTCGATATTGAGGCTTTCAGGGTAATATATCTTAAGTTTAACTACAAATTCGTAATCCCGATGATTAAAGATATAGTGTATCAGTTGAAAGATGGTTTTACTATTTTTATGTCACAAGTTGCCATAAACCTTTATACTACATCAAACACCTTTATCCTTGGGATTCTGACAGCCAACACATATGTGGGCTATTACGCCGCTGCACAAAAAATTCTATCCATCGTACTATCCCTAATTTCCCTTGTTCAACAAACACTTTACCCATATGCTAACCGCCTTGTTGCAACCCAGAAGGAGAATGCTAAGGTGTTCTTCCAAAAACTCACTAAAATCGCTGGAATATCAGGACTTATAATATCTCTTCTCTTGTTCATATTTGCTCCATTATTGGTAAAAATTATCCTCGGTTCTGGATACCTCCCATCTATCACAACAATCAGGATTTTATCTCTACTGCCTTTTTTAGTTATATTAAGCAGCGTATTTGGAATTCTAATTATGCTGCCTATGGGTTATAAAGCAGAATTCATGAAAATCTTATGGGGAGCCAGTATAATAAATATAACATTCGCCTTAATCCTTGTCCCAAAACTTAAACACAATGGTACCGCAATAAGCGCAACAATAACGGAAATGTATGTCACTCTCACTATGTGGCTATTTTTACGAAGAAAAAGAATTACAATTTAACACGCATGAATAAGGTGAAGTCAAAAGTTTTCATAATCGGGGCAGGATTTACTGGTTTAACAGCGGGCATTGATAATGATTTAACTTTGATATTTGAAAAAGAAAATTTCCCAGGGGGATTGTGTGCAAGTTATTATATTGATTTTAATGGTAAAAAATTTACTCAACGTTTGTCTAAAGAAACCTTTAGATTCGAAAGGGGTGGTGGACACTGGATTTGGGCTTCAGAAAGGGATTCTCAATACATAGAATTTCTGAAACAATTCTCAGAGTTGAAATTTTATGAGAGAAAAGCCGCCGTATATTTTAGGAAATGGGACTTGATTGTTCCATATCCTCTTCAGTTCAACCTTAACCTGCTACCTGGTGAAATAAAAGAAAAGATAAAACAGGACCTTAGAAAGGTAAGTGAAACTCAAGCAACCTCACTTAAAGAATGGCTTTACAATAATTTTGGGGAAACTTTGTGTGAAATTTTCTTTTTCCCTTTTAACGAGAAATATACAGCAGGATTATTGGATAAAATTTCTTTAAAGGACGAATATAAAACGCCTATTATAAAAGAAAGAATAATAGAGAGTTTAGAAAGACCATCTTATGGGCAAGAATTTGGATATAATCCAAAATTCTTTTACCCTGTAACCGGCCTCGATGGTCTTACCGCAAAAATGGCATTAAGAGCAAATATTTCTTACGAAAAAGAAGTAGTACAAATAGACACAAAGCGAAAAGAAATCATCTTCAGAGACGGAGATGGTATTAGATTCGATAAGTTGATTTCTACTTTACCTTTGAAAATATTAATGCAGCTCTCAGGAATGTCTGAGGAAATTGATTTCCTTCTTCATAATTCTTTGTTGGTTTTAAACATCGGTGCTATCAGAGGAAGGAAGAGAATAGACCATCACTGGTTATATATTCCGGAATCTAAAAGCAGATTTCATCGAATAGGGTTCTACTCAAATGTTGATAAAGACTTTCTTCCAGAAAGTCTTGCAAATGACGAGAATATAATTTCTCTTTATGTCGAGAAGGCATATCCGATGGGTTTCGAACGCCAGATTAATGTAGAAAAATCAATAAAGGCTATAATCGAAGAGCTCAAAGAATGGCAAATTATAGAAAAAGAGCTCGTTATAGATTATACTTTGGTTCCCATTGCCTATTGTTGGGAATCTAAGGAATACCTCAAAGATCACAAAGAGAAAATATTAAACAGGCTCAAAAGTCTTGGTATATTCTCAACAGGAAGATACGGAAAATGGGAGACTCAAGGCGTCATAGATTCAATTAAAGACGGTTTCTCAGCAAGAGGATGGCTTTGTAATGTTTAACGAGAGTGTTTGCGCTGTAATTGTTACATACAACAGAAAAACGCTACTTTTAGAATGTTTAGAATCTCTCCGAAAACAAACGAGACCTTTACAGGGTATTTACCTGATTGATAACGCATCAAACGATGGAACACCCGAATTACTTTTAGAAAAAGGGTACATAACCGAACCCCCGCCTAAAGAGTTAAAGGAGCCCTGGGAAAAAGAATTTACAATTCAAAATCTATCTGACGGTAGTACAATAAGGTTTCATTATGTTAGAATGCATGAAAATGCAGGTGGGGCAGGTGGATTTTATGAAGGAGTAAAGAGAGGCTACAAAAAGGTTACGATTGGCTTTGGCTTATGGATGATGACGCAGAACCCAAAGAAGACGCACTGGAAGAAGCAGCCGAGTATTTTCACATTGATTGTCGCCGTAGCGAATTTGCTCTTAGATAGAACAACATACCAGGTTCTAAGGTACACTCGCGGTTATCTCGATTGTAGTGCTTTCCCAGGGGCAATAGTAAAACCTCTTTCCCTTGATTCTTATGAGGGTAAAGAAACTATCAAAATAGACTTTGCATCCTTTGTCGGCATTTTAATTAAAAGTAAAGTTATACCTCAAATTGGCTATCCTAAAAAAGAGTTTTTCATTTATCACGATGATGTAGAGTACTTCATACGCCTGAGAAGCGTGGGAAAAAATTTTGCTTGTGCCTACGAGTATAGTATTTCATAAAGAAGCCGCAGAAACTGGAAGGATAGGAAAACAGCTTTTGGGAATAAAGTTTGTGAGAAAGAAGTTTAACGAACTCTGGCTTGCTTATTATGATTTTAGAAATCTTGTTTGGCTGGGGAAAAAGTATTCAAAAAATAAATCATAAATGCTTATTTAGATGGATTAGTTGGCAATTTTGATAATGAGAAACCAAAGAGAATTTTATATGGGTAAGCAGGTTTTGGAATTAAAAAGTTGAACACGATTTTATTTTAACTTCTTCCCTGTTCTCGCTGTTGTATTTTAGTTACCATAAATCATAATGACAAGTACAACGTGAAGTCACCGTTGATTTACTAAAATGCAAATTTAATCAAGATGTTGGCAAACTTCGAGATGTGAGAACGCTCAATACAGAAAGGAATTAAGATACAGTTGAAATTTCTCACAAAATAACGTAAAATTTTAGTATTCTTAAGAAAAAAGTATTTATTTTCCAATGATTGATGTTTCGATTGTTATCGTAAATTGGAATTCTACAGAATACTTAAGGGAATGCGTTAAATCACTCAAAAAGCATACTAAAGATTTATCATATGAAATTATAGTCATTGATAATAATTCAAATGATTTTAACCCTGATGAGTTTGGATCAGAATTTCCTGATATCCGAATAGTAACGAATAAAGAAAACTTGGGATATGTAAAAGCGGCAAACCAAGGAGCAGCCTTAGCAAGAGGAAACTACCTGGTACTGCTTAATCCAGATACCTTGTTCATAGATAATTCACTGTATAAGATGAAAAAAGTCTTAGATGATAATCCAGATATCGCCGCAGTGGGATGCAAAATTTTAGATAAAAACTTAAAAGTAAGCCCATGGAGTATCCTTTCAACAACACCATCACTTATAGATCATATCCTGAGAAGACTTCACTTAAAAGAGAACTCCAAGGATTATTATGAACAAAGTCGATACGTAAGCGGTGTTTCTGGATGTTGTTTTATGACCAGAAAAGCCTTAATAAATAAAGCTGGACTCTTTGACGAGAATATAGTAGCTTACAATGATGAAGTAGAGTTCTTCTTAAGAATTAAAAAATTAGGTTACAAAGTATTCTACCTCGCAGAAACCTCTATCATTCATTTCGACGGAGGTAGTTACTCATTAGTACCACTTCAACGAGAAATAGATCTAAGAAAGAGCAGGCTCTATGTAATTAAAAAGCATTATTCCAAGAGAATTTATTTAACTTGGCTTTTATTTGAAATAATCAATCTAACCTTAAGATCGATTTTAATTGGTATATTAAGCTTACTCCCGGGCTCAACCAAATTACAGCGCAGAGAAAAGTTCAAAAGAAAAATAAAGGTTTTGTACGAAATCTTGAAAGCCACATGTTTAACCTCTAACCATTCCTTGCCTTCTCGGTAATATTACTTTTAAGATTACTAAAAACTTTTAGTACACCGCATATTTTTTATTGTCAGCTATTTTTCCTCCTTATCACTTCCCATATAACATTATCTTTCCTCCAATTAGAAGCCAGAGCGGTGCAAACCCTTTAAATCTAAGAAGTCTTGCATTTAAGACTTTCTCAAAATTAACTCTACTTGAACAATCTTCTATCGTAATTCTGTTGCCCCTAAGCAAGAATTTCTGAAGGTCGTTGAGGATCTGTAAGTACTTCCGAAAACGCCCCTTAGGCCTCAAAATAAAAACCATGCAACTTTTACTCCTGTTAATAGTATACACAAAACCCATAAATGACGACCTTTTATTAGAAAAACTCCTCCGTGAAAAAAGCTTCCACCTTTACAATTTTAGATTCTCTTATCCCAACAGGCTTACATCGCCTATTTTATACGATTATAATCCTTCCAAGCCCGTTACTTTTAAATTAAACTTTGAAACTGAATTCAACAAGGAACTCGGTATCGACTTTTACCCCACGTTCCTTTACGATCGACTAACCTACGGCATCGTAGTTGAGCCCCTTTTTAGAACAGGTAAAACATCAGGATGGCCCCACCTTAAATGGCATAACAAAATCGCCGGTGCCTTTTCTCGTGCTTACCTATTTTACGACAAATCACCATTAACCATCCTTCTTGGCAGAACCCGATTGCAACTAAACCTCGAAAGCCTTCTTAGCGAGGAAGACCCACCAATAGATCTCATCTTTGCCTCCTACAAAAACTCTTCCTACAATTTCTCTTTTTTCACGGGGCAGTTGGACTATTATATCACCCAGGACTCATCTTACTTTTACAAGCCAGGTGAGACCTTTAACAGGTACATTTCAGGACATTCCATAGAATTCAGAAGAAAAAATTACTCCCTCTCCTTTTCAGAATTAGCCCTCTACTTTACATCAACAAATTTACCTGACCCTTATTTTTTAAACCCCTTCATTCTTTACCACACCCGATTTCTTGACACCGAAGAAAATGGAGACCACAATGTATTCTGGATTTTAGCGGGCAAATATCAGGGTGCCAAATTCATTTCGCAATTTGAGTTCTCCATCGACGATTGGCACATACCCGATGTCAATGTATGGGGCCCAAATAAGTTTGCCTGGATCTTTAGAACATATTTCACCGATTTTCCCCTCACAGGTTTTCAGTCAGGAATATCCTATTCTGGAGCAACCCGTTGGGTTTTTGTGCATCGATTAGAACTCCTTTATTTCAAAAACAAAACAGAAACAATGGGCACTCTAAATGATAACGATTTCGACAGCCTTTCCATTTTCCTTCGAAAACCCATTTTAAATTCCTTTAGCCATTGTAGGTTAACATTCTCTTACAAAAGAAAAGGAGAGGGCTCCATAAATGACAAAGATTATACCTATTATTTAGACTCAGCTCCTCTTGAAACTTTCCTCTCCGGAACTGTCGAACATCACCTCGGAAGCAATGTAAACTTCGAAATAATAACAAAAAATTCGAGGCTTATGCTGGACATATCTCTCCAGAAAATTTTTAACAGCAATCACATTAAGGGGAAAAGCTCCTTAGAGCTCTCCGCAAAAATTTTTATTTCAACAAGGGCATATTAAAACGCCTGCAACACCAAGATCAAAGTTTATTCTATGGGATCGAAAAGAAAAACCACCTTGAGAATTTTATCCTTTCTCCCTTTATTTTCTCCATAAGCTAGATTTTTGGCGTTTTAATAATGATACCTAAGGAATTCAAAAGAGAATTCATAAAAATTTAGTGGAGTGCAAGCATTATCAGCATCCTTTTATCACTCCTTTTAGTACCAACATTGAAACACAAGGGCACTGCACTAAGCTCAGTACTAACAGAAACCCTCGTTAGTTTTTCGATGCTCATTTTTCTTAGAAAATCCGAGACGTACTTCCTCAAAATTAGACCTACTTGAACTATTTTCTATTGTAGTTCTGATGCCCATTCGAGCCTCCTTTTCTTGTTGTAAGCCTTGTCAAGCTCGCTTTGTAATTTGATTATCGCTTGTGTTAATTTTACTATCTTTATGTTATCCCTCAAACCTATAAGCTTCTTTTTTACTTCTTCACTTACACCTTCTGCTCTTAAAACCCTGTTTAAAGGTGTGTCTATCTCATACCTCTTTATCTTTTTCCGTTTATCCTGTGCTTCTCCACCACCTTCATCTGTGGTACTATTAAGTTATGCCTTATGGAAACAAGCTTCATCAACTTCCTCAATATCCTGTATTCTTCCTCCGTGTCATACCTTCTCCACCCCGTATATTGCCTCACCAAACTCCAGTTCTTACTCTCCACATAGGGTGCATCATTCTTCCTGTATGGCCTCGACCTCACAAATTCTATACCACTCTCCTGGCAAAACCTGAACAGGTGGCTGTTTATGAACTCACTCCCATTGTCCGTATGGATCCTCTTTATCTTAACAGGAAAATTCTTTATGACCTCCTTTAACGCCTTTACCGTCCATACCATCGCCTTGTTCCTTAAAGGTATAAGCTCTGTCCAGCCTGTGGTGATTTCTGTCACCGTTAAGGTGTATATGAATTCACCATAACCGCTCTCACCACAATGGTGAACTAAGTCTATCTCCACTTCCCCTACCTCCTTTTTCTTATCAAACCAGCTCTCAACCTGGATAGACC
>Ga0080004_1133817_pt1 | contig 37785 bp, 36 predicted proteins | sample WasSprMetagenome_FD_69207 | JGI IMG/M metagenome (GOLD analysis project Ga0080004, IMG submission 69207) | Sulfidic aquatic microbial communities from Washburn Spring, Yellowstone National Park, USA - WS (SPADES assembly) (version 2) | ecosystem: Environmental > Aquatic > Thermal springs > Hot...
CTACTAATCCTCGTCTCTAAGCTATTTATTCTAGCCTCAAGCCTCCCAATATCCTCCTTTGTTGTCTTCCTTAAATTCTCAATATCCTCTTTAGTTGCTTTTCTTAGATTCTCAATATCCTCCTTTGTCACTTTTCTTAGATTCTCAATATCCTCCTTGGTTGCTTTCCTTAAATTTTCAATATCCTCCTTAGTTGCCTTCCTTAGATTCTCAATATCTTTCTTTGTTTCTTCTCCTAGATTCTTAATGTCCTCCTTTGTTGCTGCTCTTAGCTTCTCAATATCCTCCTTAGTTGCTACATCTCTAATTATTGCGTTTATTATTGCTAGTCTTACGTCAGGCTCAGTGACAAGTAGCTCAGCTAGGCGTTTACGTGAGCTTACATCCTTCTCGAAAAGCTCAACAATCCTCTCAGCACTCAACACATCCATACCATAAATTAAGAATGGAAGTATAAAAATGTTTGTTTAAAATTGTAGGTTTATTAGGCGCGTGTAGCTTAAGGTACCTCGTAGCTACATGGGATGCATTGAGAACTGCTGTAAGGGATATGGCAGCATGCTTCCTCTGTAGTAGCATGTCTGATAGGAGATTAACCTCTCCCTCCTGCAGGGATTTTTGAAGGGGGAGACGACAACTATACCTACGTCAACGGCGCCGTCAGGGTAGTAAACCGAGCTTTCTCTTAGCATACTCCTCACTCATCCACTTCCACGTCTCCTCAGAGGATGACTCAGCTTCTATGTTGAGGACTGTTTTCACTTATTCGCCAACCATCTTCTCAAGGTCTCTTGGGATGGGTTCAACAACCATCTTCCCACAATCCACCCTAACCAGTACTTCAGCTTCATCCTCCAACCCAACTAGCTACTTGATGGAATAACGATTCCACCCTGCTTATTGATCTTGGAGTACTCCAACATCTCACTAAATGATTAATTCATCCACTATAAACTTATTAGTGCTAGCAAGGACGTGTAACTTAAGGTCTACATATTCTAGTTGGTTATTTCTGGAGTAGCATGCCGTATAGAAGACTTATTTAGGAGTATGGTTTAACTGCGTATTTTTAAATTATGGGTTTGTTAAGTTATGCTTTATCTGTATTTCTGGATTGTTTTCTTCTTTATGGGTCTTAAATGTTGTGTGGGGATGTTATGGTGTGGATGGGTTGTGTAGTATGATCTTGGCGGTGATTCCCCATAACCATATCACTACTCCGCCATCGCCTTCTCAACAGCTTCTCACTATGGTTATATATGCTATTTACTATTTAACGATCATCTCCAGTGACTTTCTCTACTAGTTGTTTAGCTATTGGTTCCATGATATTTTTTGAGGTTTTCCATATCCCTATGCTACAATATCTCCCCTCGTCGAGATCTATGAGTACATCATTGTCCAGCAGCTGAGCATCATGTATCCTATTATCTGGAGTATGTAGAGTATGTTGTGTCACCATCATATCTAGCTCTCATCAAACCATTACCAGTATCCTTATTCAGCCTGCTCCCTATAAGTTTGGAAGTTGGATGTAGTAACTGTTTCAATTTTGTTGTTTACTACATCGTAAATACTACAGGTGGTTGATTGTTTCCTCGATGGCTACCATAGGGCTTGAACGCCTATCTAGAAGACTTCATCTGGAGTATTTATGGTGTTGATGGTAGATTTTCATTAAGCCTCCTCTTAACCATAACTTCTTTAGCATGCTCAGTAAATATTAGCTTCCCTCAGCCATATGACCATTAAACAACTATAATAATGCGGCTAAGACCATTATTGGAAGGGACGTAGAGATACTTGTAGACTCCGACTTCCCGGTTGGATTATGCCTCTCCTCAAGACTTCCAGCCTGAGCTTTGGGGTTTAGAAACTGCTTCTGAGGCCGCTTCAGCAAGCTTATTGACAAGCTCCTCAATGTTTGTGTGGGCTATGAAGTCCTTATGCATTGGGTCTATGTAGATTGCTTCGTAGTTCAATTCTCTCAGTATCTCAGCTGTCTGCTTGAGCCATGCTGTTTTACCGCATCCCTCAGGCCCGAAGACAACGATTGGGAATCTGGTACCTCTCTCAGCAAGCTCCTCAACCTGCTTTATGGCTACCTCCCTATCGCAGAAATCTACCTCAATGCCTGTAGTGAAGCTGAGCTTAACCCTCCTCATCTAAACATCCCAAACATTGAATTTTTAAGTTAGAGGCTTATCAAATTATGCTTTATTTCTACTACTCTTCTTAGTAGACTGGGATTTCATTAAGATTAGCTCGTCTTGAGCTCTCATGTAGAGGTACTCGTAGATTCCCGGCTTCTCAGTTATGATTATGCCTCTCCTTAGGATGTTAAGCCTGAACTTTGGGGGGAGATTGTCTAATGGGGCTAGGTCTACTGGTATGCCTAACCATAGCTCTAGCTCCACTCCAAGCTTCAGTAATTCGTCAAGGTTGAGCTTCTCGGAGTATATCGCTATGTCTATGTCTCTGAATACGTCTCCACTCAGGAAGCTTCCGAAGATTATTGCAAGCTTTACGTCATGCTTCTCCAATACCTCTCTAATCCTGCTTAGCACTGCCCCTTTCTCCTCCTCTCCGAGGCTGTAGTATTTATACTTCTCCTCCAACAAGTGCGAGGACACCTTTAAGATCGTTTGGGAAGAGGACTTCCCAAACGAGTTTAGAGAGGAGATGATAGCTAGGAACCTAATAGTATATAATATGTATGATAGGGATCCATGGTTCTGGATAGATCAGCCACCACCAGAAAGGGTATGGAGCTCGGTATTGGGAAGAACGCTGCATGGCAGACACCACTACGTAGAGAAGCTGTTAAGAGGATAATATCACAGCAGTAACACCGTCATGGGGCAAAATTAAGCTACAGACTTAAATACATACTCTATTGAGGTAAATAATCAGGGTACTTGAAGGCTTACTGAGGATGAGTGGTAAACATACGATAATAGCATACAATGAGGAAAGGACGATAGCTAGGGTAGTAATAGAGATTCTGAGTTGTTTTAATTAGAAGTATAGTTGATTAAGTGGAGCAGGGAATGCTGATCAAAGTATATAAGCTTGCTAGAGAGCTTAGAACTTGAGTCTCTGCAGTTAAGTATTGTTATGTTTGAGGCTTCAGGTGTTTAGCTCTTTGAGGGTTAGTAGGGAGTACATTTCAAGATTGGCCTCAGAGGTTAAGAGCTCTATAGCTGCCAAGTACCCCTCTCAGCGAATTCCTTCACTTGCTGGAGAGCTCTCCCTATTGCAGGAATCCACTTTTAGGTCAGCGAAGCTGAGCTTAACCCTCCTCATTTAAACATTCTCGAACCCAGTAGGATCATAATACATTAAATTTCAATATTGGAGTAGGCTTATATACCTTAATTTTCCCACAACTTAATTAACTATACTATTTCCTTTCATCGATTTGGAGCTGTTAACTTATTATCCTCTTTAGATTTTGAGTATTTGTTTGTATTGTGGGTTTTCTCTCTCTATGTTTTTCTGGTACCATCTTATTATTCTTAGCCTATATGTTATTCCCATTACTTCTATAAGCATTCTTAATACGTCTTTTATGTTGAAGAGCTTCCTCTGCTTTATATGTACTGGTGCTTCAGCTATTTTTAGTTTTAGCATGTTTGCTATTGCTAGCGCTTCAGCATCCCAGCTGTACCTCTTCACAACAATAACGTTCATTATTGTTTTCAGATGCTTCGTCTTGAATGCTTTAAGTCCTGTCTGTGTATCCCCTATTCTTATTCCAAGAAGTATCTTCACGAGGATGTTGTAGCCTATGCTTAATATTTTTCTTAGGAGTGGTGCTTGATATGTTGATTTCGGATGTCTCTTCGACCCTATGATTACATCATACTTCTTCAATGCATTAATGTATCTCCTAATGTTTCCTGCATCTATGTCTCTATCTGCATCTAGGATTACTACGTATTCCCCATCTGCATGTTTGACACCGGTCTTTACTGCAGCGCCCTTACCGAGGTTAACCGCGTGGTCTACAATCTTCACACGGTCATCCCTAAATCCTTCAAGCACTCTTCTAGTTCCATCTATTGAGCCATCATTAACAATAATCAACTCGTAGTCAACGCCAGCCATCGCCTTCCTAACCATCTCCACGGCATCTAAGATGTCGTTCTCAACGTTGTAGGCGGGCATCACTATTGAGACCAGAGGCTTCCCCATATCTTCCACCTCATAGACTACTTTACATAAGCTCCTTCAACGCGCGCGCGCGTACCCTCCTCCTTAAAGCCTTAAGCTTAACATCCCTAAGAACAGCGGAGGAAAGCATAGATTAATATCGCAATGATACATATAAAGTTTATGTTAAGGATCATGATGATGTGGCGGCTTAGAAGCTGAATACAATTGTTGTTTATGGACAGCTTCTATATGTTGGCTTAAGATAGTTGATGCAGCTGATTCTCCATTTTAGTCTGGATTTAGCATTTTAGCATGTATCAAAATTGCTTTATGTTCTTCATGGTGCTTGTATGAACGGTGATTAAGCCTGACTACTTAATACTGTTCTGCATAGTTTGTGTTTGATGTATTCGTAGTACTGTTCGACGAGGTCTTTGGGGAAGGGGGTTTAAACTATTATGTCCTTGATTTTCCTAAGCTCTTCATCTAGTGTATACTATGTTGTTCCCAATTCTTCTCGCTAGCCTAATTAAGCATTCATCCTAACCTTGTAGTATGCTACGTATTTGATGCCACGCCCTTATGATTATCAAAAGTTTTAAATACTTTACTATATTATTAATCTCAAAATGAGAAAAATCAAGAAAACTTTAGGTTCCCTCGTAAGTTACCTTGCTGGTTGTGGATTGGGAGGTTTGTTAGCGTATGGTTATTTAACTTATTGTAGGCTAAGTGCATTAGCAAATGTGAAGGTACGGCCTGAGCTTGCAAATGTTAACTGGTGGGAGGCTTTATTGGCAAATCATTTTCATGATTGGCTTTGGTATCATTATGGGGATACTCTAACATTACCTGTTGTTGCTACGGGAGGTGCTATTGGCTTGTTAGCAGTATATCTGCTGAGAAAACTACGATATTAATAGTAAGAGTGTTCTCTAGGATTTCCTTTACGGCTTCTATTGGCTTTATACCTCTACATCTCCTCAGGCTTTGAAGCGGCTAGGTAGAGGCTTGGTTTCCCTACATATACCCTATGGATGGCTAGTAAAAGCTGAGTAGTGATACTCTATTCTCGTTAATGCGGCTTCCTCCCAATCCTCCTGATTCTCCAGCTGCTACTCCTTTAAGACCAGCTGTCACATATACATCATCCGACTCAACAGCTCCACCCATCCTCATATGTTCAGCAGCATGGAATCAGATATCATGGTGTTACCGTTTTCTCTATTTCTCAGATAGATTTAAATATCTGAGGAATTATTAGTTATCTGGTGTTTAGCTTGGATGTTAAAACAAGGGTTAGTAAGAAGAATACTTTGTATATTCCTAAATCTATATGTGATGCTCTTGGGATTCGTGAGGGTTCACGGCTTAGAATGAGGGTTGAAGGGGATAGACTTGTGGCTGAAGTTATCCCAGACCCATTCCGGCTAGCGCTTAAGGGTCCTAAGTTCAGCTCAACAACATTCGAGGAGTTTGAGGAGGAGTCTGAGAAGATGCAGGAGGAGGTTTTCGATGGAGAAAATACTTCTTGACTCAACATATCTACTTCCAATACTTGGCGTAGCGGTTAAGGATGTTGAAAGGGTTTTAGAAGTGTTGGAGAAGCTTTATAGGTCTGGAGCCGTCAAGATATATTATACATGCTTCAATATTCTTGAAGCTATAGGTAAGATAAGTAAAACACAGCATAACATGAGAATTGTGGAGATGGGAATAAACTCCATAATGGAGAGCTTTCAGCAGGCAAATCCAAAACCCCAATCCTACATGAAAGCTTTAAGGCTTAGATCTATGGGTTTCAGCGATTTAATAGATCTACTACTATACACAACATCAGTAGATAACAACCTGAAAATGCTTACAAGAGATAAGGGTCTACTTGAATTCCTAAGAAAATCCGGGGAGACTGAAGCGGAGGCAACAATAGTAATGGAGGAGGAATTCTTAAGAAAGTATCAAAATAGCTAATACATTCCCGACACGATTATAGTGTGAAAGAAATTAATGATGAAAATCATATACAGTCATTTCTCTAACTTACGCTACCACACTTCAGTACTTACCTATACTCAACCATTCCAGATATGTGTTGAGTTCCATCAAAATATTGTTTCCCCATTGATTAAGCAGATTAGCAAGATCTGTGGCTTAGCTCCAACAATTATGCCTCCAGTTTAGGTCTGTATGATAGGGGTGGTGTTGGGATTCTCATCTCTACTGTATGGATTTACGAGGTTTGAAATTAAGCTGCTTAGCGTCTTGATACCTGATCCTACCGCGTCTTAGAGGTATTATTGTTTTTATTAGTTCCACCTCCTCACTGCTTAGCGGCTTTATCAGCTTGTAGGCTGCTGTTAATGCTGCTGTGAACGTTAATGCTTCTATTAGGGCTTTCACGTATATGTTTGCTTTTAAACATATCTCTATTGGTGTTAGTGTTGCTGCTATGATGGATGAAGCTACAATACTCCTCTTCAGGCTTCTAGGTGCTCCAACTTTAAGCTCCCTACGTAGGATTGTGAATCCAACAATCGCCATAGATGCTCTAGCTAGAGCTGCGCCAACCTGTCTTAGCGGGATTGTTAGGGATGAGAGGAGGACCATGTATGCTATTGTTGAGGCTACTCCAGCCTTAAATATAGGCTTCGTCACACCTACTGACTGAAGCCCTACAGAATATATTGATGTGTATGCGTTTACAACTGCTAGTGAGGAAAGTATTGAGAATGGTATACTTGCCTCAGCATACCTACCACCGTAGGCTATTGAAAGTGCTGTTTGGGGGACTGATGCCAACGCAATGCTTAGAGGCAGTATTACTGCTGTAGCTATGTTTAAAGCTCTTTCAAGAATCAACCTAACCTCCCCCACGCCTCCCCTACCGTTTATTAGGGATAGTGTTGGGAATAGGGCTGATGAAAGTGGTGTCCAGAGTATTGTTAGTGGGGCGATGCTTGAAACAGCGATGTAGTATGTTCCCGTGGAGCCTAGCCCAGCCAGGCTTGACAGTAATGCTATGTCAAGCCATCCCTGCACCAAGCCTATAATGTTCCCGCCGTATATGGGTAGGCTGAACTTTAAAAGCTTTATTGAGGGGTAGCATCCACCTGAAGGCTTTAACCTCCCCCTCAACACAATTATGGAGTAGATAAGAGTTACTGCTGAGCCTATCAGGAAGCCTAGAGATAAGCCTAGAACCCTACACCCCAAATATGCAAGTAGAACTCCGAGAATTCTGCTTAAAGATGTATAGATAATGTTTTGCAGGCTTACCTCCCTAAACATGCTGCATCCAAACATCACAGCTCCATAGTAGCTTGTAAGGTTAAGTATGAATGCTGAGGATAGAATACTTAATACTTCAAGAACACCTACCCCAATATATTGGGATAATGTAGGTGAAATCATAAACCCAACTGCAAGAGCAGGTGATGAAGTATAGATTATGAGTTTAAAAGCCTTTCTAGAAGAGGCTGAAGCCGTATCCACATCACCCCTACCAAGATTTTCAGAAACATACTTTATCACAGCATTGTTTAATGCAAGCAGTGTAACCGTGTTAAACACACTCATAGCCATAAGAAGTAGGGAGAAGGAACCAACCTCACTTGGACTCAATATCCTAGCAGCTAAAACATAGAATACAAATACTACAGCATAGTTTAAAACCTGCATTAACGTAAGGTAAAACGTTCCCGAAGCCAAATTATCCACACTACCCACCCCAACATGATGATGAAAGCCATCAACGCCATTGAAGCCTACACGCATAACTAGACTGCCACATATTTTAAGCATTAGCAACGATCCTTAATAAGTCTTCAAGTTGCTGGATCAACCCTGCAGCCCATCTACTCAAGAACTACTACACCTATAAGGGTATTGTACCTATTGGCCTTGTAATGATGAGGGATTGAGCTATCCTATCCTCCATCATTATTATGACGTTAGCTGCCAGCCCCACCTTTCCAACTCCCTCAGCTGCTTCAGCTGGATACTCGCTTAGTGTTGGTGGTGCGGGTTTAGCGACAATATCTTCTGGTAGGATTGGAAATGCTGCTTCAGCATCGATGAGAGCATATGTCTCAACACCCCTAACCTCACCTAATCTAAGCCTTCCCCCCCAAGTATTGGATGTAATCAACAGCATTGTAGAATACAGCCCCCACATAGGTATGTCCCAATCTATCCACCTAAGAAAATAATTGCTGAAGTCTATATAAATATTTATTGATCACGTAAACTTGTAGTTAATTTAAAAAGTAGAGTGGGACTTATGCTTTCCATAGTTAAAGCCTGAGGTTTACTCTTTGTTGATGCTTAATTCTTCACCACATCGAGTTTAGACTACGTCAAGGATGATGCCGTCATGAGTATAGCCCTATAATAGCATCATCAACTAGTACAGTTAGCTTTGTGGCTTAATTCTTTGATAATTGTACTTCCATTTTAAATCGGTATGGATTAAGGAATGATGTTAAAGTTTCCCGTTTCACTGCATGAATAAATTACGAGTTTCGAAATTAAGCTGCGAGGCTTACAGCTATTTTAAAACATAGCCTATCTTCTAGTGAGTGTTAATGTTGGCTACATCAACACATTTAGAGCTAGAATTATTAGAGTATTAATGGTATTTTAGCCTTCATCCTTATTTTGTTTAGCTTATCAATACCTACACCTGTAAGTTTTGATGTTAATCTTAGATCCCCTGTCTCAACCATTAGTTTTAATGCTGTTTTTATCGGCTCCTTCTGCCTCTCTATATAGCTCCAATCCGCACTCCTCCTCCTAGCCTCCCTAGCCTCCTCATCCTCCCTCCTCCACCCCTCAACAAGCTCCTCCAAGCCGTTAACCATTAAGTATTAAGGTCTCCGCATCATATAAACTTTACCAAAATAAGGGGCGTGTCCAACTATTATTTTAGTTTTTGGTTATTTCTCCTTATGCTTAAGAGGTGGGATGTTAGGGTTTATGATGTTGGCTTCTTGATGTTTAGATTATTTGGATTTTACGGATCTTGATTCAAGGATTGGTGATTTTGGAGGTCTTCTAGGCTGTATGTGGAGGTTTTAAGGCTAGCTTAAGGTATGCTGGGAATTATCCCTCTTCGGTGTTAGATAAATCTACATTATTGGGGCATGGGGATATTGTGGAGGAGGTTTTAAAATATTCTCAGACTACTCAGTAATAGACTCAACGAAGTTTACTGACTGGTTGAGGAGGCTTCATGAACTATTCCTAGATGTGAGGGTGAAAAGCGGAAGCGCGTGACACGTGGGCTTTATAACCGTTAAGGTTGAGAAGCCCTCTAGAAGAGGCAGTAAGCCCCTCTACATAGACCTAGGCATTGTAAACCTTGCAACCATATGGTTTGAATATTTAAGGCAGCCTATAGCCTTCTCAGTAAAAGCATTCCGGCAGACTGGTGGTGCTGGACAGGGCGAATAGCGGAAGAGTAGAATAGCAAGGATCAATAGGGCTAAAACGTCAAGGAAGCTTAATAGACTGTACAGGATTAGGCGGAGAAGGTTTAGGCATGCTGTAAACGCCATGATAAAACAATAGTTGAGGATACACATCAACTCGGCATTTCAAAATTGTTCTTGAAAGATTGAAGGGTGTAAGAGGTAACAGCCAAAACGCTATGGTAAACAACTTCTGGAGCTTCAACCACATTGCTAGAAGGTTTAGGGAGGAAGCTGAGGAATATGGAGTAAAGGTTGAGGGGAAAAGTGAATACAGGACCTCAAGCATATGTCTACGGTGCCGTTCTGAAAACATAACAGCTAAAGGAGGACTTTTCAAGTGTCTAGATTGCGGGCTAGAAGCGAATAGGGATGCTATAGGCGTATTGAATATAGGCTACCTCCATGGAGGCGGCATTAACGGGGTGGTGGCACACCCATGCTTCTAAGATGGAACGGGATGAGGTGGGAGCCTAAAAGGGCAGTGAATGGCAGACCGATGATAGCCTTAGAAGCAAGAATCTCCCAACTTAGTCGTGGAGAGTGTCGAAGAGCTGATTCTACTTGCTTATAGCGAATCCAGTATAGATGCTAATTGGATAGGTTTATATGTGGGATTTTACTATAGTATTGTGGCTGGAAGTGTTGAGGAGAGGATTGCTAGAATAGAGGGAGTGCTTGAGGAGATGAGTAAAAGACTTAACCATCTAGAATCAGATATAGCTAACCTAAGAAGTGAAGTGAAAGGTGAAGTAGCTAGTCTTAGAGGTGGAATGAATAGCTGATTACTTCAGACTTTCTTATGATGCTGGAATCTAATGTAGCAAACTCTTCACATCCAGCTATTCTGCATACCGTTATGTGTAGTAGATCTAGTGTCCTGAGCTTCAAGATAGGGGCTTTTACAACTGCATTTCTTAGAACCTCGCTGAAATCTACTTCGACCACACTTGCTCCGGTACTCTTTACCGAATACATTGCGAGGGGAAGTGGCTCCTCCAGCCCCGTTCTAGAGTAGATAGATGCTAGCTCAACAAGTGTTAACCTTGAAACAACTCTATCGCTACTTAAGCTCTCCATGAGCTTCAACGCTCTTCCATGGTTGGGATCAGCCTCATCAATGTAGGATACAATTACATCAGTGTCAATATATATCAAGACTACACCCTATTGCTTCTGTCTTCTTCTAGAAGCTTGCTTAAACCGCCATGTTTCAATCTGAATCCCTGCTTCTCCAGCTCTTCAGCCCTCTTATAGATGCTCTCCCAGTACTCAACCTCTTTAAGCACTATGTCTAAGCCTTTCTCGATCATAATGTTAAAAGCATGAAGCTTTGTGGCTTAATTCTTCGATGATCGTACTTTCTATTTTAATTTGGTATGAGTTAGGGAGTAAATGTTAAGGTTTTCCGTTCTATTGCATGGATAGATTTGCGAATTTCGAAATTAAGCCACAAAGCTAGCATGAGACCTACCCCTAGCAATACCGTACCTAACCATTTTATCCGCAAGCTCCGCCAGCTCTTTACGAACCTTAATAGACACAGAAATGCTCATGTAAGTACACCTAGTATACCTATAATTAATACTTATAAGCTTTGCTAGAAGTAGATGATGAGCTGATGATCCTGGGATTAGGATAGGTTCTGAGAAGAGGGTTTGTATGTTGCCTTCAAGCCATATTTAGGGAAGATTATATACATGGTGACTTTCAATATTGCTAATATACTAACATCTTAATATTCGAAGTCGTCTCCAAACCCCTTGAGTTTTTGACTGATCAAATCTTCTTCATCTTTCAGCTGTTCGGATGAGTCTTTGCTACGTGTTTATACATGTTTCAGCTTCAATCCTAGTCCTGCATATACATCATGTCAGCCAGACCCTCTCAAGCTCCACGTCATGGGCAAGCTTACGAGCACGCCTACACTCAACCCCCTAGCCTTAGACCAGCCAATTTGGAAACAGCCTCATTCATTAAGAAGGTTAAGGCTATTTGCAGCTCAACATAATTATATTGCCTTGAAGCTAGAAGCTTGATGGAGAGAATAATACAGTTGAGGATAGATAACTATTCGATAATTACGTACCGTATTAAGGATGATGTGGTGAGGAACATGCAGATTCTAAAATCAATAATTATGATGATAAACGAAATGGATAGATGAAGAGTTAAGCAGGAGAAATCGTAGGATACGATATCCATGATGGAGGTGGTGAAACATGCTTAAGTTTACAGGGCTTCAAAATAGTAAAGCTTAAATCTACAAATATTTAACATATTTAGATGTTTAATGAGTGCTCTTAAGAAGAGGTTTTTGAAGCTTCTTGAGGAGGATGTTGAGTTTAGATATACGGTTGCAGGATATTTAGGCATATCTGAGGTTTTGAAGAGGCTTGACTCCCTAAGTAATGAACAGGTTAAGCTGAGAGAAGAACAGGTTAAGCTGAGAGAAGAGCAGGTTAAGTTGAGGGAGGAGCAGGTTAAGTTGAGGAGGGATTTTAATGAGATGCTTAGGTTGGTGAAGGCTATGGATCTTAGGCTGGGTAGGGTTGAGAGGACTTTGGAGAAGCTTACTGTTGATGTGGAGGATGAGGCTAGATCTGTTTTAAAGCATAGGTTGAGGAGGGAGTATGGCTTAGATGTGGAGGTAGGTTCATTAAGTCTTCCTGATCTTGAACTAAACATTTACGGTGTTTCAGGAGATTTATGTATAGTGGGGGAGGCTACGGTTAGGGGTGGGGCTGGGGTTGTTGATGAGCTTATAGGGAAGATTGATGTTTTGAAGAGTAGGTATCCGGAGAAGCTTAGGAGGAATATAGTTCCAGTAGTGTATGTATGCCTCCCATTGGAGGAGCTTGTTGAGGAGGCTAAGAGAAGGGAGGTATGGGTTTTAAAGGCAGTACAAGACTTCCACAAGCCAGCAAGCATAAACCAAAAACTACAGGCTAAATAACTACATCAATGAGAAGACAAATAGTTTATTTAGTGATCAGAACCAAAAGTTCTAACAACCCTTATTTTCCCTGTTATCCCACTTCCTAAGCGTATTGGGATGAATTCCTAATCTTCTACAGGTCTTTCGAGACATCAGCAGTTTTCAGACTCTATTAGAGACGAAATGTTCACCTGCCTCCTCAAGCTCCTCAATACTCCAAGGAATCTCGATTAAGCCCTTAATCCTTAAGGGATCTGGAAGCGGAATTAACCTTATGGAGTTACTTCCAGAAAAACGAGGAATCTTGCAGCTTTAACATTAGACCTTACTTCAACCGGAAGAGTTAATCTTCCTCTTGAATCAAGCTTTACAACGCTTATTCTCCCATTGATGCATTACCATTCCAATTATTTAATTTTTCCCTCAAAAGAAGTTAAGTGGGCATTTCTCCTTTTCCACAATTCTAAATCTTAACTATAGTATGTTACAGCTGGAAAGCTAATTATTGCTTGAAATTAGTAAGTGAACTCTGCAAACTTAGCATGAAGCTACTTAAACTCCTTCTTAACCTACAAATACTTCTTCATAACTATTTGAATAAGCCTTAAACAGCCAATTCAAGATAGCTTAAAGTTAAAGTTTAAGGAGTTGTTATAGGATGCGGTAGCTTAGGAGTTAAACACAATATGTTAAGTTGCTGGGTCCCGTTGTAATGAACAAAAAATTTATATTTTATTGTAAGGTGTTATGTTGGAAGTTATTAATGTTAAAGCCTTACTTTAGCTCGGAGGATAAGAGGGGTGGTTGAGGTTAAGGGGTGTTAAGCTGTGAGTCAGGGATATTTGGAGGAGCTTTGTAGGAAGCTTGTAAAATATGATCGAGACATAGTTGAAATCATCCAGTTTGGGTCATCCGTTTATGCTCCAAAATACTCTAGGGATGTAGATCTTCTTGTGATAACGAGGAAAGCTAAGGAGTATGATGGATATTTCGATGCTGTAAATCCTAAGGATTCATTTCTCAACGTTGATGTTTTAGTGTTAAGCATTAATGATAAGCCTAGAGAAGAGCTGTTAAGAGGGGTTTTAGGTGCTTTCAAGATACTGTATGGAAGTGGTGAATACTTACTCAAATATGCTAAGGAACTAGGCGACCCAACATTTGAGGAGGCTAAATCCTCATTAAGAGTTGCAGCCTCACTTTTTAAGCTTGCACTTGAAACAGTTAACTCTCTTGATAGGGATAGGCTTTACAGAGAAGCTTTCAACGCTCTCTTCCATGCGGCTAGAATAGCATCAATGGTTTATCTATCAACAGAGACAAGCAGATGGGGGTTTATTAAAAGAGAGCTACCGGAGCAATATAAAACAAGCTTTAATGAATTCATCAGCACACTCCACATAAACTACTTCTACAATGGAAACTATCCTAAAGATAGAGTTAAAGAAGAATTTTATGAATGGTTTAGGAGGGTAGAGGCATATATTAACGATTTAGAGTTAAAGGTTAAAAAGGGGGAATTTTGAAAATTAAGTAGTCCCAGCTCCCATAGTTGACACTCTCCACGGCTGAAGCCGGGAGATTCTTGCTTCTAGGGTGTTCATCGGTTGGTTGTTCATCACCCTTCTAGGCTCCCACCTCATCCCGTTCCACCTCAGAAGCATGGGGTGTGCCACCACCCCGTTAACGCCGCCTCCACGGAGGTGGCCTATATTTAGGACTCCTACGGCATCCCTATTCGCCTCAAGCCCGCAGTCCAGGCATTTGAAGAGTCTTCCTCTTGTTATTATGTCCTCAGAGTGGCAGAGTGGGCATTTGCTCGATGTCTTGTATTCGCTTTTCTCCTCAACTTCTATGCTGTATTCTTCAGCTTTCTCCTTGAATCTCCTAATAATGTAGTTGAAGCTCCAGAAGTTGTTTATTATGGTATTTGCTTTACTGTTGTTGCGGCTTTTTGTTCTCATATTCTTCAATCTTCCAAGAACTATTTTTGAGGTCCCGAGCTGATTGGCGTCTTCAACTATGGTTTTTATCATGGCGTTCACAGCGTGCTTAAATCTTCTCTGGCGTATTCTGTATAGTTTCCTAAGCTTTTTGGATTTTTTAGCCTTGTTTACTCTTGCTAGTCTGCTTTGTTGTTTTGCTATCTTTCCTGTCCAGTACCACCAGTCGGATAGGATTCTTCTGCCTGAGAAGGCTATGGGCTGTTTTAGGCCTTCAAACCATAATGTGGCGAGGTTTACAGCGCCTAGGTCTATGTAGAGGGGCTTACTGCCTCCTTTAGGCGGAGGCTTCTCGACTTTAACTGTCATAAAGCCCCTCATCCACCTCGTCGTAGACTATCTCTAGCCTTCCCTGCTTGCCAATCCACCTCAGCTCGCCCTTATACTTTAGCTTAAGCCCCTTCGGAAGATGTATGTATTCATCATCGATCCTATAGCAGTCGTTTCTTACAATTATCCTCAGCTCCCTTTTGCCGTTCCTCCTCCAGTACCTAGGCATTGAAATCCTTGTTATATGCTTTGGAAGCCTTCCCTCAGCTTCAAGCCTTTTCAGCGTTAGGAAGCTTCTCCAAGCCTCATTGTTCTTGTTTATGATTTGCTGGGCTGTTGCTGAGCCTATTAGAGGAGCGTATTTTTCATAGAGGTGTTTAGGATACTGCTTGAAATGCTTGTAGTGTATGTATGCCTGCCTCCTTTCAAAGTTCACCTCATTGTATAGCTTAGCGCAGTTGTCCGCGAGCTCCCATAAGGCGGGACAGTCTTCAACTATGAACGTGTTGGCTCTCTCCACTTCAAACACCCTTCTGGGCTTCAATGTATTTTTCAACAGTCTCTTTAGAGACAGCACCTATCGTTGAAGCATAGTAGCTGTATGTCCATAGAGGCGGTAGCCTAAGCAGTTCTGGGAGCTCCCTTCTAAGGATGTTTGAACTTCTACCCTTAATTCTCCTCACAATCTTGTGTACTGGTATTGTCGGGTAGGATGATACGAACAGGTGGACGTGGTCTGGATTTATGGCAAGTTCAAGGACCTTAACCCCCAGCTCGTCTACAACCTGACGAATTATCTGCTTAAGCCTCTCCTTAACCTCCCCCACTAGGACAGGCTTACTCCTCTTCGGACACCAGACCAGGTGGTACTGGATTAGAAGGAGCTTGTTCCTTGAACGTTGATAGGTTTTCACAAGCCTACATAACCTATCACTATATTTAAGCTTATCGACGATTCATCCCGTCTTGTAAACTTAAGCTTTACCTAGAAGTTAATCAGCAAGCTTAAGTTTACAAAGCCATTCATCCCACGGTTAAAACCGTAGGCTTTCTTGTCGACTTTTTGTAAAGCTTATGTTTGGTCCAATTCTTTTCTATGTGAATGTGGAGGATTGTGGAGATGCATTACCCTTCTAAGGCAAACCATGAGGGGATGAACCTCTACTATTCCTTAACATATACCAAATGATGGAGAGAACTTGATGGGAACTAGGGTTATGGTAATATGTCTAGGATTATTGTGTCTATTAGGAAGGGAAGGCTTATGTTTCAGTGCTTATATTTTCACTTATCAAGAATGGAATTTTAGGTCTTCTAGTTGGTAGAAGTCATGATCTACTCTAATATTTAGATCTTAGGTGATTAGTAGATTAACATGTTGAGTTTACGAAATCTCTCTAAGCGTCTTGTAAACTTAAGCCTTACCTGGAAGTTAATCAGCAAGCTTAAGTTTATAGAGCCTCTCTAAGGAACGTGGCAACTTAAGATGTTAGATGCGATATGTTAAGTTGTCAGGTCTTCTCTAAGTTTCGAAATGTTTTTATGCGGGGGGAATGTTAAATGTTATGTATGTGGGAGTATGTTTTAGGCGGGGCATCCCTATTCGGATTGATAGTTGGATTATTCTCAATATATAATGGTAGAGCAACTAGGAAGCTACTCATAGGGGAGGAGAGGTTAACTAGGGAAATGATAGAGAGGCTAATGGGAAAAATGGATGAGGGATTTAGAAGAATGGATGAAGGGTTTAGGAAAATGGATGAGAGATTTGCTAAGATGGATGAAAGATTCATTGAGGTTTTGAAGGAGATAAGGCAGTTAAGAAGGGTTAATGTATTACTATTTAGATATTGAGTTTATGTTAAGATTAACCATCTACCTTAATTAATAACACTATTAACAATTTAGGTGTTTAACACTTTCCACAAATAAAGTCGGGAAAATCTTGCACACAGTCCTTCAATACTTGAGGCTATCTGCTTCAGCATTCATTTCCTCATAGCTCCGGAATTATTGTCTACAAGAGCCGTGCCACCAGCCCGTTATCCCATATGGGACTTGGGATTATGTTATGCTTAAACCCCACTATCTCGGCTTGAAGCCTTATCCAAGCTTTCAGACATCCAAAGAATACGATAGACAATAAGTATGTAAGCTTAACGACAATTCATCTCGATACTGTCAAGTTAAGTCTTAGGCTTAATGAGTCTACTATATGTTAACTTAACAGTATCATTCATCTCCACGATTAAATTCGGGAGCTTTCTCGTGAATCTATGTAAACTATGTTATCAGTTATAGTTCATGAATCTTTGCTATTTAGACTTAATGTAGCTACACATGGATTAACGGATTCTTCGGAGTATTGATGATGTAGTCTTACTTGACTTTACGGAGCTTCATGATGTCTCACTATGTATCCTACAAGTAGTGTTGCTAGACGTATAGCTTCTAAAGCTAGTACGTAAAGTATTAGTTTGGATGGTGTTTTTTTAAATGCTTTAAGTATATGGTAGATTGAGGCTATGTGGGATATTGATTCCCTTAAGTTATGCTTAATGTAGTAGCCTATGTTTGGAGCGTAGTATAGGTAGCGTCTTATATAGCTTCCTATACTTTTAGCCTCCCCTAAATGGTACTGGTACCTATCTACATATCCTACTCTATACCCTCCATGTTTAATTCTTCTATGAAGGTCAAGATCCTCGTTAAAGTATAGTAGGTTGTTAAATCCTCCAACATTGAAGAATACTTCCCTACGTATAAATCTAGCTGCAACCTTAGCTTCACATTGGGAGGTATATATTTTATGCCATAGTAGAACCCTACTGAAAAATCCCTTATCTATTTTAGGCAGTAGATTTATTATGAGGGCATCATAGCCTTCCCCACACATTCTTACACATTCCTCAACAACCCTAGAATCGATGTAGAAGTCACTATCAAGAAAGTATAGGTACCTACCCCTAGAGCTGTATGCTCCAATATTCTTCTGTAGTGAACGGTTAGCTCTACTCCTAACAATTCTTACAGGGTATTTTGAGAGAAGCTCTAAAGTACCATCAGTACTACCACCATCAACAACTATAACTTCAAAATCCCTATAGGTCTGGTTAAAAACAGAATACAGACAATACTTGATATGGTTGATGGAGTTAAATGTTGGAATAACTATACTTACAGTAGGCCTCCCACAATTCATAATAGGAGAATAAATGAAGACTTAAATCTCTACCGATAATTAAGCTGAAAGAGCTGCAATAACACGCGCGTAGATAGCTGTATGATAACTACATACTATGCATTAAGAATGAATGTGATGAATTAAATTTAACCCTAACGATTTCCAGCTAAACCCACAGCATACTTTCAAACAAGGGGGAAGACGAGGCTTGCGCCAAAACCAACGCAAAGAAAAATTTAAATTATACAGTAAGCATTATTAGTGGTGGTTTTATGAGTAAGGAGGTTGTTTTAGTATTGAAAATGAAGCATATTATTGGAGTTATGGTTATAATAGTAGTTATTGGTATGTTAAGCTATATGTACTATTTCTCCATGCAGGAATCTGTAGCTTCTCAAATTCCTCGAATAAATCCCCGCTCACCAGTTACAATTAGTATAGATCTTAGTATTCCATCGAAAACATATAGGGTTGGGGAGGAGATCCCAATTTCAGGTATTGTTAAGATTGGGGAGGAGCCTTTTAAGGGAATGTTTGTTCAACTTGCATTAATGGATTCTAAGAATAATACTGTATGGACTGCACAGGTAAAAACAAATAGTGAAGGAGTATTTAGATATAATTATCAAATAAGCGGAGATGTTGAAGAGGGGAAATATACTCTATATGCAATAACGATATTTGGAGAGAGGAAGTTTGACTATGAAGAATTAACAATTAAGAAATAACCCTCCTAGGATATAAGTAGGCTTCCAGCTTTCCCAACTTAATTATCCATTATGGTTCAGCCTATTTTACCGTAGCTGGAATTGGTGTTTACTCTATGATGCTAGCATCACATATCTAGGTAAATCATAATCTAGAACGCATCTCCAGCATCTTTACATCTAGTAGGATGCTAGGAAATAACTACCATGCCTGCTAATGCTCTTAGAGAGTAGTTTATGAAGATTAGGAGTATGAGGGCTGCTGTAATTATGCCTTCACCCCTCCTACATCTCCCAAGAATTAGGGTTAAACCTATAGATGCTAATATATCTAGTGGTAGGCTAAGTAGAACTCTTGCCTGCAGCCCTTCAGGACTTGCGAAATATATTGGAGTTGAGATCGCTACCAATATTCTGAATAGCTCACCGTATGATTCCTTAACACTTATAAGTCCAACTATTGCAAGTATGTAGAGTAGGGGCATTGTTAGGTATCCAGCATAGAAGTATCTGAAGAGATTATTATTAATAATCCAGAATGAGTATAGGTTATCTAGAGTACAGGAGGATGAAGCTATCTCTACATCCCCCCTAACTCCTCCAGAAGTGTTCAGTACGTATGTTTTAACCAGATCCATAACTATGTTTATAGATAGCCATAATGTAAGTATCTTAACCCCCCTCCTCCTCATAACTGTATATATAGCTATAGATGCGAAGTATACAGCCCATAGATGTGCATGTGTATACATAGCCACTATTGAAAGAACTGTTGAGTATAAGGCTTTACGGTAGGATCCTAGCCTAACAGCTTCAATAAGTAGAGCTATTGAAGGCTGGATAAATATGAATGCTAACCAATTAGCCAGCTGCCCTGAAAACATTCCTACAGTGAAGAAATGTGAGGTAGCAGCAATAAATGATGAAATACTAGCTGTAAATCTATCTTTAGTAAGGACTTTTACAGATAGGTATACTGATAATACGTAGCATGGAGCTAGAGCTAATGGGAGAAACTTAGTAACCAATATTGGGGGAAGCCTTGTAGCTAAAAGTAAAATATACAGTGGAATGAAGAAGAACGGTCTTCCAAGAAGAACTGTTGAAGCCTTTACTAAAGCCTCCCTAAACTCCAAGCCCATAAGCTCCTCAAATATTGGGACATAAATCCACTCAATATCCACACCTACAGGCTTACCTGAAGGATTTATTGATGGAATATATGGGTAGTAAGCTAGGAAAATAGATAGAGTAGTTGAAATAGGGAGGAGGTAATGTGAATACTTACTGTTTAAACCCCTATACGTAGGGGGAGGTATGAAATATTTAACTACTAAATAAATTATGGGGGTTAATACCAGCATTGAAGCTATAACTGGCTGTAGTAGGGAGGCTAGATAGAATAGTTTAGCCTCAATCCATGGGTAGGGGTTTTCAAGAAGATCGTAGGGCTTAGGGGATAAGGGTAGTAGCAGCCATCCAGTAAGAGATAATACTTCAATAATAATTATTAAAACCATAAATACAGCTAAGCTACCTCTAGCTACAGCAATCCTTAACCCTCTAGGCATCAACGTGAAAAACATAGCTGGAATCAGGGATAGATATAGGGGCAGGTAGGAGGAAGATGTTAGGAAATAGATAAGTATTAAAGTAAGCATCAACAAGATTACTCTACGCCTATTATTTAGAAGAGCTAGAAGAATAGCTACAGTAGCCATTATGGAGAGGAGAAGTATTAGAAAGTCAACGTAGGAATTTACAATATATATGGTCATCCTCCTCGGGAAAGTCACCCTATTTATTGTAGGGTAGAAGAAGGGCTTAAAAAAATTCACCATATACAGTAGGGTAAGAAAGATAGCTATAGATAGGGGAATAGGGAGAATTCTCTCAAGTCTTAAACATTTCAAAATACTAGTCATCCCTATCTCCACCATACTTAAGATAGCATATAAGCTGAAGAACAACACCTAAAACCAATGCGTAGTAGGCATATATAGCTAAGCTATTCGCTGCATCCTCAAAACCGTAGGCAAGATTTCCAGCAGCAATCAATAATAAAATCATAAAAACAATTATGAATGGAGCACCCCAATTAACCCTAAAATAACTCCTTAAAGCATCAAACCCAACCCTAAAGCCAACATTAAAAATAACAACTACAGATACTAGGAGGAGAAAATATATAAGCACAATGCTGAAAACCCTTCTAGCATTAGCTAAATAAAGAATTATTAAAGCAAGGATAAGAGCTAAAATTAAAAATGTAAAAACAATATTTAAGGTTCTAAGCCTTACACGGATCTCCATACAAACCCTAAAGTTAATAAATATATAATGTTTACGGATGAAGAAACGAAAACGTTCATATACTACAAGTTCATAAAACATCATCTAATTTAACTGATTCTATTAAAGCTTAAATAACTTCATATTTTCAACATTAATCCTATAAGTTCGTTACAGATTATATTGGAGAAATATGTGTTAAGCTTGATGTAGGTTTTACATGTATCTTAAATTAACCGGTAAACAATTTAAGTATCTCCCTAACTTATCATGGGAGCTTAATATAATGAAGGTATTGCTTGTAAACTCAGGAATATTTAGAGTTCCGCCGGAGAAGGGTGGGGGGACTGAAACACATGTATACCACTTAGCTAACAATCTTAGTAAGCTGGGGGTTGAAGTACATTTAGTAAGTGATATTTACAGTAAGGAGGCGTTAAGGAAGGATATAAATGTTTATGAGCTTAGGGCTTTACGTATACCTTTAAGAATGGGGTTTACGGGATGGGTGATTAATCATTTTCTATGTGGATTATACTCCTTCAAGAAGACTTTTGAAACAATGAGGGGTGAAGTGTTTGACGTTATTCATATGCATGGAAGACTTGGACCTGTATTAATCACAATCCTTGATAGGAGAATACCTAAAGTATATACTGTCCACGACCTGCCGCCATGGCTTTCAAGATATGGCAGAATAGAGCAGATAGTTAGAAACATATCATACATAAACATGGAGGTTAAAACATGTAGATTGGCTAACTACATAATAGTTGTTAATCCAGTAATAAGGAGAATACTGGTAGAAGATTTTAAAATACCGTCTTGGAAAATAGAGTTTATACCTAACGGTGTTGATACTGACCTGTTTAAACCTGCAAATAGGAAGCTTAACTACTGCCTATTTGTTGGAAACCTAACATGGAGGAAGGGGCTACACATCCTCCTATATGCATTAAAAAAGCTAAATGATGAAGTTAAATGTTTAATAGTTGGTGAAGGACCTGAAAAAAGAAACCTGGTTAAGCTAGCTGAAAAGCTAGGATTAAGAAATGTGGTTTTTACAGGAGCATTACCTCTGGAAAACCTTGCTAAAATATATTCTAAGGCAGGATTCTTCATACTCCCATCAATAAGTGAGGCTTTCGGACTAGCAGCTCTTGAAGCAATGGCAAGCGGATGCCCATGCATAGTATCAAGCAGTAGTGGAGTATCAAAAATAGTAAGGGATGAATACAACGGATACATATTCAAACAGGGGGATATAGATATGTTAGCTGATAAAATAGGGAAGCTATGGACTAACAGCAGTCTAAGAAGAAGAATGGGTGAAAACGCTAGAAATACAGTGGAGAAATACTCATGGATAAAAACAGCTGAGAAAATAGTTAAAATATATGAGAAACAAATCTATAAATAAATCCGCAACAATCACAATCCAATATCAAAACCAATACTTCACAGTAGAAAACCTCTTCAACAGCCCTTAATAACTATATCCCTGAAGAGATTATAGTAAATCTATGATGCTGACCATACAATATATGAGAGAGAAATATACATATTAACAACAATTTATAGAAGCACGTAGTTCCACACCATAAACACCAACCATAAATAGGAAATATTAAATACGATGTTAACCAATAAGTTCTTAGATCTATAAATATTAAGGAGTAACTAAAAAGCATTCTTAACAACCTCTAATAGGTAGTATCATAATATGCTGTAGGAACCAAGTTAGTAAATCAATAACTAAAACAAAGTCAATTTCTATATAAGTAAGGGCATAAACAATATAAATAAAAAATGTTAGGTTTATTTATTCATTATGGGTCTACATGTGGATTCTTCTCACTTATTGTTCCAAGCATCTCAACTATTTGCCCTACTGGATGGATATCTGTTGAGTATGGCCCTGTCTTAGTGTAATCAAACTTTATAATTATCGCAGTTACACCAGGATTAATAGTCTGCAAGTATTCTATCAATGGCGTGGTTATACTACTTACTCCAAGAACTGCATCTTTGGTAACGATTCCTGCTTCATATAGTGCTGTTGAAGCCCAATATGTATCTTCACCATTCCATCCATATACTAGGAATCCTACAGTTCCATTTAAATCCTTGTACGTTGATATTACAGCATATCCATCAGTAAGCATTTTTGATTGATCTGCTTTCCATGTATGATTCCAGCATGATACTGGAATAAATCCTCCCTTCCATGCAATTCCGACAGGTGCACCGCCAACTACAGGTGTGAACTCTGAGAAGTATTCTGTCACTACATTAGCCCATGATCCTCCAATACTTATAATGTTTGAGCTTGCTATTGGAACTGTACTACTCCAATCATTTCTTAAAGCAGTTCTTGCAAGTTTAGGAACAGTATCCCATGGATAGTAGTAGCCTACACGTAAAGGTACATCAGCTAACGGTCCACTAGTTCCTCCAAACTTATACAGTAGGTATGGTACTGTATCGCAAGGTGGAGCTTCATTCTTCAAGTCAAAGCCAGCCCACTCAACAGGAGTTTCCTTTAAGGAGTCGAAAGCTTCAGAAACCATAGCGGCACCAATACTATCAACAGGATTCGAATCCCTACCAACAACAATCCACTCATAAGCACTAGGAAGAGTAGAAGTATAGTATAGTGGTCTAGTAGACCACAATATCTTTAACATCTTACCTGAGGGGACATTCTTTGACAGCGTAATTCCAGTTCCTGGTGTTAATGTGTAGTCCGTACCTCTTACCCATAATATACCATCTGGCTCTAAGATAACTCTTTCAGCAAAACTACAGTAACCATCCCAAACAGAATCAATAATACCAGGTAAAGATATTAATTCATCTGAAGATAGTGGTCCTGGTACATATGTTACATGTCTATTATATAACTTTTCTACTGCATCTCTTAGATCCCATGGATTGAACACTTCATCAAGCTGGTATCTTGCCTCCTTATCTAACCTATTGATATGAGTAGCCCCCCTGTCTGCATCATCTGCATCATTTAGGTCAACTACTCCGTATACTGTTACTCCTCTAAACTGTCTAGCTTTTCCCTCTACATTTGTGAGTTCAAAATCCCACTCACCAATATAGAATGGTGTTTCAGGCTCTGTAGCCATATCCATTTTATTATCGGTTTCATCTATTGATCTCCACCACTGATTGAATCCGTCTGGGGTTCTCTGGCTAAGTGATGGCCAGAAGGCGGCGAAGAATACAGCCTTCGCAGCTGGGTTTATACATTGAAGAACATTATATTGTCCATCAACAAGGTAGTGCTTATTGTATACTGTACTTATATTGTATCCGAAGTGTGCGTAGCTTTCAAATCCTGCTGTTGCTGTTCCTAGGTCTACTTCTCCTCTGTTGCTGAATTGTACTGTCATGTTTCCGGTTGTAATTTTCCATGGCATGAGTGATTTTACATCTTTTATTACTATTACCTCCTTTTTAACCTTGTTGAAGTCTATTGTGAAGATAACTGCTACTAATGGTATTTCATCACCTGAAGGTGTTAAGTCGCAAACTACTGTAGCTAAGAGAACTACAAATCTTCTAGGTCCATTATATAGAACTATTGGATCCATCGTGTATGCTGTTCCGTTTGTTTTCCTACCTCCGAAGGGTGGATCTCTAGGATCCTCCCATCCATAAATTGGATCCTTGTCACTAGGTCCGAAGTCTACTCTCTGCCATGGTCCTCCGTAAGTATTTAAATCAGCATGTAGGGCGCATGCCCATACGTTTCTCTTACCGAATGTTATATGGTTATAGGTGATGTTTATGAGCCATCCGTTAATCCAGTATTTCTTAGGGATTTCTAGTGGAACACCTGGTCCTGCTGGTGGGGCAAATGGGTCTACTCCGCGGTATTCAAGACCTATGTTGTTTTGGCTATCTATCATTTCACCATATTTTGAAAACCCTATTTTTAGACTTGCATCTTTTTTGAATGGGTATAGGAAGTATGTATCTGTATTTAGTACACCGCTTACATTCATGTATTCTTCAGGTTCTGGTGATGCATTAACTGGAATTGTGAAGGCTAGTAGCGGTATGTTTAGAACCATTATTAGAGCAACTAGTACAGCAATACCTTTAAGTATTTTACTATTCATATAGTTTCCCAGACTAATCTTACTGTAGAGATATAAAAACCTTCACTTAACTCTTGTACACATTTGTAAACAGTAGATTTTAGAGCCATGTAGATTTAGGAAGATAGTTAAGACTGATACTAATGCTATTCACATAAATGTTGCTTCTAGCAGTATACCATGTGGGGATATCTATAGAAGGCTTAATACTCTTAAGCCAGAACTTACATATGTTGAGGAGGAATGATGTTTAAACCGATGTGCTTAACAGAATTTATGTAGTTTCCATCAGCAATATTAAGAAGGTGTTTAGTAGCAAGATAATTCTTCTATAGTTCTTCAACATGTGCGAGATGGTGGGGGCTTGATGGAGGCTAAGGTGGAATTTCTAGATAAGCCTTATGAACATGAATGAACAAGCTCTAGCAGCATCAACGTATTAAGAACAGCCGTCTGTCTTGTAAACTTAAGCTTTATCCGGAAGCCTTCTTCCTAATAATCTAGACGTAGTATTCATCATAGTTAAAGGAGAGAGCTAGCTTAAACGTTTATTAAGCTCATCCCTACTTTGAGGATTGTTGATGTGTTAGTTACGGTTTAAGCATGTAAAAAATGCGTTGTTACAATTGGAGTAATTGTTAGAGTTCTTAACTGTGGAGAATTTATAAGAGGGATTGGGTTTAAGCTGATTAAATTAGTAGTGTTTTTGGAGGAGTTCTTCAGTAAGTGTAGCGTTAAATATTTAGGTCTTCATAATCCATATTATTATGAGTTGCTGGATATGTTTCTACTTATTGTTGCTTTCTAAATGTAGTTGTGGTTAAGCTCTTATTGATTCATGCTTACGTTTCCCTCTATTTCTGACTGTTAGCTGATGTGTTTGGTTTATATATTGTTTAATTATTATAGCTATTATTGCTGTTAGCGTTGCTGTTGATGTTATTATTCCTGCTATGTATGCTTCTCCTATTTTAAGCTTTATTGTTATTTCTTTCTGCGCTGGATATGCGTTGAATATTATGCTTTGTATGGGTTTGTATGTTTCTCTACTGTATGCTAGCCATAGTGGACTGTATGATTGTTTAAATACAATTATGCCTTCGTTCATGTTTTTAACATTGTATTCTAGTGGTGATTTTTTTGTAGCTATGGGTTCCTTAATCTCCCCTATCTCCATTCCACTATACTCCATTATTGTTGCATGGCTTATGGTTATGTTTCCTTCTACATATATTTTCACTTTGCTTACTCCCTTTTCTGCTTTAACTATTGACTTTACGTATGTATTGTTTATTTCTGCATCGTATATTGTATTGTTAAAGTCTACCTTTACACTACTTGCTGTACCGTTAGTTTTTATGTTTATAATGTATGTTCCACTCTTATAGATTTGGGTTTGTAACTCAACCTCTCCATAACTGCTTACTGCTAATTGTTCCTCATGTCTAGATGGGGTGGGGATATGTATGTTTATGGCTTTTACTCTTGGGCTGCTTAAAGCCTCCTCCAGCTTAGCTATTGTCTGATTTATTTTCTCCAATTTTGATAATGCTAGATCTCCTAGAATTGCTTCACCCTGCTTTAACGATATTTTAATGATGTGGCTTCCTGATGGTAGGTATACGGTTTTCAATGGAATGTATTTGAAGGATGATGCTGATGAGTATAGGTTTAAATCTGTTAGTAGTGAGTTGTCAAGATATACTTCTAGAGAGGATGGATTAGGGCTTAGCCATGCCTTAACCCATAGCTGATATACTCCACCATCCTTAACGTTTAGCTTAGCTACTGCTGTAGAGTTTACTTTTTCCGAGTATATGATTCCGCCATGTATATATCCTCTACTAGCTATTTCGTTTAGGCTTTCCCTACCCCACTCCCAGGTTACTGGAAGCCATCCATCTAGGGAGAAGCTTAGGGGATTATAAACATCACTGCTTAAATGTATAGCTGCATCAGTTATGTTAGTGTTTAGAAATATGAATGTTACATTACTTATATTCATAATTGTTTCAAGCTCATCCATGTTTAGATTCTCAATCATGAATACAGCAGCCCTATCAATACTTGGAGTGTAGATTAGAGCTTCAAAACAGCCTACAACTATTAAACTAGTATTAGTAGCTATGAATTCCCTGGGGTTTACGTATGGATTCTCATAAATTCTTAAATATCCAAACTCTTGAACTAGCTTAAATGTTTTATTAAGATCATTCTCAATTCTCTTAAACTCCTCTTTCCCTATAAATACATTTGTACATGATGCTTCAGTAATATCCCCCCTGAATATAATATATTTAACGTTAAGCATGTTTAGGATAGGTATTAAGTCACTAAGCCCTCTACGATATATTTGATTATGTAGGAAGTGTAGAAACCATACTGTATCTCTTACGCCTCCAAACCATTCACCAACATGTGTAAAACCTACACTAGGCTTACTGAATACACTATACCTAAGAGGATCTATTATACTCCATAACCCCTCCATTCTAGGTCTCCAGCTGAACTCAGCCCCAATCTCAACAGGTGGAAGCCATAAAATCCTAAATTCTCCCTCCCTGCTTCGAAGCCAAGCATCGACATCTACATAATCTCTAGGAAAACTGAAGGGTTGAAGATAGCCGCAGAGATTTCCTGTTAGTAGTGGCCATGAGTTAAGTAGGAAGAGGATAACTATAGCTACAGCAATACTTCTAAATCTAGTTTTTAAAATCCAATCTATAGTGTATGATGTAGCTATCGAATACGTTAAACACATTACTGAAACAAACTTGTTAGGGTCTCTATATATAGTGTAGAAGGGAATGTTCTCATAGAGGAACTTGTTAATAGAGTGGAAAGGCCAGTTTAAACCTACAGCTAATATGCTGTATATGAAGGCTATAATTATTAGGGCTTTAACCCTCCTAAAGGATAGGAGTAGTGTAGTGAGTGGGAGGAAGCTTAAAAACCACCATAAACCCCTAAGTAGAGGGGGAAGCCTAGAGCTAGATATATCCCACCATTTGCTACTCAAAAAATATCCATGAAGCCTCAATACATTAACTATATTAGATTCTACACTTAGATTTTCAACATCACTTAAAGATACACTGCTACTAATATATTTTGAAGCGGTGGGGAATGTTGATATCCAGTAGCTGTTTAGAAGTATTGCTAGCACAATTGTAATTAATGCTAACCTATACCTCCTTAAACCACTTCTCAACCATTTAGCTGGATACATTAAAATTAGAGGTATTATTAGTGGTGCTAGATGATAAGATATTGATATTATTAGGGCTAGTAGGAGTGATGATTCTAAAATCTGCTTTAAACTATTCTCATCAACACCCTTAAAGTATAATAGTAGCATTAAGGGTGTTAAAGCATATGCTATGAGTAGAGATATATGTCCTGATAGAACCCTATCTATAACCCATGGATTATATATGTAGAGAATTACTGAAGCTATATTGGGGATATAGCTTTTCACGAAGTATCTTGATAAGGAATATATTGAGAATCCAGCTATGATAAACACAATTGGGAATAATGCTCTACTCGTATTCTCAAAACCTAGAAATACATATATAACATAGTAGAGAACGTATTGGGGGAGGTTTGCTAATGGTATTGGGGTTGTTAAACGCCCCATAAGGAAGCTTTCATCCCATAGACTTACACATCTAGCAACCTCCCTATCAGGGAATAGGGGAAGTACATAATCCCCAATTGCGAAAAATCCACTCCCACCAATAAGCCCTATAAACGGGATGATTGATAGGAGAAGAATGATGAGAGGCTTCAAGATAATGATCCTGGACCATATCTTAGTAGGCTTCACATCCACCACATCAGTAGATTTTAAACATAAATTCATGGCTTAAATAAGCTATTTTAATCTCCACTCCTCATAGATGTTGATGTACTTGTAGGTGTCATTATCTCTATCATATCCAGCAGCAACCAATATAATTCTTCCATTAACTTCATGAGGTATTGTTAGCGAGATTCTACCTGTCTTGGTTATGTTTTGTCCAGGTTCGTTAACATATCCATTATCATAAATCCATCCATACGGATACCAATCCATACTCCATGGGGAGTGTTTAATTATTGCTATCAGATCATTTACTATGGTTTCTGCTGGAAGTGGGTGGAAGCGGTTATCTAGGCATAGCCATCCTCCACTACCGACCTTTACGAAGCACGGCATTGATAGATTGAGAAATCCTCTAGGTGTTTTAAGCCTCCAGTTAGCGTAGGAGTAGAACCTCATGTTCTCCCTAATCATTCCATCAATATCAAACCCCCAATCCCCATTCCATACATGCAGCCCTAGGGTTTCAGATATTTTTGACCCCATATATACTCCACATCCCCAACTACCGCTCATAATGATTGTATTAGCATCCGTTAGCTGGATGCATGAATCCTCATATGCGGACTTGTCAAGATTCTTCCCAGCATATCCATCCCCGTACAGGATCCATGTATTCGGCTGGGATGCTGACGACCCAACAGTTACAAGTATTAATCCATTATCCCTCATCCAGTCGTAAACAAGAGATTTACCATACCTTGAATTATCAGCTATCCCACCTGAATGGTTTGGATCTATTATACATGCTGGAAGTGTAGCATTTAGTAGTGGAATGTTTATGGATGATAGTGGATACATGAGTATTAGTATGCATCTACTCCTATCCCCAACAAGCTCCTCCAACCTCTCCCAGCTTGTCCTACTTATGTTTACCCCATGTTTTGAAGCCTCACTTACAAGCTTATCTATAAGGTTTAGGGTGTTTTTAGGCATGTACCTATAGTCGTAGAATACATATATTGGAATTGATGTATTAGTATAGCTTCTACATGCGAATACCTTAATGTTTACATTGGAGTATCCTAAAGACTCTAATAGATATGCAATGTTAATTCTTGTTAAGCCATCTATTCTCTCAGCATATACTCCAGTAATTCTGATCTCCAGCTTATTGCTGAATGTTGGGGTGTTTAATGTAGTGGATGAGTTTACGTATTGGTCTCCACCCCTACCGGTTACTGTTATGATGTATTTAGCTCCCTTAATCCAGTAGAAGAATATGTTAATAGTAGTCTTCTCTCCAGGCTTCAATACTGTTTTATCTGGGCTCCACGTAAATATTTTTGACCTGTTTATTGTAATGTAGCTAAGCTCAACATCCATACCTCCATCATTAGCGACGAGAAGCTTAAATCCTCTACCATTCATTGCTAGGTAGGTGTTAGCATCAACAATCCTTATGGATAAACTTTTAAAAGTACTTGTTTGAACATATAGAGTAGCTGCCACTACAGCTATTATTAACACTAATACTAAAGCCTTCCATACATTCCTCAATGTTTCACCACATATATTTTAATTGTTTCATTATCTATCTCCTCAATATATATCTTACTAATAAGTGAATTGTTCTGCAATGTTTCAGCAATCTCCTCTATGCCTAGCCTTACCTCCATATATCCTGGCGGGGTGAAATGTCTTTTCTGAGGATTTACCCCAAGATATATGTATGAAATGTTGTATTTAGATAGGGTATTGTATGCGTTTACTGGTTTACTTGATGCTGATAGCAACTCTCTAAACATTTCCTGATCTTTAGAGCTGTAGGAACTCCATAAGCCATAGGGCGGGATTATTATTAGCTTGTTTTCTGTAAAGTATGGAAGCCATCCGCATGAAAAATCTGTTAGAATTGTTCCTTCAGTTAGGTTTTTGAAGAGCATGTAGCTTGAAACATCCTCGGGGAAATACCAAATATTGCTTTTAGCTAGCTGTACAGATGATTCTATAACTCTAGGTGTTGAGGATATGAATATTAGGGATATTATAAGTATGGAAAGTACTTTCAGAAATGTTCTTAGAGATCTATAACCTAATCTTTGAAGTCTTTCAAGAATTGAGTAGATAAACAATCCTACCACTACAGATAGGAATATTGGAACTATTCTTAAAAATCTGAACGGTACCTGAACTAGTGGGAGGCATACTGCTAGTAGCTGGGAGATGATTATTGAGTATATTACCATGTATTCCCTACGTCTACTAATAATTGGGAGAGTTGTTAGTGATATTAATCCAAGATATAGAAGCTCCTTCCCAAACACCATCTCAAAATCATGTGGGAAAACAGGCCTAGTAAACTCTCCTGTAGGTAGTGATGATTTCTCCCCTGCTAGGCTTAGGATTATGTTTACTATGTAAACTAGTGATGATGGTAGTGATGTTAGGAGGGCTATAGGTATAACTGTAAAAATCTTTAATGCCAGCTTAATACTGTCAGCCACCTCCATTCCTACTCTTAGCTTTAAGCTTCTGCCATGAAGCTTAAACGTCTTAACGGATTTCAATATGTGGAGAAGTAGGATTAATATAAGGAATGGTGTGAAGAGTAGGATAGCTAATGGGGTGATGTGGATGTATAGTGAGAAGCCTATTATTACCCCGCAATATATCATGCTTCTTAATGATTTATCCCTAACTAAATCGATAAGCTTAATGATTCCAAGCATTAATACAGATATTCCGAAAAGCTCGGGGATTAAGCCGTCAGTAAGACTATGGAATGGATGGACTGTTAATAGGAGGACTGTAATGTATGATAGGAGGGCTGCATGTGAGTTAAGAGTTTTCTCAGTAAATACGTATACTTCAAGAGCTATAATGCTAGCTATGATTAGTGAAGTAATTATGAATGTGGATGGAATAGGTAGATCCATTACAGCTACGTTAGCAGCTACCATAAAGTGGAATGTCTGGAGGTAAATTCCAGAAGGGTTAACTACATTATTGTTAACTATGTTTTTAATATCTCTACAGTGAAGGGAGGGGTCGAATCCGAAGGGTATTGATTGGTTAAGCGTAATGTATGGATAGGAGTATTTTAATATAGCTAGCCCAACTAATACTAGGGGGGTTAAGTGTTTCCTACTTATTTTAGGCTTAGCATACTTTTCCTTCAGTAGGAGATAGATGCTGATTGTGAAGGCTGCTGCTAAAGATATGTATAGGCTGATCGGCCATTTTAAGCCTAGATAAAGCGTTAAAATCATTGGTGGAGCTGATGTCACCATCATGCTCAGTATTATTGATGATGCTAGTCTTAAGGTAGGGCTTCCATCAGGAAATACTTTACGTGAAATAATGTATCCTGGTAGAACATTAATAAATACGAATCCAGCAAATACTCTCAGAATCTCTATAGTATTCATGTATTCACCGCTATGATTTACTGTTTATTATTCTACTCCATGTTTTAACCATGTATTCCGCTGTCTTACTCCAGGTAAAGTATTTCTCAACATTCCTACGTGCTTCCTCCCCAAGCCTTCTCCTCTTCTCATCATTCATTAAAAGATCTATGATCTTCTCCTTAAGCTCCTCCCTACTTCTTACTAGAAGCTCCTCCAACCCAAGCTTCTCCATAACCTCCCTGCATGCAGGTATATCCTTAACTATTGATGGAACACCGCAGGCAGCAGCTTCAACAATTGTTAATCCGAATCCTTCAAAATCCGAGAAGAGAATGTTTATAAGTGATTTTTTAAGCTGTTTTACAACTTCACGATTATCAGGTATGAAGCCTAGAAATCTACATCCAGATTTTAAAGCCTTATCCCTAACCATATTGTACAGTGGATAGCCCTCATAGGATCCTACTATTGCTAGTGGTGGAGTATCCCTATACTCGTTTCTAATCTCACTGTAAACATCTATAACGTGGTGAACACCCTTATATGGTATAAGCCTAGATATAACTATTATCTGATCCTTAACTGGCTGTGACGGTACGCTATCGAAGAACTCTATGTCAACGCCATTATATGTTACGTGAATCTTATCTTTAGGATATCCGAATCTTGAAAGCTTCTCCTTAACTGCATGTGTAGGTACGAATATAGCGTCGAAGTCTAGGAGTGAGTTTAAGCGTTGCGAAGCTATACATGCTAGAGCAGCATGTAGTGGGAGATTACTTCTCGCAATATCCCATGTAAACAGGTCATCAACCATCAAAGTTAAAGCATTCCTCCCCAACCTACCTATAATGTATGTTGGTGTAGCCGGTAGGAAGAATGTAGTGTTTAAAACATCGAATTTAAGAAGATCAGGAATACTCCTCAGCAAATCCTTAACGTAAAATATTCTACGACCGTAATGGTAGATTTCTGTATGTACTCCGAGTCTATGGATATAGATTCCATCACTAGTTAACCCTCTTAAACCATCCCTATGCTCATGACAGTATACGTGAACCTCATGACCCATCCTAGCTAAAGCCCTACATATCTCGTAGCATCTCCTCTCCCCACCACCAGCCTGATGAATACGTTCACCCCCACCCTGAATGAAGAACTCTGTTGTAAAGGCAATCCTCATTTAGCTAAACGCTACACATACATAAATAAATTTTTATCGTTTAATGAAGGATGCAGCAATAATGTTATAAGTTTCCTCATTAGGAATGTTGAAATCACTACTTAGTAGAGCTATGGAGACGTAGTCTTATAATGTAAGCATTCTTCAAGAAACACTAGCAAATCATAGACTTGTCCAGCCTTCTTAAGTATATGTAAGATGATGAATGGCTGGATAATAGTTGGACCAGCTTCATTTTGAAGCTTTAAGTATGGTGTTAACCTGATGTTATAGGAGGAGGGGGATATGGTAGCTTAACATGCTGTATTTACATAGATTCAGCGAGAAAGCCCGACTTTAGTCGTCGGGGATGAATTGCCGTAAAGTTATATACTTTTCGCCCACTATATTTGGATGTGGCTTGGATGTCCAAAAGCTTGAATAAGGCTTCAAGCCGAGATAGATGGGAGGGGGTTCAAGCATTAAGTATAGGACTTTTTAAGGAAGAAGTCATTAACGGGCTGGTAGCACAGCCCTTGCATATAGCTCGTGAGCAGTGAGGGGGTGAATGCTGAAACATATGTGCCTCCAAGCGTTGAAGAGGCTGTATGCAAGAATCTTCCGGCTTCAGCCGTGGAGAGTATCAACTCTTAAGCTAATACATCTGGAAGAGCTTAGAAAGCTTTAAAACTGTGAAGATTATTAATAGATTTATGGGATATACTTTAGCTAAAGTTAATGTTTACAATCCGAAGGATGAATTATTAAAGGAGGAGCTTGAACTACTGGTTGATACTGGCTCAACATATACATGGATAAGACGTGGAAAACTTACAAAACTGGGAATTAAGAGTATGGGGAGAAGAGGATTTAAATGCATAGATAACAGAATTATTGAGCGTGATGTTGGTGAAGCTGTTATTGAGTGTCTAGGTAGAAGAGCAACATCTATAGTTGTATTTGCTGAAGAGAAAGACAATGAAGTTTTAGGGCTGCATGCACTAGAGGGCCTAGGTCTCGAAGTAGATCCTGTAACGAGAAAGCTAAGAGAGTCTGAAGCAATACTTGCACTATAATTGTAAATGTTAATTGGATAGATTTATATTTTGGTTTAGATTATTGTGGCTGGAAGTAGTATTGAGGAGGGAGTTGCTAAAATAGAGGGAGTTCTTGAAGAGATGAGTAGAAGAATTAATCATCTAGAGTCAGACATAGCTAATCTTAGAAGTGAAATAGCTAATCTAAGAGGTGAGGTTGCTAGTTTGTTTAGGTGGACTGTTGGGTTGATATTGGGTATGTGGATAACAATACAGGCAACCCTAATACCTATACTGTTAAGAATTCTGGGAGCTATATAGATATGTAGGTTTTAGATAGTACCCTAGTTCCCATTAAGTAAGGAAATCATTTCAGAACTCCTTGAGTTTTGGCTGGTCAAATTTTTCTCCATTTTCAGCTGTTTGGATGAGCCTTTACCATGTGTTTAGACATGTTTTCGGCTTTAATCCTAGCCCTGATATATGGCGTGTCAGCCAGATGCCTCTCAAGGCCCTAGTCATAAGCTCATTTATAAACTCATCTATGCTCAATCCCTAGCCTTAGCTTCTTCCCCAAACCCTTTTGGTGTCTCCCAACGGTCAGCGAGCATCCCCTCCCGGACATGAACATAACCTTTAGCAAATAACCTCCTTATTTGATGGGAATAGGGTTAGATAGTACTTACTTGTATAAGAAGCATTAATCAGCTAATTTGGTTTCAGCTGTTAGGTTAATGTTCTCCATGGCTAAATTTAGGAGCTTTCTGCAAATCTATGTAGGTTTTACTGTTAAGCTTGTGGCTTAATTTCGAATTCGCAAATTATCCATGTAATAGAGCAGGAAAACTTAATATTTACTCCCTAACTCATACCAATTTAAAATAGAAAGCACGATCATCGAAGAATTAAGCCGTAAGCTCCGTTTATCTATTCTATTACTTTAAGGTTGAGTTTGGAAGCTATTTTCTTGAATAGTTCGTATAGTAGTTTTTCTATATCATCTGGATTGTTAAGATCGTATTTCACTATGTCTTGGAATATTTCTTCAGCTTCTTTAAGATTTTTAGTGTATTTCTGATTGATGATTCTGCCTAGTTCTTCAAGTTTTTCAGCTATGCTTATTTTTAGAGTGTTTTTAAAGTATTTATTGATTAGTAGGTAGCTTAATGTGTTGAATAGTATTTCGAAGTTTTTAATTTCGCTGATGCATTCCTGGTATGGATTATCCTTTCTTAACTCTTCAATTATTGATTTCAGCTCTATCTCAAGGATGCTGTTTATATCGAATCCAAACTCTATAAGTCTACTGTAGATCCAGTAGCTTATGGTAAGTGTGTTTAGTGATGTGCATACGTATACCTCTAGGAAATTCATAGGGTCTCTAGGTATGAGTCTAGGATAGCCGTAATGTGCTGAAAGCCAATGCATTAAGCTTAAAGCAATCATCTCCTCATTTGAATTATCAACATCAACAAAAACCTCTAATGAATTGTTAAGAACATTGTAAAGTGTAACTACCTTCGGGGTTAATGGTGAGTATACAACCTGCCTACACGACCATAAATGGATTTTCAGATTAAGCTGGCTAGAAATGTTTGATATGAATCCATAAAGCCTAGCACTAACATTACTTAAATCAATAACCATAGTTAAAAAGCCTCTAACAGCTATATATAGTATTCCATTAATTAACGGATACTGTCAAGTTAACATATAGTAGACTCATTAAGTCTAAGGCTTAACTTGACAGTATCAATTAACGGACGTGGCAACTTAAGAAGTTGGATACAATATGTTAAGTTTCCGGGTTCAATTAACCGGGTTTTAGCAACATAATAAGTCAAATATGCTAAGTCAAGCTTCCAAGCTAAGTTGAGGCTTCCTGCGAATTTCATGTAGAACATTACCCTAAAACCATATTGAAGCATCTTAACCCATAACGTTTTTATTTATGAGCTGCGTAATCTATCAGGGATGAGGTAATGTCCATCACTATTCCTAGGAGAATTGTTGAGGAGCTTGGGAGGAGGGGTATTAGTGTGGAGGATGTGGTTGTGGACCTATTGGCTGAGGCTCTTAACCTAGATCCTGAATCTACTGCTCAAGCCCACTTGGAGGTTGCCGTGAAATTTTTGGAGGAGGGTAGAAGCCTTATTGATAGGGATCCTATTCAGGCAAGCGAGAAGCTCTATAAGGCTGCTGAGGAGTCTGTGAAGGCTTTCTCAATCCATTTTAACCTAGATGTGCTGTCATCCGTTAAGAAGAGGGGTAGGTGGACTGTGGCGGAGTTGGAGGAGGCTGTTGAAGCTATTAGCGATAAACTTGGGGAATGGTTTATAGGAGCGTGGGATAATGCCTGGACCCTACATGTCTGGGGCTTCCATGAGGGAAAACTGAACTCAGAAGCCGTTAAAAGAAGGGTTAAAAGCATTGAGAGAATAGTGGTAGAAGCCGGGAAGACTCTAAAGGAAGCTACACACTCATCCTAGAAGAGAGGTTAATACTTCGTTAAAAGCTCTTTCACTATCGTTTTCCATATTAGTATCAGCTTTATGTTGAATTTGCAACCCCTCCCATCCTTAAAGCCTCAAGCAGATAAACCATAACATAAACTCAAGAAACAGCAGGGAAAGTTATGCGAAATACTAATGTCAGTAAACATTATAACTGAAAATTAGACTATTCACCGTTTTCTATAGTGAAGCCTAGTAGAATCTTATATTTATCACTCAACAGAAAACAAACATTCTTCAACAATACAGCATCAAATCCAATAATAGAGGTGAAAGATTCAGAAGACCGGTAACATGGAGCCTAATAATAAACTATTCATAAACACAACCATTTAGATGGGCTTAAGTTGTCACGTCTCCGCTTCACCTTCATTGGTATTAGTGATCCTCCTAAAGTTATCTACCTAATGTGGCTATGTATATTTTGCGTAGACTTATCTAAAAATAGCTAAAGGTTTTCAAACCCTGCTAAAAATAATAATGGGTGGAGATAAATATTCTAGAATTGAGTAATAATCAGTTATTGGTTTGGTTAAGGAATGGATAACACCATACGGTAAGAGGAGGCTGAAGGCCTCCTAAGGTAGTAAAAGAGCCAGTTTAAGCTTTGTGGCTTAATTCTTCGATGATCGTACTTTCTATTTTAATTTGGTATGAGTTAGGGAGTAAATGTTAAGGTTTTCCGTTCTATTGCATGGATAGATTTGCGAATTTCGAAAT
>Ga0080004_1113527_pt1 | contig 37783 bp, 38 predicted proteins | sample WasSprMetagenome_FD_69207 | JGI IMG/M metagenome (GOLD analysis project Ga0080004, IMG submission 69207) | Sulfidic aquatic microbial communities from Washburn Spring, Yellowstone National Park, USA - WS (SPADES assembly) (version 2) | ecosystem: Environmental > Aquatic > Thermal springs > Hot...
TCCACTTCTTGAGGCAAGATTTATCAAAGAAGACCTCACACTTGTTAAAATCATTAAAGAAAAACCAAAAGTTGTTGCAGGAGTGGGGGCAGGAGCTGTTATAGGAATTACAGGTATTGCTGGCACTTTGTATTTCAGAAAGAAAAAACAAAACAAGGAGTAAAAACTGGAAAATCTATCAAGTAGACAGAGAAAAGAAGATTTAAAAGAACAGGCTTTGCAACTTAGAGAAAAAGGATTTACTCAAGAAGAAGTGGCAAGCCTGCTGAAAGTTGGTCAGGCAACTATTTCTAGGTGGGAAAAAGAAAAAAATGAAGAAAAAAATAGGGATTATGCATTTTTGTCAAAATGTCAAAAATGCATAAAAGTTGAGAACCATTCTCAAAATATTCATTTTTGTCATTTGACAAAAATGAATATTTTTTGAGAACCATTCTCAAAATTTTGAAGAATCTGCATTTGATATTGAAGAAAATAAAGTTGCATTTGAACCTGAAAAACCTGAGGTAGTTCAGGAAGTTAAGCAAGAAAAGAAAGAAGAGAAAATTGAAGATTGGCCTTTTCCAGTGCAGTTTGATAGTTTGGTTTAAAAAAAGCGAAAAAGAATGGCAGCTGTTATAGGAATTACAGGTATTGCTGGCACTTTGTATTTCAGAAAGAAAAAACAAAACAAGGAGGGTATGCTATGAAAGTAAAATGGATGAAACTTAGTTTAGTAGTAGCATTAGCTTTAAGCTATTTAGTGTTTGCTATTTTACAAGCAAACGCAGCTTCAATAGAAGAACAACTCAGAAATGCACTTACTAAAGCTACTGTAAATAGCATGTTAAGAGAAGATTATACAGCAGGAAAAACATTTGAAAAAACTTTTGCAAATCAAAAAGTTTTTAAAGAGGCAATGAGTGCTGCTGAACTATATAAAACATCAAAAACTATTGAAAATGCAATTTCTATTAACATCATGCCATTTTTGATACAAAGGATAGGGGATAAGTATTTTTTACAATACCCCCCTGTAGGGCTTGAAAATAGATACAGTATGGCTGTAAGGGATTTAATTGCAGCAATCCATTCAGGAGATAAAGAAAGACTTAAAAAATACACGCAAGAGATAGAAGAAATGATTACAGAACTAAGAACAAAAGGATGGATATCAACAGGAGAAGGGGAATATAAAGTCTATCAAGTGAATACTGATTTGATTACAATTTATCTCAAGCAACTGAGCATGTGGAGCTATGAAAATTTATACAGCAAAGTTCAAGAAGCTTTTAAGCAAATGAGTTATAGTGAATTGGTACGCTTTTACAATGAAAACAAGCATTTATTTTCAAAAGAAGAAAGGGAAATTATCAGAAACATCCTTAAAAAGTTTGATTAAAAAAAACAGAAAGAATCTGAAAATGCATAATCTTATACAAAAACAAGGAGGTTGCTATGAAGGAACTAATTTGGAATGACTTGACAAAAGAAATGTTTCAAAAAGCACTTGAAATAGAAAGAACTAAAACACTAGCAATCATCTTCTTGCTTGGTTTTTGCTTAGGCTTTGTTTTTCCAAAACAGGCTACTACCTTTTTGGTTGCTTTTGGAGCTCTTATCTACTTACTTTTTACAACCTACTCCAAAGTCAAACAAAACTTAACTCAAGAAAAACAAAGCTCTACCTAACCTCCTTCTTTTTTGTTTCTTTCTCTTTAGCCGCGCCTCCTCTCCCAGTCCTCTCCCAGGTAGGGCTCCCCGCCCTACTTTTTTGTCAAAAAATTTATCCAAAACAACGCTTTAAATTGCTTTTAAATCGCTTTTTCGAGCCTGGGTAAGGGTTTATGTATACCTCAAAGCATTCAATCGATTATAGGGCAATTTAGAAGGCATTTTTAATCATTTGAAAAATAAAAAAGTAAGATTAAGATGAAAAAAATTAAGATGAAAAAACTAAAACTGAAGTGGCGGTTAGACCCTACAAACCTGAAGAAAATAAATGGTGGATTGATATCACACTTGGCAGAAAATTCAGACACAGGGAGGTCTTTCAGGGAACTTATGAAGAAGCTGTCATATATGAGCAAGAACTCAAAAAGTACTTAGCTCAAACTCAAAAACAAGAAAAGAAAAACATCACAATAAAACAAATTGCCGAGGAATATCTTCAATTTGTCAAAATACATCAAGCTGAAAGAACTTTCAAAGAGAAAAAACGCATAATTTTAACTCAAATAATCCCTTTTTTTGGAAAATTTTCTTTTGAGATGATTACTCCAAAGCTTATTGACGCATATAAACTAAAAAGACTTAGAGAAATCCAACAAAGAGGCTTCACAGGAACTCGAACGGTTAACATCGAACTAAACGTGCTCTCAGCTATGTCAAGATTTGCAGCTGAACGAGGCTATATACAAGAACCTCTTAAAATAAAACCACTACCTCATCGATATAAGCTTCCTGAACCACTTTCTTTTGATGAAACAAAAAGATTTTTAGAGGCTGCAAAAACTGAACCTTTTTACTATGCATTCTTTCTTTGCATGTATCATGCAGGTATGAGAAGAAATGAAGTCCTTAACCTAACCTGGGATGACATCTTTTTTGAACATGGCTTTATTAGAGTTAAAAAAGCTAAAATGAATAAAGAAAGATTCGTTCCTATGAGTAAGATGCTAAGAAAAGCTCTCTTACGTTTAAAAGCAACAAGAACTGGCAATAATCCACTTGTTTTTCCATCTCCAGTCACAGGAAAACCTCTAAATGACATTAGAAGAGCAATCAAAAGAATAGCAAAAAGAGCAGGAATTGAAAGAAAAATAACTCCACATCAATTAAGACATAGCTTTGCAACTCATCTTTTAGAAGCTGGAGTGGACTTGAGAATCATTCAAGCACTTTTAGGACATGAAAAAATAACAACAACTCAAATTTACACAAAAGTGGCATTACCAGTTCTCTACGAAGCTATTCAAATTCTTGAGGACGAAGCTTGTCGTCACCGTCGTCATCAAGTAGTCAATGAATTTTCAGAAAAGAGCGGGCGACGGGATTCGAACCCGCGACCTACAGCATGGCAAGCTGCCGCTCTACCAGGCTGAGCTACGCCCGCAATTATTTATAATATACTCTGATTTTTAAAACCAGTCAAGAATTATACTATTCTTCAATCCCAAAGTATTCAGAAAGTTTAACCAATTTTTCATATTCTTCATCTACTCTTTTTTGAATGAATTTAATTTGTTCAGGTGTTAAATGTCTAAACCTTCTCTGCAGTTTCAGATATTCTTCCACAGGTTTTTGTGGAGTAATTCTTTTTTCCAATACATATTTTCCATATTTTCCAAGCAAACTTTTTTCCATTATAGGTGTGTGACCAATTAATTTATTAATAACATACTTTCCATCTATTACTTCATAAAGAGGGAAAACCCTTGTTTCCACAGCTAATTTAGCAACTAAAATACTGTCCTCACTTTTACATCCCCATCCTGTTGGACAGGGGGAAAATATATGAAGAAAAGTAGGACCAGTTATTAAAGATGCTTTTTTTACCTTATTCATAAGATCAATAGGAAAGGCAGGGCTTGCTGTTGCTGCATAGGGAATATTATGAGCAACTACTATTCCCATAAGATCTTTTTTCCAAGTAACTTGTCCTTTTATAACTTTTCCAGCAGGGCTTGTAGTAGTATGAGCTCCAAAAGGAGTTGCACTTGATCTTTGAACACCTGTATTCATATAAGCCTCATTATCAAGACAGATATAAATAAAATCGTGCCCCCTTTCTAAAGCTCCAGAAAGAAATTGAAGTCCTATATCAAAAGTTGCTCCATCTCCTGCAAAAACAACTATATTTATCTTTTCTTTTTTAGAGATCTTACCCTTTCTTTTTAAAACTTTAATGGCTGCTTCAATTCCTGAAGCAACTGAGGCTGAATTTTCAAAAGCTACATGTATCCAAGGCACCCTCCAAGAAGTATATGGAAAGGGGCTTGAAATAATTTCCATACAACCTGTAGCAGATACCGCAATTGTATTTGGTCCAAGTACTTTTAAAGCCAATTTAAGGGGCAAAACTGTTCCACAACCTTGACAAGCTCTGTGTCCTGAAGCAAATCCTTCATACTCAGGTAGATTTTTTAAATTAAAACCCTTAAAATCTTTCAGTTCTGGTCTCATTTCTTTATTCCTTTACTCCATAAATTTCATAAGAAAATTTAGGTTTTTTACTTATTGCTTCATAGGTTCTTTCAAAAAGTTCAATAAAGTCTTCCACTGTTACATCTCTTTGACCAAGACCAGCAATAAAGTTTATTACTTTAGGTCTTTTATTAGACTGATAGAGAGCAGAACGAACCTCTATTCCTACAGGACCACCTGTTGCACCATGACTTACAGCTCTATCAACTATTCCAAGGGCTTTAATTTTTCCTATAGCTCTTAAAAAGTCTTTTAAAGGGAAAGGTCTCCAAAGTCTAAATCTTATAAGTCCAGCCTTTTTTCCTTTTTTTCTTAAAAGATCAACTGCATTCATAGCTGTTTCAGCAAGGCTTCCCATAATAAGAAGAGCAACTTCAGCGTCTTCCATCTGATAAGTTTCTACAGGTTGATATCTTCTTCCTGTTAATTTTTCAAATTCTTTCCAAGCATTTACTATGATTCTGTAAGAAGCGTTTAAGGCTTCATCTTGAGCTTTTTTTGCCTCGGTATAGATTTCTGGGACTCCTATAGCTCCCATAGTAATAGGGTTTTTGGGGTCTAATTTATATTTCATACGAAGAGGAGGAACATATTTATCAACTAATTCTTGATCTAAAAGTTCAATAGGTTCTATTACGTGAGAAAGGGTAAACCCATCTATATTTACCGCAACCGGAAGTAAAGCTTTTTCAGCAACTCTGTAAGCATGATATATAAGATCTACTGCTTCTTGCCCATTTTCAGCAAAAGTAGTTATCCATCCAGAATCTCTCATAGTCATCACATCTGAGTGATCATTCCATATACTTATAGGAGCAGAAATAGAACGATTAGCAATAACCATTACAATTGGAAGTCTAAAAGCAGAAGCAATAAAAAGATTTTCATACATCAAAAGTAATCCCTGAGCAGACGTAGAGGTAAAAGTTCTTGCACCTGTTGCAGCTGCACCTATACAGGCACTCATAGCTGCATGTTCAGATTCAACAGGCATATATTCAGCTTCTAATTCCCCATTATTTACAAGTTCAGCTAAGTGTTCAACAATATGAGTTTGAGGAGTAATTGGGTAAGCAGAAATTACATCAACTTTACACTGAGCAACTGCCTCAGCTATAGCAATAGAAACCTCTTTAGCTAATCTTTTACCCATTTCTCTATGCCTCCTCTAAAACCATAGTTATAGCATTTTTAGGACAGTTAGCTGCACATATTCCGCAACCTTTACAATAGTACAAATTGCAAATAAAATAACCTTCCTCATCTTTTTCATAACAAAGATCCGGGCAAAGAGCATAACACATTCCACATTTTATACATTTTTCTTTATCTAAAACTGGTTTATAGGCTCTCCAATCTCCAGTTTTAAATTTTACAGAATTTCCAGGTTCTAAAATAAACATTCCAGGTGCTAATTCTTTCCAACTGATTAGTCCTTGATCCTTTGGCATCTTTATACTCCTTTATAAATTTGAGTTTCTTCTAAAGCTCTGTGTAAAGCTTTAATATTCTTTTCAGCAAGTTTACCAAACCTTTCCTTTAATGCTTCTTCCATACTTTTAACTTCAATAAGTCCTGTAGCTTTAAGAAGAGCCCCTAACATAGTAGTATTAGTAATAGGGACACCTATTTCTTCAATAGCAATTTTAGTTGCATTAACTAAAGCAAGTTTACCTTTGTAATCTCCTAAAATTTTTCTAACTTCCTCTTCAGAAAGATGGGAATTTAAAATAGCTATGCCATCTTCTTTCAATCCTTCAGTAACCTTAGTTATTTTAGGAAGAGATGGATCAAGCACCAAAATTATATCAGGATGGTATATTTTTTCTCTTGTTCTTATTCTTTCTTCTCCAATTCTTGCAAAAGCCTGAACAGGTGCTCCTCTTCTTTCTGGTCCAAAACTGGGAAATGCTTGGGCAAATTTACCTTCATTAATAGCTGCTACAGCAATTAATTCAGCAGAGGTTACAGCTCCTTGACCTCCTCTTCCATGAATTCTTATTTCTACCATAAAACTCTCCTTTTTTAGAAAATTGTTTACTTTACATATTGATTTTTCTCTATCACAAAATAAATATCTTGTCAAGAGAAATTGACAAAAATTTCATTAATTTTTAAAATGTGTTTTCTAAGATTTTTTAAAAAGGAGGAAAATGGAAATGGGGGAACTAAGTGGAAAAGTGGCTTTAATAACGGGGGCGGGAAGAGGTATAGGAAGGGCTATAGCTTATGAACTTGCTAAGGAGGGTGCTAAAGTAATTATTAACTATAGAAAATCAGAAGAAAAAGCAAAGAGCTTAGTTGAAGAAATAGAAAAAATAGGAGGAAAGGCTTATTTAGCAAAATTTGATGTAGCAAATTTTGAAGAAATAAAGGAGAAAATAAAAGAAATTGAAAAAGAAATTGGAAATATTCATATTTTAGTTAATAATGCAGGTATTGTAAAAGATACTTTATTTTTGAGAATGAAAGAAGAAGACTGGGATGAAGTTATTAAAACTAATTTATATTCAGTTTTTTATGTTACACAGGCAGTTTTACCAATGATGATAAAGGAGAGATGGGGAAGGATTATTAATATATCTTCGGTAGTGGCATTTACAGGAAACCCTGGGCAAACAAATTATGCAGCTGCAAAAGCAGGAATTATAGGATTTTCAAAAGCACTGGCTTTAGAAGTTGCAAGTAGAAATATAACTGTAAATGTAATTGCTCCAGGTTATATAGAAACTGATATGACAGCAGGACTTCCAGAAAAGGTAAAAGAAGCGTTTTTGCAACAAATTCCACTTAGAAGAACTGGACTTCCAGAAGAGGTAGCTTATTTAGCTACATTTTTAGCCAGTGAAAAAGCAAGCTACATTACTGGTTGCGTTTTTCATGTAAATGGCGGTTTATACAGAAGTTAATTTCTTGAAAATTTTTAAAAAAGTTTTAAAATAAAATTAATTATAATTAGGAGAGAAAAAATATGGAAATTCTTATTATTGGTAATCCTATTTTAAGAGAAAAAGCAAAACCAGTTGAAAATATAGATGGAGAACTAAAGGAAACTATAGATAAAATGGCTGAAATTATGTATAAAGCTAAGGGTATCGGACTTGCTGCAAATCAGGTAGGAATTTTAAAAAGATTTTTTATAATGGATGTTTCTCAAAGAGAAGGAAAAAACAAATTGGAAGTTTATATAAATCCAGAAATAGTTTTTACAGAGGGAGAAACTATTTATGAAGAAGGTTGTTTAAGTATTCCTGGATACTTTGCTCCTGTTAAAAGATATGCCAAAATTTATGTGAAAGCCTATGATATAAATGGTAATCCCATTGAAAGAGAATTAGATGAAATTTCTGCTATAGTTTTTCAACATGAATATGATCATCTTGAGGGAATCTTGTTTATAGATAGGCTTTCACCTATTAAAAAACAACTTTTCAAGAAATGGTGGAAAAAACATTATAAAAAATAATTTTTTTAAGGTTCGTTAATTAATCTAAATCTCTCTATATAAGTTGTATAACCTTCTTTATTAAATTCTAAATAAATTCCTTCAACCTTTACCTTTTCACTTTTTTCCACTTCCAATTTTCTTGGAACCATAGTAAGATACATTTCTAAGGCTTGATTTATTTTCATTCCTATAATACTTTCTACAGCGCCACACATTCCCACATCAGTGATATAACCTGTTCCTTTAGGCATAATTCTTTCATCTGAGGTTTGCACATGTGTATGTGTGCCTATTACTGCTGAAACAAGACCATCTAAAAAATATCCTAAACCAAGTTTTTCTGAGGTTGCTTCTGCATGAAAATCAATTATTATAAAGGGAGTTTCCTTTTTTATTTCCTGAACAAGATATTTACCTACAGTGAAAGGATTTTCTAAGGGTCTCATAAAGATTCTGCCTTCTAAGTTTATTACTCCAAGTTTAATATTTTTTTTGGTATAAATAGTCCAGCCTTTACCAGGAGCATTTCCTCCGTAATTTGCCGGTCTTAAAACTCTTTCTGTTTTTTGTAAATAGGGGAAAAATTCTTTTTTCCAAATATGATTTCCTGAAGTAAGAACATCTATTCCATAGGAAAAAAGTTCCTCAGTAACTTTTTCTGTTAATCCATATCCACCTGCTGCATTTTCAGCATTAGCTATAACGAAATCTGGCTCATATTTTTTTATTAATCCTGGAAGAAAAACCTTTACTGCTTTTCTTCCAGAATTGCCTACTATATCTCCTAAAAATAACAACTTTACTTTATTTGGCATATTCAATAGCTCTTGTTTCTCTAATTACAGTAACTCTTACAATTCCTGGATAGGTTAATTCTTTTTCTATTTTTTGGGCAATTTCGCGGGCTAATATATAAGCTTCTTCATCACTTATTTTTTTATCATCTACTATAACTCTTATTTCTCTTCCAGCCTGTATAGCAAAAGCTTTTTCTACTCCTTCAAAGGAAGCGGCAATTAATTCAAGCTCTTTTATTCTTTTTATGTAGGCTTCTAATAGTTCTCTTCTTGCTCCTGGTCTTGCTCCAGATATGGCGTCAGATATTTGCAAAATCATTCCTAATAAACTTGTAATAGGAATATCTTCATGATGAGAAGCTATTGCATTTACAATATCTTCTTCCTCTCCATATTTTCTTGCTATTTCAGCACCTATTAATGCATGAGGACCTTCCATTTCATAGGAAGAAGCTTTTCCTATATCGTGAAGTAAGGCAGCTCTTTTTGCTTTTTTTACATCCATTCCCAGTTCACTTGCCAAAGTTCCACAAATTATAGCAGTTTCAATTGAATGTTGCAAAACATTTTGGCTATAACTGGTTCTATATTTTAATTTTCCAATCATTTTAATAAGTTCAGGATGGAGTCCATAAATTCCTAACTCAAAACAAGTTTTTTCTCCTACCTCCATTAAATGATGCTCCATTTCTTCTTCTACCTGTTTAACAATTTCTTCAATTCTTGATGGATGTATCCTTCCATCTGCAATAAGTCTTTCTAAAGCCATACGAGCAATTTCCCTTCTTAAGGGATCTACACAGGATAGAACCACAACCTCAGGGGTATCATCTATTAAAAGGTCAACACCAGTTAAAGTTTCGAAAGTTCTTATATTCCTCCCTTCTCTTCCGATTATTCTTCCTTTCATTTCTTCATTTGGAAGTTGAACAACAGAGACCGTTTTTTCTGTAACAAAGGGTACAGCAGCTTTTGAGATAGCATAAGCTAAAATTTCTTGAGATTTTCTTTTAGCCTCTTCTTTGGCTTCATTTTCAAACTTTACAATAAATTTTGCCTTTTCCTCTTTTAGTTCCTCTTCTATTTTTTTAAGAAACAATTCTTTGGCATCCTTTTCTGATAGTCCAGAAATTCTTTCTAATTCTTCTTTGGTTTGTTTTAATATTTCATCAATTTGTTTTTTTTCAGCTTCAACAAGAGCCTTTAGTTCTTCAATTTCTTTTAATTTTTTTTCTAAAATTTCTTCTCTTTTAATAAGAGTTTCTTCTTTATGGATAAGCCTTTCTTCTTTTAAAGAGACCTCTTTTACTCTTTTTTCAAACTCCTTTTCTAAAGCATGCTTATGAGCTAAAAGTTTTTCTTTTATCTCAATCTCTGCTTGCTGAAGTTTTAATTTTGCTTCATTTTCAGCTCTTTCTAAGATTTCTTTAGCTTTTTGCTCAGCCTCTTTAAGAAGGGTTTCTGCTGTCTTTCTTGCTTCTAATTCTTTCTTTTTTTGAATATATAAATAAATTCCAGCTAATAACAGAGCAATTAAAAATCCTATTATTATTCCCAGAAAGATATTCATATTTAATTCCCCCTTTTAGTAATTTAAATTTTAGAGGGAGGAGGAAAGAGGATAAAAATTTGATATTTATAGAAAATAAAAGATCCCGGAGTGCCGTGAGGACTTACTGCTCCAAGCTCTATGAAAAGTACTTTTGGGGTGGGGTCTGATAAGCCCTAAACGCCCTTTTAAAGGCAAAAGAGCCTCAGAACCACCTTTCCCCTTTATTCCAAAAGTGTTAGCTTGGCAAGTCAACCTCATCCTCACGCACACCCCAGGATAAAATTTCTTTTTCTAAAAACTCCCCCACTTTATTAAGTTGAGTTTTAACACAATTTTCTAAAACTTCTTTCTCTTTTTTAATTTTTATATAATCATATGCTACTTGTAAAAGAAGCCAAATAGCTAATTTAAAAGTAGGAACCTTTTTAAAGTTTTCTACCTCCTTTTTTTTACCCTCTAAATATTCTAAAACTTCTTTAACTTCCTCTTCCGAAACAAAAGACCGGAAAAGGAAGGTTTGCCCTAAAAATTCAAAACTTATTGCTTTTGTTTTTTGCATCTTTTTACCTATATTTGGGAGAGTTTTTCTATTAAACTACCTATCCTTTCTTTTATTATCCTTCTTTCCTCCTCCCTCTTATTTATTTCTTCTAAAAGTTTAATATTTTCTTGTTCTTTTTCTTTTAGTTTAATCAGCAAAGCCTCTTTTTCATTTTTTAATTGAACTACTAAAGAAAGGAGAGCATCAATTTTTTCTTCCAAATTTACAATATCTTGAAAATCCATTCTTACCTCCAGAAAAGCATTAAGATCTTATTAAAAATTCTTATTTAAAAATTAAAATCTATTTTAATCTTTTTGTCAAGAGCGATTTAAATTAAACAATTTCTAACATTCTTTTAACAGCAGAATAGGCATTTTTTATAATCTCTTCTGGAAGGTTTATTTCAAACTCTAAGTTTTCTAAAGCATTTAACACAATTTCTAAAGAAATTTTTTTCATAGAAGGACATACCATTTTTTCTGGAGAGGGATGATAAAATTTTTTATCAGGATTTTCTTTACTTAAAGGATAAAGAAGACCAACTTCTGTTCCTATAATAAATTCCTTATAAGGAAGTTCTTTAGCAAGTCTTAACATTCCACTGGTTGAAGCTACATAATCTGCAAGATCAATTACTTCAGGACGACATTCAGGATGAGCTATAAATATAGCAGAGGGATGTTCCTCTTTAGCTTTTATTACCTCTTCAGGAGTTAAAAAATGATGGAAAGGGCAAAAACCTTCGTGATAGATAATTCTTTTATCTGGATAAAATCTCTGAGTGTATTGAGCTAAATTCATATCTGGAAGCATAATTACTGTTTTTTCTTTTAATGTGCCAACTACTTTTACTGCATTAGCAGAGGTACAGCAAATATCACTAAGAGCTTTTATTTCAGCATAAGAATTTACATAGGTTACAACCGGAGCAGAAGGATATTTATTTTTTAAAGCTATTACATCTTCAGGAGTTATCATCTCTGCCATTTCACAATAGACTTCTTTAACAGGTAGTAAAACCTTTTTCTTAGGAGAAACAATTTTTGCTGTTTCTGCCATAAAAAATACACCACAAAATACTATAACCTCTGCATCAGTTTTACTTGCTTTTAAGCTCAATTCTAAGGAATCTCCTCTCAAATCTGCTATATCTTGAATTTCAGGGGGTTGATAATTATGAGCAAGAATAATGGCTTTTCTTTTTTTCTTCAATTTTAAAATTTTTTCTACCAACTTTTCTTTATTCATAAATTAGAGATTTTTCAATGCTTTTTCTAAATTTTTATAGCATTCAAAGGGTACATTTAGATTGTTTAAGCCCTTTCCTAATTTTATATCAGGCTTATTTTCTCCGTGAAAATCACTCCCTCCAGTTAATAACAATCCTAATTCCTTAGCACATTCAATTAAAAATTTAGTAAAATCGGCTGTATGTTCAGGATAAAACACTTCTATTCCCATTAATCCGAAATTTTTAAGTAATTTAATATTTTTTTTTAATTCTAAAAGATTTAATTTTAAAGTTACAGGGTGAGCAAGAACAGGAATTCCTTTTGCTTCAAGAATTAATTTAATAGCTTCTTCAGGTAAAAGAAGTGCTTTAGGCGCATAAGCAGGAGCTCCCTTTTTTAAATATTTTTGGAAAGCCTCTTCAAAAGACTTAACAATACCTTTTTTAACCAAAAGAATTGCCATATGAGGTCTTCCTATTTCTCCCTGGGCAATTTCTTTTAATTCTTCTAAGGTTATCTTTATGCCGAGATTATTTAATTTTTCAATCATTTTTTTATTTCTTTCTTCTCGAGCTTTTTTGAGTTTTAAAAGAGAGTCATTTATTTTTGGGATTTCAGGCTCTAAAAAATATCCTAAAAGATGTAAATGTCCAGGTCCTTCAAATTTAATACTTATTTCTATTCCACATAAAAAAGGAAGATCTAAATCCTTAGCAGTATTATAAGCAGATTTTAAGCCATCTATAGTGTCATGATCAGTAAGGGCAAGGGCTTGTAATTTTTCTTTTTTAGCAAGGTAAACTAATTCCTCAGGAGAAAAGGTTCCATCTGAAGCCGTTGAGTGAGTATGAAGATCTATCAAACCTTTTTTACTCCACGACTAAGTTTATTTTGATAAGAGAATTTAATAAAGGATTTAAAAAGCGGATGAGGTTTGGTGGGTTTAGATTTAAATTCAGGATGAAATTGAACCCCCACAAACCAAGGATGATCTTCCAGTTCTACTATTTCTACTAATTCTCCATTTGGAGAACTTCCCACAACTTTTAATCCAGCTTTTTCTATAGCTTCTCTATAAGCATTATTAAATTCGTAACGATGTCTATGTCTTTCAAATACTTCTTCTTTTTGGTAGGCTTCCCATACCCTAGATCCTGGCTTAAGAACGCATGGATAAGCACCTAAACGCATAGTTCCTCCAAGATCGCATCCTTCTTCTCTTCTTTCTATACGACCAGTTCTATAGTCATACCATTCCTTCATTAAATAGATAACTGGGTAAGGTGTATTTTTATCAAATTCTGTAGAATTAGACTCCCTCCACCCAAGAACATTTCTTGTGAATTCAATTACAGCAAGTTGCATCCCCAAACATATTCCAAAAAAAGGTACTTTTTTAGTTCTTGCATAGTTTATAGCAAGGATTTTTCCTTCTATACCCCTTATACCAAAACCACCAGGAACAAGAATTCCATCTACATCTCTTAGGTAGGTCTCTATATTTTCCGGGGTTAATTCATCTGCATTTATAAATTTTAAGTTGACCTTTAATTTATTTGCCAGTCCTCCATGAACAAGGGCTTCATTTAAAGACTTATAAGAGTCCTTTAAACTTACGTATTTTCCTACAATTCCGATAGTAACTTCATCTTCTGGATTTTTATAAGTTTTAACTATTTCTTCCCATACGTGTAAATCTGGTTCTCTTGTCCACATATTTAAATATTCTATAATTTTGCCATCAAGTCCTTCTTTATGAAAAATAAGAGGTATTTCATAAATACAATCTACATCCTTTGCTGTAATTACAGCATCCTCTTCCACATTACAAAAGAGAGCAATTTTTTTCTTTATCTCAGGAGGTAAAAATCTATCTGTTCTGCAAAGAATTATATCAGGCTGAATTCCAATAGCTCTTAACTCTTTTACGCTATGTTGTGTAGGCTTAGTTTTAAGTTCTCCAGCAGTTTTGATATAAGGAACATAGGTAAGGTGAATATATAAGGCATTTTCTTTTCCTAATTCGTATCCAAGCTGTCTTATAGCTTCTAAGAAAGGAAGACTTTCAATATCTCCCACAGTTCCTCCTATTTCTATTATAGCTACATCAATCTGAGGGCTTGCAAGATCAATAATACAAGCTTTTATTTCATCTGTCACATGAGGGATTATTTGAACGGTTCCTCCTAAATATACCCCTTTTCTTTCTTTTTTAATAACTGAGTAATAAATTTTTCCAGAAGTATAATTGTTTTTAATACCCATTTGTGCTGAGGTAAATCTTTCATAATGTCCCAGATCAAGATCTGTTTCTGCTCCATCTTCTGTTACATATACTTCTCCATGTTGGAAAGGATTCATAGTTCCTGGATCTACATTTATATAAGGGTCAAGTTTTTGAAGGGTAACTCTTAGTCCACGAGCTTCAAGTAAGGCACCTATAGATGCAGCTGCTAATCCCTTTCCTAAGGAAGATAAAACCCCTCCAGTAATAAAAATAAATTTAGTATGAAGTTTTCTAATATTTCTGGGGGATCTCATTTATTTTATTAATTGTAAAGCTGCAAGAAGTCCAGCTTTAACTACTAACTCAGCAGGAATTGTTTCGTAAACCTTTTTCCCTACTTTAATAATTCTACATTCTGAAGGGCCACACACATCACAGCATGTACTTTGTCCTACTTTACCACTAATCCAATCTTCTAATGGTACATCATTAACCCAAATTTGATTAGATTGCAAAGAATTTTTTTTAAATTCTTCAACAGAAAGCTCATTCTTTTCTATAATTATTTCTATTCCTAAAGGGTTAAGGTATTGCTTAAGGATAGAAATAGCCCTTTCAAGTTCTTCCTCGGTTAACTTACATCTTGGACATGTTTTTCCATTAATTAAAAGCCTCTGCCATTTAATTTTTAATGTATTCATAGGTTTTAATTTTACCCTCTTTTTATATTTTTTGCTACTTCATTGAGAAAAAACTATTCTAAAAATTGCTTTTTAAAACATTTCATTTTAAAAAAATCCAATCTCTAAGTGTATAATTTAATTTTTTAAGACCTCTTTTAGTTACCACAAAGGTTTCTTCAATTCCAATTACTCCTAAATTAGGAACATGAAATTTTGGTTCTAAAGCAATAACCATATTCTCTTTTAAAGGTGTCTTTTGTCCTAAAGCTAAAACAGGCACTTCATCAATTTGAAGCCCAACTCCATGTCCTATAAATTTAACTTTTCCTCCATGGACCATGAAAAAATCTTCTAATTTTTCATTTTTAACTATGAATTGAGCTTTTTCATAAACTTCTCCACACTTAATACCGGGTTTAATTTCTTTTTCCAAGGTATTTAAAATTTTCAAAGAGGTTTTATAAAAAGTTTCAGCAATTTTTAAAGGTTTAAAGCTTGCCATTCTTGTTTGATCAATATAATAACCTTCAAAATAACCTGAAAAATCAATTAAAATTGGGTCTGAATTTTTAATCTTTTTAAAGCTTGCACCTCCTTGAAAACCAGGTATACCCCTTCCTCCTTGTCCAGTTATGGCATAGATAGGAATTAAGGATTCTTTTCCTGAAATTAAATGACCATAAGTTAATTCAAATCCATATAAAGACCTTGTAATTCCAGGATGACCTAAAATCCGAAGTTCTTTTTCAATAAGAGCACTTGCTTCAATTTCCTTCATTCCGGGCTTAATTTGATTGAGAGCTATTTTAAGGGCTCTATCAAGAATTTCTCCTGCCTTCTTAATACAATTTATTTCGTAAGGAGTTTTAACCATTCTGGTTTTCATTAAAAGAAAATCTATTCCCTCTAATTCCCAATTAGATAATATTTCTTGATAACGAAAATATTCCTCTAAATTTAAAAAATTTTTTTCAATTCCAATAGTCTTTTGAGAATTGAAAGATTTTATATAAGTTGGTAAATCTTTTAAACTTTTAAGATATTCACACTCAATCAAACTTTCTTTTTTAGCTCTTTCAAAGGGTCTATTTACCAATAATTTTGTCTGAGAAAGCCCTATTAATAAAACACCTCTTGCAAAGGTGCCTGTAAAATAAAATATATTTATAGGGGATAAAATAAGGGCAAGTTGAAGACTTTTTCCTTCTAACTTTTTTCTAAAACATCCAATTCTATAAGAAGCTTCTTTCTTAGAAAGGGGCATTATTATTTAGTTTTTAAGTTTTTCTGCTATAGTCAAAACTGTATTTGCATAAGGTTCGCTTATATTATACTTCATTATTATTTTCTTTTTATACTCTAAACTCTCTTCTTTTTTATATCCTTCTTTTTTAAGATAATTAGCTATACTTGCCAAGGCATCAGGAATACTATATAAATCAACTTTTCCATCATTATCCCAATCATAACCATAAATCAAATAGCTTTTAGGAACAAATTGAGGGAAACCAAAGGCTCCAAAAATAGAACCTTTTATAGAAAAGGGATTCCAATTATTTAAATAGGCTATTTCTATAAAATAGAGAAGTTCTTTATATCCCCAATTACTTCTTTTTTCCCATCTCTTTTTTATATTACCCTCATCAAGAGAAATTTCTGAATTATTAATAAATTTTTCAAAAAGCTCCTTTTCTCCAGATAAGGCTAAACTGTAAAATACATTTATTACAGGAAAATTTCCTGTTTTTTTGCCAAGATCAGTTTCTACAAGAAAAATAGCAACTATTACTTCTTTTTCTACACCAAATATAAATTCTATATCCTCTAAAAGGGTTCTATTTTCTTCTATAAAAGCTTTAGCTCTCTCCATCCTTTCATTTTCTAAAAATTGAGAATAGGGAAGTTCTGTTTCCTTCCAAGTTAGACTTTTTATCATTATATTGGGAAGATAAGTTAATTGAGGAGAAGAAAAAATACTTTCTATGTAATCTTCAGGAACTTTATTTTTTAAATCCTCCTTAACTTTTATTTTTAGGTTTTCTATATAAGGGGCAAGTAAAGTAGAATCAGCATAAATTTTAAAGGGTTTGATCAAAAAAATTAAAAATATAAAAAATGTAATTATTCTCATTTCAAAAATCCTTTTATTTTTTTGCTAAATTTAAAAGAGATCCTGCAAGAATAGAATTTCTTTCTCTTTCACTTAGATCTAAAATTGCTGATATTTCTCCTTTACCTTTAATAATTATTTTTATCTTTTTTTCTCCTTCTAAAAGAGCCTTTCTAATATTTTCTATAAAAAAGGCATCTCCCTGGTTAATTTGGTTATAATCTTCTTTTTTTTCAAAAACAAGAGGAAGTATACCAAAATTTATAAGATTACTTCTATGAATTCTTGCAAAACTTTTGGCAAGTTTTATTCTTACCCCTAAATATCTTGGAGCAAGAGCTGCATGTTCTCTTGAAGAACCCTGTCCGTAATTTTCTCCACCTACAATTCCTACGGTTAAGCCTTTATTTTTTATTTCTAAGGCTTTCTTAGAAAATTCAGGATCTAAGTTTTTATATACATATTCACTTATAGCAGGAAGATTACTTCTTAAAGGTAAAATCTGAGCACCTGCAGGCATTATATGATCGGTAGTAATATTATCTCCCACTTTTAAGAGAAAAATCCCTTCTAAGTTTTCAGGAAGTGGATCAAAGGGTGGGAGAGGAACAATATTAGGTCCTCTTATAATTTCTACTTTTTGAGCTTCCTCTTCTGGTAAAGGTGGAATAAGCATAGAATCATTTATAATAAATTTTTCTGGGATTATAATTTCAGGATAATCTCCTAATTCTCTTGGATCAGTTATTACTCCTCTTATAGCTGATGCAGTGGCTGTTTCGGGAGAAACAAGATATATAAAGTCAGGTGAGGTTCCTGATCTTCCTGGGAAATTTCTGGTAAAGGTTCTTAAAGAAATAGCATTAGTAGGAGGAGCCTGCCCCATTCCTATACATCCAAGGCATCCACATTGATGAATACGAGCACCAGCTTTTAAAAGATTTTTAAATGCAGAAAGGGCTACTAAATTTTCTAAAACCTGAATAGAACCTGGGTTAATTTCAAAAGAAACATCTGGATGAACTTTATAATTTTCAAGGATTTTTGAAACTATTAGAAGATCTTTTAAAGATGAATTGGCACAAGAGCCTATAATTACCTGAGCTAAAGGTTTCCCAGCTTCTTCAGCAACTTTTTTAACCTTATCAGGAGAAGAAGGACAGGCACAGAGAGGTTCAATTTTTGAAAGATCAATTTCAATAATTTCATCATATTGAGCATCATCATCAGGTTTAAGTTCTATATAATCTTCTTCTCTATTTTGGGCTTTTAACCAAGAAAAAGTTAATTCATCAGAGGGGAAAATACTTGTTGTTGCCCCGGTTTCGGTTCCGAGATTGCATATAGTTGCTCTTTCAGGAACAGTAAGAGTTTTAATCCCTGGACCAAAATATTCTAAAATTTTGTTCCTTCCACCTTTTACTGTAAGCTTAGAAAGTAAATAAAGAGCTACATCTCTTGCAGAAATCCAGGGTTGAAGTTTTCCATATAAATAAACCCCTACAATTTTAGGCATTTTTAAATAAAAAGGATTTCCTGCCATAGCTATAGCCACATCAAGCCCACCTGCACCTATAGCAATCATTCCGCATCCACCAGCAGTAGGAGTATGACTATCAGACCCAAGAAGTGTTTTCCCAGGCTTGGCAAATCTTTCTAAATGAACTTGATGACATATGCCATTTCCTGGTTTAGAAAACCATATTCCATATCTTTTGGCAATACTCAAAAGGTATCTATGGTCATCTGCATTTTTAAAATCTGTTTGTAAAATATTATGATCTACATAAGAAACTGAAAGTTCTGTTCTAACTCTATTAATTTCTATAGCCTCAAATTCAAGATAAGCCATAGTTCCTGTTGCATCTTGAGTCAATGTTTGATCTATTTTTATGGCAATCTCTTCTCCCGGGACAAGTTTCCCAGATATTAAATGACTTTCAAGGATTTTATGAGTAAGGGTTAATCCCATAAATCCTCCAGAATTTTAAATTTCTCCAAAACACTCTGGGAAAAAAATTTTCATATTTTCTAAAATCTTTTCTGCAGTATCTTTTAAAATCTCTTCTTTCAATTTTAAAAGAAAGACTAATGCTTCAGAGATAGAAAAGGAAGTAAAAATTTGATAAAAATCTCCTTTTTTTAATACATAGCTATTTGGAAATAAAGATAAAAGTGAAATTAATTCTTCGCAAGTTCCTTTTAAATAAAAAATTAAAATTAAATGCTTTGCTTTTAAAAAAGAAGGGAGTTTTGTTTTTTCTTCTTGAGAAAGAAGCTCAAAAGTTATATCCTGAGAGGCAATTACAGAATGTTTTGGAGAGACATCTTTTATAAATTCCTTAGGAAGTTTTTTAGAAAGAATAAGATATAAATTTTTAACTAGCTTTAAATCTAAGTGTTCTTTTATAAGTGCTCTTAAAGTATATATAGAAAAGGTTAAAAGATATTCTCTTTTTTCAATTTCATCAAATTTTATTCCACTAATAGTTCTTTCTAAGAATTTATAAATAGGGCTATCGCTTAAAGCTTTCAATTTTAAGGTTATATAAATAAGTTTAAAGGCATCTTCCGAAGGCAAATTATATTGTATTTTAAAGAAATTTAAAAAACCTTGAGGTTCTTGAGGAACATTACTTAACCATTTAATTTCCATAATCCCGTAGATTTTTAAGAAATTTATTTATAACCTATAACAGGTCTTCTATTTTACAATCAATTAATTTTTCTGCAAGAAAAAGATCTTCGGGATAGGTAATTTTATAATTTATAAAGGAACCATCTATGATTCTAACCCTATATCCATAATGTAAAAGAAGGGTACTTTCGTCAGAGAAGATAAGATTTTCTTTTTGGGCTTTTTCAAGAAGGTGTTTTAAAATTTTAGCTTTTATACCTTGAGGAGTTTGAATACAGAAAAGATTAGTTCTATCAATATTTTCCTTAACTTCTCTAAGGAATACTCTATTTAGAGTATCTCTTAAAGGGATAGCAGGGACACAAGCCCCAAATATTTTAGTATTTTCAATTACTTCACTTATTAATGCTAAAGAGACAAAGGGTCTAACAGCATCATGAATAAGAAATATTTCAGTTTCAGGAGGGGAAACTTTAATTCCTTTAAAAACAGATTCTTGCCTTGTTTTACCGCCTTCGGTAATTTTTAAAATTTTTTTCAAATTATAAGAAGATATAAGCTTTTCAGTTTCCCTTATATATTCAGAAGAAACACTAAGTACAATTCCGTCTATCTGAGGATGTTTTTCAAATCTTTGAAGAGTATAAATAAAAAGGGGTTTTCCTTTTATTTCTAAAAATTGCTTTGGTTTTTTAGAATTAAATCTTTCTCCCTTTCCAGCTGAAGGGATAACAGCTATAATCATATCAAAAATATAGCATTTTAAAAATTTTTGTCTAATCTAAAATTAGGTTTAAAATAAATTATAAAATTAACCAGGAGAAAAAATAAATGAGTGGAAATACTATAGGAAGATTATTTAGGGTTACTACTTTTGGAGAATCTCACGGTAGAGCTCTTGGTGCAGTAATTGACGGATGTCCTCCTGGATTGTCTCTTACAGAAGAATATATTCAAAAGGAACTTGAAAAAAGAAGACCTGGCAAAGTTTCTGGTCAAAGTCCCAGAAAAGAAAGAGATAAGGTTGAAATTCTTTCTGGAGTTTTTGAAGGTTATACCATAGGAACTCCTATAGCCCTTTTAATTTATAATGTGGATGTTGACTCATCAGCTTATGAAAAAATTAAAAATGTCTTTAGACCTGGGCATGCTGAGTTTACCTATTTTATAAAATATGGAGGTTACAGAGATTATAGAGGGGGAGGTAGAAGCAGTGGAAGGGAAACAGTAGCAAGAGTTGCAGCAGGAGCTGTAGCCAAAAGAGTATTAGAAGAATATGGAATTGAAGTTATAGCCTATACCATTTCTCTTGGAGGAATTGAAGTAAAAGAAAAAAATTTAGAAGTTATTTATAAAAATCATCTTTTTTGTCCAGATATGTCTGCTTATGAAAAAATGTGTGAAAAAATTGAAGAGACTAAGAAAGAAGGAGATTCATTGGGAGGAGTAGTTGAAGTTCTCGCAAAAGGTGTTCCTGCTGGATTAGGAGAACCAGTTTTCGATAAATTGAGTGCTGATCTTGCCAAAGCTATTTGTAGCATAGGTGCAGTAAAGGGTATAGAAATGGGAGCAGGGTTTAAAGTTGCTTATATGAAAGGTTCAGAAAATAATGATCCTATAACTCCTTATGGATTTTTAAAAAACGATGCAGGAGGCACTCTTGGAGGAATTTCTTCAGGGCAAGATATAATTATTAGAGTTGCTGTAAAACCTATTCCAAGTATAAAGAAGATTCAAAAAACTATAAATGAAAAAAAAGAGGAAGTTGAAATCTCCATAGGAGGGAGACACGATATTTCTGCAATTCCAAGAATTGTTCCAGTAATAGAAGCAATGGTAAGGATTGTCCTTGCAGACCATTTACTAAGACAACTTGCTAACCTTGCTTTTCAAAAAAGACTAAAATTTCCTGATTTTTTCAAAGATTAGAAAACTTAACCTAAAAATTTCCTTAAATAAGCTCCTTCAATAAGAAGTTCGCTTAAGTTTGAAGTTAATCCTCTTTTCAGAGTTTTTAAAATATTATTAGTAACTTCTTTATGCTCCATATGAACTTTATATTTTATATTCAGAGAATTCAAAACTTCCAAAGATTTAATAATCTTATTTTTTTCTTCTTCATTTAATAATTCTAAACACTTGGGATTGAAATATTGTAAGGCAATTGAAAAGTCATATTCCAGATTTTTATATATCTTTTTAAGGTCTTTTAATTCCTCTTTATCTAAGCAATTAAGACCTAAAAGTTCAGGAGGAAGACCGATAGAATAACAGGCAGCACAGAAATTTATAACCCTTGGAAGAGTAACCCCTCCAACACTTCTTGAATACCCAAAAAGACCAATATGAAGTTTTCTCATTCTTCTTTTTGGCACATATTTAGCAAGTTCATTTATAGCAGGAGCAAGCGGAAAAATGAGACTATGATATTCCTTAGAGAATTTTTCTATAATTTTTTTACAAAATTTTTCGTCTACATCCTCTAAAGGATAACGAATAAAATTTTTCAATTTTTTAATTCCTGTAATAACATCTTCTATAGGAAAATCATATTTGAAGGCAGACTGCACTGTAAAGGTTTCAACAGGTGAATATTCATTAAGAACTCTATCAACAGTATAAGGAGAAAGATTTCCTCTAAAAGGAGGAGTTCCTGCACCTAAAATAGGATAAATTTCAATTTCTTTTTCTTGGGAAACTTTTTCTAATTTTTTAAGAGCCACTTTAATAGCCAATACAGCACTTATCATCCCATAGTTCATAGCAGGATCGGATCTTGCTAAAAAGACCCTTAAATAATTGAAATCTTTGTCTTTTAAATATTCAACTAAGATTTTATCTACATTAAAAAAAGTTTCCACATCCTCAAAAAGGGGAATTACATTTATTTTTTCTGGTAAAAATTCTCCTACCCATTCAGCAACAGTAATATCCTCTTCATAAATTCTTTGGTATTGTTTCCCAGAGATAAAATCTTTATAGAAATAATAAACCCTATTTAGTTCTTTAGCTGAAGTTGTCATAGGGAGAATTACTTCAAAAATAGGAGGATAAGGATTTTCATAAAAAACTTTTGCTGCATCCATAGAGCGAGGAATACTCTCTAATGCTTCAACAAGAATTTTTGCTTCCTCTTTTTCTACTGTAGGATTGGGGATTCTAAGAGTTATAAAGACATCTTTTCCCAGTTTTTTGTTTTTGAAAAAAGTTGGATATTTGGAAAGAAGTTTTTTTACTACAAAATCATCTACCTCTTTTCCTTCACTATCCCACATTTGTTCATCGCAACCAAGGTGAGAAAAAGCATAATAGGCTTCCTGAATTTCATCCTCTCCTGACATATCTGCATGTTCAGCAAAAAAGGGAATAGACACATTATCTGGATGTTGAGTTGACATAACTCTTGGAATTTTCATAAAATATACTTTATCAAGAAATATCTATTAATTCAAGAGAAATTATTTCTTTTAGATCTTCTAATATTTCTTTTATAAGAGATTTTTCCCTTTCAAAAAAATGAATTTTTGCTAATCCCTTTTTAGAATCAAGTACACTTAATATGGCTAAGTGATCATATCCTTCTAAAATAAATTTTAAATAAGCTAATTTTTGAGGGTTTAATTTTATTAAGAAAAAAGAACTTCTCATCTCATAAAGAAAAAAATATGAAAAGGGGGGAAAGACCCCCCGGGTTTAGCTTGATTGAGGAGCTTAGCTCTGTTCTTTTCTGGGAGCCTTTCTTTGAGATCTCCTGGGACTGCCTGCATCTAAAACTCTAACCTTGGAAGCCTGTTCTCCCTTAGGACCTTGAATCACTTCAAATTCTACAGTCTGACCTTCCCTAAGAGTTTTGAAACCTGGCATTTCGATGGCAGAGTAATGCACAAAAACATCTCCACCATCGTCCTTAGAAATGAAACCATAACCCTTCTTCTCATCAAACCACTTAACTTTACCTCTAAACATGTTACTTAAACCTCCTAAAAGTTTTTCTTAGAATTTCAACCTACACCTAAAAAAATTTTTGTAAAGGGGTAAATTTTAAAATTCTATAAATTTTTTAAAAATTTAGTTTTTAAAAAGTGTTGTTAAAAACTTTTGGAAACATTAATATAAAAACATGAAAAATTTAAAGTTTAGTATCTCTTTAGAGGATAATCCTTTAAAAATTAAAGATTTTAAGCTATTTATTATTGGGCACTTTGTTTCCTTTACAGGTTCTTGGATTCAGAACACAGCCCAAATCTGGTTAGTTTATGAATTAACCTGGTCCGCGCTTTATTTGGGAATTTTTAATTTTCTAAGTTCATTTCCAACCATTATTTTTACTTTCATCTCTGGTATTCTAATAGACCTTTTTGATAGAAGAAAATTATTAAGCCTTATTGCCTTTTTTTCTATATTTCCGCCTTTAATATTAGGAATTTTAACCCAGTTTAAATTAGTAACTTTTTGGCAAGTTACTTTTCTTGCTTTTTTATCTGGATGTTTATCAGCTTTAGATGTTCCTTTAAGACAAGTTTTTATTTCAGAAATAGTGCCTATGAAATTTTTAACTAAAGCCCTTTCCTTTCAAGCTTTATCTTTTAATACAGCACGCATATTAGGGCCCTTTTTTGCTGGTTTAATTATTTCCTACGGTAGTTTGTACCAATGTTTCTATATAAATGCTCTAAGTTTTATTCCCTTTTTTATTTTTCTAACCTTTTTTATAAAAACTACAAAACAGAAAGAAGTTAAGAAAATAGAAAAAGGAGAAATAAAGGGATCTTATAAAGAAGTTTATGAGTTTTTAAAAAGGGAAAAGAAAATACTAAATGTAATTTTCTCTGTGGCTAATTTTACAGTTTTTGGTGCTACTGTCATGATACTTCTTCCCATCTTTGTTCACAAAGTTCATGGTAAAGGCGGAAAAGAGTTTGCTTTCTTATCTTCGGTTCTGGGGCTGGGTGCTATATTTGGAGCTACCTCGGTAATTTTTACGAAACCAATTAGTGATAAAATAAAACATCTTTTTAAAACTACTATAATTTTAAGTTTAGGTCTTTTAGGCTTAAATCTTATTAAAAATTGGTATTTTACTTTATTTTTTTGCTTTATAATAGGATTTTCTTTTACCAATTTTTTCCCTGTAGCAAATAGTTATCTTCAAGAAAATACCCCTGATCATTTAAGGGGAAGAATAATTAGTCTTTTTACTTTAGCTTTTTTAGGAATGCATCCTATAGGAAGTTTTATAGCAGGTTTTTTAGCAAATAAAATCGGTTTACTTGCAACTTTATCTCTTTATATTATATTTCTGCTTTCCCTTAATACTTATTTTTTGGTCTTCAAATTAAGACCATCAAAATCCTAAAATTCAAAATTTTTTAAACTTTTTGCTCATTTGTTCGATAGATATATATGACACGGAGGTTATTACTTTATGGAAATAAGATTTGATGAGATATTAAATAAATTAGATACAGGTGTGCTGATTGTTGATAAAAATTACTATATAATTTATGCTAATAAGAAAGCTAAAGAAATTTTTAATTTAGATTTAAGTTCCCCTGTTACTTGTTATTCTTTGTTTTATCAATATTCAGATCCTTGTGTAAGTTGTGTAAAAGAACACTTAACTCCTGAAAAGCCAGAAGTTAAATTAACTCTTTCTCTTGGTAAAAAATTATATTTGATTGAATACAGCTATTTTTCTGAAGATAAAATTATGATTCTTGTTAGAGATATGGATGAAGAATCTTATTATAAAAATTCTTATTTCAGAGTTTTGGAAAACCTTCCATTTTTAATCACATTTATTAAAAAAGGAAAAATAAAGTATTTAAATAGTTTTTCTGAAAAAAATCTTGGTTATACAAAACAGGAACTATTTGATAAAACTTTTACAGAACTTATAATCTCTCCAGAAGAAAGGTTTAATATAGAAAAGATATTTAATGAAGTATTGGCAGAGGAAAAGGAAGAAGAAATTTTGATAAATCTTTTAAATAGAGAAGGGAAAAGTAAAACCTATTTAGGAAAATGCTTTGCTATAGATGATATAGATAAAGAAAAAATCTTAATCGTATCAGGTATGGATATTACAGAATTTTTGGATCTCAGGCAAAGATTAGATAGTATCCATAAAACTCAGAGTTTTGGAAGTTTCTTAAGAAGTATGGTTCACGATTTTAATAATATATTACAGCAGGTGGGAGATTATCTTAAAGATATAAAGGAAAATATAAACAATCCCCAAAAAATAAGTAAATATCTCAATTTAACAGAAAAGACCCTATCTTCTTGGATAGATCTTAATAAATTGCTTTTAGATTATACTAAAGAATTTAGAGAAATAGAAAAGAAAAGAACAGAAATTATAGGATTTATGAAAAACAACTTAGAACTTTTCCAGCTTATAGCTGGATCTCACATTTTTATCCAACTTGATTTTAATTACCTTTCTTTAGCTTGGGTTCCTGGAGATGAATCCTTTTGGAGATATATATTCCTTAATTTTATAAGTAATGCCAAAGATGCCATAGAAGGAGAAGGAACTATTTCCCTTATCTTTAGAACTAAAATAGAAGAGGGGGAAAAGTATCTTCTTATTTTTATTAAAGATACAGGATGTGGGATTCCTGAAGAATATATTGATAAAATTTTTCAACCCTTCTTTACTACTAAAGAAAAAAGCAGTGGTTTGGGTTTGTTTTTGGTAAAAAGTCATATAAATAATATCGGAGGAAAGATAGAAGTAGAAAGCGAAGTAGGTAAAGGAACTGTTTTCAAAGTATATGTTCCTTTAGTGGAGGTTAAAAAAGTAGAAAAGGAAAGAAAAAAACCTGAAGAGACTTACATAATATTGGTGGAAGATGAAGAGGAAATAAGAAAAAATTTGAAAGAGATTCTTGAGGGAGAAGGATATAAGGTTTATGCCTTTTCTTCTGGTAAGGAGGTTAAAGAAAATCTTGAAAGGATTGAGAAAGCAGATTTATTAATAAGTGATTTTCATCTTCCTGATATTAAGGGAGGGGAATTATATCAGATTTTGAAGCAAAAATTTCCCAATATAGATGTAATTTTTCTAACAGGTGATATATTTGGATTAGCAGAGCTTCCAAGTAATAGGGTAATATTAAAACCCTTTACCATAAATGATTTATTTTTAAAAATAAAAGAACTTTTGCAGTGATTGAAAAATATCTAAAAGAGTTCTTAGATTATCTCACCTTTGAAAAAAACTACTCCTTTAATACCATAAGGGGCTATAAGAAAGATTTAGAAGGGTTTTTAGGATTTTTAAAGAATCAGAATATCAATTCCTTAGAATCTTTAGAACCTTTTCATATTAGGCTATATTTACTTTTTTTAAAGAAAGAGAAAAAAGAGGCAACCACCATAGCAAGAAAACTAAGCAGTATTCGGAGTTTTTTTAAATACTTGTTAAAACAGAAAAAGATTAAAAAAAGTTTATTTAGCTATTTGTCAAATCCAAAAGTATCAAAAAAGTTACCTTTAGTTCCTACAGAAGAGGAGATTAATAGTTTTATAGATAGTTTAGGAAATAATGAAGAGTTTTTAGACATTAGAGATAGAGCACTTTTAGAAGTTGCCTATGGATGTGGTTTAAGAGTTAGTGAAATAGCTAATTTAACTATAGATCAAATCAATTTTGGATTACAGATTATAAGAGTTTTAGGGAAAGGAAAAAAAGAAAGAATTGTTCCTTTTGGTAAAAAAGCTTTAAAAGCTTTAAGAGAATATTTAAAAATTAGAGGGTCTTTACTTTTAAAATTAAAAAAAGAAAGTCCTTTTGTTTTTTTAAATTTTAAGGGAGAAAAATTAACCGAAAGGGGAATAAGATATATTATTAAGAAAAAAGGGGAAAAAAAGGGATTAACCTATTTACATCCTCATATTTTAAGACATGCCTTTGCTACCCATCTCTTAAATGCAGGGGTAGATTTAAGAAGTATTCAAGAAATGCTTGGACACTCATCTCTTACTACCACAGAAGTTTATACAAAAGTAAATTATGAATATCTTCTCAAAACCTATCTTCAAGCTCACCCAAGAGCAAAAGAAGATTAAGAGTTGGAAAAAGGTATTTTCGTAATAAAATAGGAAAGAAATTTTTTATTCAGGAGGGGAATTGATGACAGAGGAGCACCAGATTATAAAGGTAAGATATGAGAAGCTCTCTGCTATAGAAAAAATGGGAATAAAAAGTTATCCTAATGATTTTCGTCCCCAAGATAAAGCTAAATATTTAAAAGAAATTTATAAAGATATGCCTCCAGAGGAACTTGAAAAAAGAGAAGCTGAATTTTCCTTAGCTGGTAGGGTTATGAGTAAAAGAGAAATGGGGAAAATTATTTTTTCTCATATTCAAGATGAGACAGACAAAATCCAGATTTTGATAGCTAAATCTGAGTTACCAGAGGAAGATTTTAATTTCTTTAAAAAATTTATAGATATAGGAGATATTATAGGAGTTAAAGGCAAACTTATTAAAACCAAAACAGGTGAAATAACCATCTTGGTTAAATTTTTAAAACTTCTTACCAAAGCCTTAAGACCCCTTCCTGAAAAATATCATGGATTAAGAGATACAGAACTAAGATATAGAATGAGATATTTAGACCTAATAATGAATCAAAGGGTAAGAGAAATTTTTAGGATGAGAACCCAAATTATCCAATATATAAGAGATTATTTTATTTCTGAAGGTTTTTTAGAAGTAGAAACTCCTATGATGCATCCTATTGTAGGAGGTGCAACTGCAAAACCTTTTGTGACTTATCATAATGCCTTAGATATGAATCTTTATTTGAGAATTGCTCCAGAACTTTATTTGAAAAGACTCCTTGTAGGGGGATTTGAAAGGGTTTTTGAATTAAATAGAAATTTCAGAAATGAAGGAGTTTCAAGCAAACATAATCCAGAATTTACTATGCTTGAATTTTATGAAGCCTACGCTACCTATGAAGATCTTATGAAAAGAACAGAAGAACTGTTTTACGGTCTTGCATTGGAAATAAAAGGAACTCCTGTAATAACCTATCAGGGTAATGAAATTGATCTTACTCCTCCTTGGAAAAGAATAGAATTTTTAAAAGCTTTAACTGAGTTAGGAGGAGTACCTGAAGAAATTTTAAATGACAGAGAAAAACTTTTCAATTTTGCTAAAGAAAAGGGGATTGAGCTTAATTTAAAAGATCCCCGTATTGGTAAATGGTGGACTAAACTTTTTGAAGAACTTGTTGAACCTAAGCTTATCCAACCTACCTTTGTAATAAAATATCCTGTAGAAGTTTCTCCACTTGCAAGAAGAAATGACGAAGATCCAAGGTTTGCAGATAGATTTGAATTTTATATGGGTGGAAAGGAAATTGCTAATGCCTTTTCCGAATTAAATGATCCAAGAGATCAGAGAAAACGTTTTGAAGAACAACTTAAATTAAGAGAAATAGATGAAGAGATACCTCCGGAAATAGATGAAGATTTCTTAAGGGCTCTGGAATATGGTATGCCTCCTTGTGCAGGAGAAGGAATAGGAATTGATAGGGTAGTTATGATTTTTACAGATAGTCCATCTATTAGAGAAATTATCTTGTTTCCTCATTTAAGAAAAAAAGAAGATTTATAAATATGAGATTTTTTAGATTAAATTGGGAATTTTGGATAGCTTTAAAATACGTTTTTTCTCCAAAAAGAGAAAGATTGACTGGTATCATTTCTATTATTTCTATTATTGGAGTTGCTTTAAGTGTAGGTGCTTTAACAGTAGTTAATTCTGTTATAACAGGTTTTAAAGAAGCTCTCTCCGAAAAAATTTTGAGCCTAAATCCTCATATAAGCATAACTTTTAAAAATCCTGAAGCAAGAGAAAGACTTTTAGAAATTATTAAAAAGGAAATACCTTCTAAAGAAATTATTAGTATTCAAGAAACATCAACTTTGCAAGGTTTAATAATTTTTTCAGGCACTCCTGTGGGAATCATTTTAAAAGCTACAAATTTAGAGAATTTGAAAAAAGAAAGAGGGTTTAAAAAATTCCAAATTGAAAAGACCTATTTTAATAATAGCGAAGAAGCCTTACCAATAATAATAGGTGAAAAACTGAGAGAAAGACTTGGGCTTAGTTTAGGAGAAAAAATAAGATTTATAAGTATAGAAGGTTTTTATACACCCTTTGGATTTTTTCCTAAAATAACTACCTTTATAGTGGCAGGAACTTTTGAAACTGGTGTTTATGATTATGATCTAAATCTTGTCTTTACTTCTTTTAAATTATTTTCTCAAAAATTTAAACCTAATAATTATGCCTTGGAAATAAAACTTAAAGATCCTTTCAAATCGAACGAATTTAAAAAGGGTATTCTTTCTCATCTTGGTTTTGGTATAACTATATTTGATTGGCAGGAATGGAATAAAAATCTCTTTGCTGCTTTAAAAATGGAAAAAATTGGACTTTTCGTAGTCTTAACTCTTATGATTACAGTTTCTCTTTTTACTATAATTGCAGCAATGACTATGCTTGTTTCTGAAAAAAAGATGGATATTGCTATTTTAAGAGCTCTTGGTGTTTCCTCCAAAAGTATTTTAAAAATCTTCTTTTTTTGCGGTTTAATTCTTTCTTTAATGGGAGTTATTGCAGGTTTAATATTGGGTAGCTCTCTTTGCATATTACTTTCCCATTATCCTGTTATTAAGCTTCCCAGTGAAGTTTATCCAGTTGAATATATGCCTGTGAAGTTAAAAATTATAGATATTTTTATAATAAGCTTTGTTGCAGTGTTTATAAGTGTTTTAGCATGCATCTTTCCAGCTAAAAAAGCAAGTGAAATCATTCCTGCAGAAATTTTAAGGCATGGATAATTATGAACGAAAATAAAGTTATAGTAGAACTTAAAGATGTTAAAAAAAAGTATTTTTATCCTCAAGGAGAGCTTGAGGTATTAAAAGGGATAAATCTTAAAGTTTATAAAAAAGATAAGATTGCTATTGTTGGTCCTTCTGGAGTTGGGAAAACGACTCTGTTAAATATAATAGGAACCCTTGATTATCCTACATCTGGTGAAATATATTATTTTGGAAAAAAATTAAATTATAGTGATGAAGAAACATTATTGAAATTAAGGAAAAAAAATATAGGATTTATTTTTCAACTTCATTACCTTATCCCAGAATTTACAGTTTTAGAAAATATCATTTTACCAGGATTAATATCTCAATGGAAAAAAGAAGAATGTTTTAAAAGGGCTTATGAACTTCTTGAAAAACTTAATCTTTCTGAAAAAAAATATTATAAACCTTTTAGGCTTTCTGGAGGAGAAAGACAGAAAGTAGCTATAGCAAGAGCTCTTTTTTTAAATCCTACCTTACTTTTAGCAGATGAGCCAACAGGTAATTTGGACCAAGAAAGCGCAAAAGAAGTTATGGATATTTTTTTAAGGATAAATGAAGAATTAAATATTACTATCATTATGGTTACCCATAATTGGGAACTTGCAAAAAAAATGGATAAAATATTTTTGCTAAAAGGTGGTTTTTTGGTAAAATTAGAAGATACTTAAAAATTAGAGGGATTCTCTTGAGAAGAATTGGATTTTTCTTCTTTCTCCTACTTTTTATTTTTCCTAAGTCTCTTTTAGCAGAGAATTTTCAAATTCTCATTTATTCAACTAAGACTTACGGAGACTATTTGCCAGAAGAAATTTTAAAGAGCTATTTTGAAAACTTACAAAAAATGTTATCTCAAGAGGGAGGAAAAGTTGAAATAAAAAAGTTTTCTCAGGAAGAGGCTTTTAGCTTTTTGAAAACAGGAGTTTATAGTGGAATAGCAGAACTTAAAGTAATAACCATAAAAGATAACCTCAGTATAGAGTGGAAGCTCTATCAATTTGAAAAAAAAGAACCCTATTATTTTTATGTTTCAGGAAAAAAGGAGAATATAGGAGAGCTTGTAAATGAAACTTCTAAATTGATAAAAAGTATTTTGGAAAAAAGAAAAATAATTGAAAAAATTCAAATTGCTGGGAATTTGAGAATAGGAGAGGATGTCATTTTACCTAATATAAAAACTAAAGAAGGAGATATTTTTGATCTTAAAAAATTAAACGAAGATTTAAAAAACATTTATAAAATGGGATATTTTGAAAATGTAGAACTAAAGATTGATGAAGGCACAAAAGGTGTAATTGTTACCTTTGAAGTTAAAGAAAATCCATCGGTTAAAGAGATAGTTTTTAGGGGTAATAAAAAAATTAAAACAGAAGATCTCTCAAAAATTGTTGAGATTAAAGAAGGACAGATAGTTACTCCTAAGGAGCTTGATAAAGCTTTAGAAACTATAAAAATGTATTATGAGCAATCAGGATATTTAGGTACTCAAGTTTCTGTAGAAACTGAAAAGGCACCACCAGCTCAAATAAAATTGATTTTTAATATTAAAGAGGGGGAAAAGAAATATATAAAGCAGATTCAATTTATAGGAAATAAAGCCTTTTCTGATAAAGATTTAAAAAGTTATCTTTCTATTTCAGAAAAAACTGTTTTTTCTCCTGTGAAGAAAATAACTCAATATTTAAGGGCTTTCGTTCGTCCTGAACCACTTGCAGAACCAGGAGTTTACAATATAGCTTTTCTTTATAGAGATCTTGCTAAAATAGAAACAGCATACAAAAACAAAGGTTATATAGATGTAAAAGTAGGAGATCCTATAGTGGAAGAGGAACCAGATGGTGTAATTATAAAAATTCCTATTGAAGAAGGTCCTCAATATAAAGTGGGAAAAGTAAAAATAAACCAAGATCTTTTCCCTGAAGAAAAAATCTATAAAAAAATCCAAACTTCTCCTGGAAAAATTTTCAGTCTTAAAACTTTAAAAGAAGACGAGTCAATTCTTATTCATCTTTTTTCTGACTACGGATATGCTTATACTAAAGTAAACACAAAAATCGATAAAGATTCTAAAAACAAATTGGTAAACATAACTTTTGATATTGATAAAGGTTCTGTTGTATATATAGGAAGAATAGATATTGAAGGAAATACAAAAACAAGGGATAAAGTTATTAGAAGGGAATTTAAAATAGCTGAAGGATGGCCATATAGTGCCTCCCGTATCGAAGAAAGCGAAAGAAGATTGAGAAGACTGGGGTATTTTGAAGAAGTAAAGATTGATAAAGAAAAAGGAGCCAAAGAAGAGGAAGTAAATTTGAAAGTGAAAGTAAAAGAGATGCTTACAGGTTCTTTTGCTATAGGAGGTGGTTATAGCTCCTATGATAAATTTGTTATAATGGGAGATATTACAGAAAGAAACTTTTTGGGTAAAGGACAAAGGGTTACTCTTTCTGCAAGATTAGGTGCAAGAACTACAAGATATATTCTAAACTTTTTTGATCCCTATTTTAGGGATTCCCGTTATTCTATGGGATGGTCTTTATATAATTATGAATTACAGTATGACGATTTTACCAAAGATAGTATAGGAGGTTCTATAAGATTTGGATATGGTTTTACTTCTGAACTTTCTGCTTATATGGGATATAGATATGATGATACAAAACTTAAAAATCTTTCTGAAAATGTAGCTAAAATAATTCTTGAATCAAAGGATATACATGTTACCAGTGCCTTACAGTTAGGCTTAATCTACGATTCTCGCAATAGATATTTTTTACCTACAAAGGGATGGTATCACAAAATTGAAACTGAATATGCTGGAGAATACCTTGGAGGAGACAGCAATTTCTTTAAGATTGAAGGGCAACATCAAGTTTACTTTCCTATTTTTAAGCTTACAGGTCATGTAAATTTAGGTTATGGTTATATAACTGAAGGAGGAGCAAGAAAAGTTCCTGTCTTTGAAAAATACTTTCTTGGAGGTATAAACTCAGTTAGAGGGTTTAAATATGGAGATATATCTCCCAAAGATCCTGAAACTGGAAATAAAATAGGTGGGACAAGGATGTTTTATCTTCAAACAGAAGCTATTTTTCCACTTGTAAAAAGTGTTAATTTAAATGGAGTTGTTTTCTTTGATATGGGTAATGTATGGGATTTAAAAACAGGCTTTCGAAGTTCAGACCTTAGGAAAAGCATCGGTTTTGGATTGAGATGGCTTTCTCCCTTTGGACCACTCAGAATAGAATGGGGTTATAACATAAAAAGAAAACCTGATGAAGACTCAAGTAATTTCAATTTCCAGATTGGTGGAGAATTTTGATAACTTTATCTTTATTTGACAATAAGTCAAAAAATTGACAAGGAAAAAATTTCACTTTTTCTTTTCAAAATAGGAAATAAATTCTCAAGAAGCTTTTTGATACAAAAGCTAAGCTACTTTTATTTTTAGGCACAAATTTTGAAAAAAAATAAATAGCTCTAAGGATATAAATGGCTATGGATGGAATTAGAATAAATCCCCATTTAGGATTATTAGAAGCGCTTGAAGCAGCCCAACTTATGGATAGAAGACTAACAGTTACTGCAAATAATTTAGCAAATGTTGATACTCCTGGTTATAAAGCTGATAGCATAGCTTTTATTGAAATTTTAATGAAAAAAATAGGTCCTAAATATAAAAAAATTTATAAGGAAAGTCAGTTTTTTATTAAAAGGGAGCAGGGAGTTTTAGAATATACAGGGAATCCTTTACATTTTGCTATTGTAGGTGAAGGATTTTTTAAAGTACAGACACCAAATGGAGTAGCCTATACCAGAGCAGGTAACTTTACCTTAGATAGAGAGAGAAGGCTTGTGACACCAGAGGGATATCCTGTTCTTGCTAATGGAACTCCTGTAGTAGTTGATCCTGGAATGACAAGAGAAGGTTATATTACTATGGAAAATTCAAAACTTCAGGTTTCCCCAGAAGGTATTTTATCCATAGATATGACTGAAATAGGGAGATTAGATGTGGTTACTTTTGATGATTATAGCAAGATAAGAAAACTTGGACAGAATCTTTACGTTTCAGATGGTGCACAAGAGATAAGGGCTGAAAATTATGAAATTAAACAGGGATATATTGAAAAATCTAATGTGAACCCTATAAGGGAAATGGTAAATCTTATAGAGATTCAAAGAACCTTTGAAGCAATTCAAAGATCAATTAGAAGTTTAGATGAGGAAACAGAAAGATTGATAACCACTACACAAAGATAAGGAGGAGTTATGATTAGAGCGCTTTGGAGTGCAGCAACAGGTATGCAAGGACAACAGCTTCAATTAGATGTTATTGCCAATAATCTGTCTAATGTTAACACCCCAGGATTCAAAAAAAGCAGAGTTGATTTTGAAGATTTATTTTATCAAAATTTAAAACTTCCTGGTGCTCTTACAGCAGAAGGAACTTTAACACCTGTGGGTATGCAGGTTGGACTTGGAGTAAGACCAGTAGCTGTAGCTAAACTTTTTACCCAGGGAGAATATCAGCTTACTAATCAGGAATTGGATTTAGCTATAGAAGGAAGAGGTTTTTTTAAAGTAACCTTAGGAGGAGAAGAATATTATACTCGTGCAGGAAATTTTAAACTTGATAGAGATGGATATATAGTTACTGCAGATGGAGCAAGACTTTACCCTGAATTTACTGTTCCTACAGGTACAGTTAAAATTGAGGTTACCCAAGATGGAATAATTACAGCCCTTGATTCAAATGGAAATGTTTTAGCACAAAGTCAGATACTTCTATATGATTTTCCAAACCCTGCAGGACTCTATGCAGTAGGAAGAAATCTTTTTAAAGCTTCTGATGCAGCAGGAGATGAAATAGAAGGGGTTCCTGCGCAGAATGGTTTTGGAACCATAGCTCAAGGATATTTAGAAATGTCAAATGTTGATGTGGTAGAAGAGATGGTAAAGATGATTATAACTCAAAGGGCATATGAAGCTAATTCTAAAGCTGTTCTTACTGCAGATAACCTTTTGGAGATGGCAAATAATCTTAAGAGGTAAAAAATGAGGAAAATTATATTAATTACATTTTTTGCTTTTTTAATATTCTTTCTAAAAATAAATTTAACCTTTTCAGAAGGAGTCTATACTCCTGAAGACTTTAAAGAAATATTCTTAAAGGAGATTAAAAACAAACTTTCTTGGATTAAAGGAGAGGTATATGTAGAAAAGATAAAAATAGAGCCAGAATTGGTAATTATTCCCAAAAATACGCCTTATAAAGCTATTTTTATCGCTACACCTAAAATAGGATCTAATCTCCTTACTTTAGAATTTAAAAAGGATGATACCTTAGAAAGGGTAAAAATTTTGGGTTATGTTGAAGCTAAAGTTCCTGTAATAGTTCTAAAGAGACCTGTTCTTAACAAAAGCATATTAAGTGGAGAGGATATAGAGGTAGAATTAAAGCCACTTTCAAGGCTTCCTCAAGATGTAATTTTAGATAAAGATGTAGCTTTAGGTAAGCAAGTAAGAATGAGTTTAAATGCAGGAACTATTCTTAGATATTCTCATATTGAAAGACCTATAATTATTAAAAGAAACCAGGCGGTTTATATAATTGCAAGAGGAAAAAACTTTGTTGTGAAAGCAAAAGGTTTAGCTCTTCAAGAGGGAAGGGAGGGAGCAAGTATAAAGGTTAAAAATATAAGTAGTAAAAAAATTTTATGGGGTAAAGTAATTTCTCCTGAAGAAGTGGAGGTGTCACTTTGATTAAAAAATATTTAAAATTTTTGCCTATTTTAAGTTCTTTCTTTTTTATTTATGGATGTTTTGAATATAATCCTAAAACTCCCCCTCCCCCTCCACCTCCTCCGAGTGTAGATATACCCTATGAAATACCTCAAGCCTTGAGTAAAGGATCTTTATATAAAGATGGAGCAGTCAGTATTAGTTTTTCTGATTTAAGAGCAAGACAAGTGGGAGATATAGTTACTATAAAGATTGTAGAAACTTATAGTACCTCAAGTTCTGTAAAACAACAAACCGCTAAAAAAAGTTCTGCAAAGGCAGGAATAGATAAACTAATGGGATTTGAAAATAGAATTGAAGGTGTCTTTAAAGATGCTACTCCCTCTGATCTTTTTGATAGTAGTTTAAGTACTTCAACAACAGGACAAGGCGGAACATCAAGGGAAAGTAAAATTTTAGCTACTATGACTGCCAGGGTAATTAAAGTTTTACCTAATGGAAATCTTGTTATTCAAGGAACAAGAGCTATTAAGAAAAATAACGATTTAGAATATATTACTCTTACAGGAATAATAAGACCAGAAGATATAGGTTATGATAATTCTATACTTTCAACTCAGATTTCTGATGCCTATATAGAATACAGTGGTAAAGGACCTACAAGTGAAGTTGCAAGTGGTCCAGGAATTATTACCAGACTTTTACACATTTTTTGGCCCTTTTAGGAGGAGTTGAAAGATGGGGAACTTAAAAATAAAGATTTTTTCTTTAATTTTTAGCCTTTTTTTAGTTACTTCAGGTTTTAGTGCAAGGCTTAAAGATATAGTTGATATAGAGGGAGTAAGAGGAAATTATTTAATAGGATACGGACTTGTTGTAGGGCTTAAAGGAACAGGAGATGGGGTATTGAGTAAATTTACAGTGCAGTCAGTAGTTAATATGCTTGAAAGATTTGGAATAAAGGTTCCTAAAGAACAGATAATACTTAAAAATGTGGCAGCAGTTCTTGTTACAGCCTATCTTCCTCCATTTGCTATGCCTGGGCAAAGAATAGATATAGAAGTCTCTTCTCTTGGAGATGCTAAAAGTTTACAAGGTGGAACCCTTCTTTTAACTCCTCTTTTAGGACCTGATGGAAAAGTTTATGCCCTTGCTCAGGGTCCTGTATCCTTGGGTGGATTTGCAGCAGAGGGAGCAGGTGCTCGTATGCAAACAGCGCATCCTACAGCAGGAAAAATTCCTAATGGAGCTATAGTAGAAAGACCAGTAGAAGAAGGTTTAAAATTTAATGGATTACCTAAGGGAACACCTGAAGAAATAGAAAAAATAATTAAAAAAGGAGAAATGGATTTACAACCCAGAATAACCCTATCTTTGAAGGAACCTGATTTTTCAACAGCTTATAAAATAGCCGAAGCTATTAACATTTACTTGAAAGGTAATTATGCCCAACCAAAAGACAATCGAAATATTGAACTTTTAATTCCTCCTTCCTATAGAGAAAAAGAAATAAAACTTTTAGCTGAGCTTGAAAATATAGAAATTTCAACAGATACTCCCGCTAAAGTGATTATTGATGAAAGAACGGGTACAGTAGTAATAGGCGAAAATGTTAGAATTTCTAAAGTAGCTATTGCTCATGGGAATATAAGCATACAAGTTAAAGAGTATCCAGAGGTATACCAACCTTATCCATTCTCTCCTGGAGAAACAGTTGTGGTTCCAA
>Ga0080004_1132645_pt1 | contig 37773 bp, 32 predicted proteins | sample WasSprMetagenome_FD_69207 | JGI IMG/M metagenome (GOLD analysis project Ga0080004, IMG submission 69207) | Sulfidic aquatic microbial communities from Washburn Spring, Yellowstone National Park, USA - WS (SPADES assembly) (version 2) | ecosystem: Environmental > Aquatic > Thermal springs > Hot...
GTGGGATGGTTTCCGCCAGCTGTGCTCTCGCCTCTCCGCTCGGCTTCTCTGCATACTTTTGCAACAGGCCTGCAACCTGCCTCCCGTACCCATGGTTCGGCGGTCTAAGCTTCTCGAAGAGCCTCATAGCCACCTCCGCCGCGTAAGCATCTATGTCCCATGCGGCGAGCGCGAAGCCGTAGGAGCTGTTCTCGTCCAAGGTTATTACTCGGAGAGGCAGAGCAAGCGCTGAGTAAACTGCGCGGCGAGCGATGAGCGCGCGCGCTGCCACGTAAAGCGGGGTCTAACTGCCATCGTCTCGTGTACTAGCATCCTCACTATGCCTGAGAGAGTTCTCCGCCCAGGTACTCCTCTGGGGTCAGCACCTCAAAGGAGTACCTGGAGCTGAAGTGCGCCTTGTTCCATGTGAGAAGCTTCTCCACTCCCTGCTCCTCAAGGATCCAGCCGATCAGGGCATCTGATAGCGGGCTTCTCCTAGTAGCAATGTAGTCTAAAGCTTTAGCAATGAAGGCAGGCTGATCGAGCCAGAGCTTCCAGGACAAGATTCTAAAATCCCTCCTCCTCTGCATGTGTTCAAGTAGGCGGAGAGCCGTAGTTCCACCCTGGGCTATTGCCATCAAGCCTGCTAACTCAAGCAGGTTGATCACGGTCACTGCTTTCTCCTCTTGTGATTCGATGATGCTCTTTGCTGCCTCGTAGCGGTGATCCCACCTGAAAATGTAGAAGACCGCCAGCACGTCAGTATCAAGCGCAATCAAACTCTCGTCCTCGTTTTCCTTAAAACCTCGTTCACGCTGTCCGTTCCGAAGAACTTAAGGATTCGCCTCCTCGCCTCCTCTACGTTAATTTCGAAAGTGTCCCCGGGTCCCAGGTCCCGCTTAAGAGCGCCCTCCACGTATAGCCGGACAAGAGATCCTGCACCACCAGCTGCTCCTGAGTACGCCAGGAGCAGCCTGCGGATGCCCTCTGCTACAGCCTCGCTCCTCGACTTGAAGTAGCCCGCCGCCACCAGCCTGTCCAGCTCCTTCACCACGACCTCCGGTACTCGAACTTGCAACAGTATACCCTTTTTCCGCATACATAGTATGATACATGCATAAAGGTATTTTAATGTTATTTAGGGATATGCATCTGTCATTCCAGGCTCTTCTCGTCTCCGCGCGCTAATATTGTTTAGGGCGCGCGCTATGTTACGAGGCCACCAACGTTTTCTTGATTCATTACTGTGCCTGTTTCCGGTGAGGTGTAGATGCCCATGGTGGAGGTTTTCTCCCTGAACTCGGGGGACCTTAGCGTCTTTATGAGTTCTTTGAGAGGCTCTTTTTCGAGGAGCTCTTTTCTGGTTAGGAAGTCGAACTTCTCCTTGGCTAGCGGGACGAATTCTAGTCCAAGCTCCTTGGCTACCCATTTGGGGCCGATTGTCACGTCTGCCTTCCTGTTGAGCACCGCCAGGGCAGCCTCCCGGTGTGAGTAGTATTCCGTCTCGTAGCCCCTGATCTTGCGTGCCAAGGCTTGTTGCGGGGAGCCGTACTTTCTGGACATCTCCCTTAAGAGGTGCTGGAGGAGGAGGTGGGTGCCGCTCCCCTTGTTCCTGTTGGCTAGGACGACGTCTCTCCTCAGAAGGTCTTCAGGGTGATGAACGTTCTTGGGGTTTCCCCTTTCAACTATGAATCCAATTTCCCTCCAGTACCCCCGAATCAGGGCAAGGTCTAGGTTGCTGTATTTTCTCAAAACATGCGTATTGTACTCTCCCGTGTCTTGGTCAATCATATGGATGCCCGCCACGTCGCAGTAGCCTCCAATGAGCAGCTTTAAGCCGAGCTGCGAGCCGACCCTCAAGTATTCGACAACCTCTCCCTTCTCTTCGAGGATCTGGACAAGGGCGTCTACCCCGGGGCAGTCGCTTCCATAAATCTTTAGGTCCGGCTGGAGGCTTGCCTTTTCAATGTTTTTCTGCACAAGCTTCGCGAGAACCTTGTATCTTTCAATAATTACCTGCGCAGGGAGGGTGAGTACATCTCTCCCGCCGCCGATACCCCCCTTCTGCCTCCTTAGGAGATAAAATCCCAGTGCATCCTCCATTTCCCTTATCCTTAGCCACAGGGTTCTATAACTGACGCCAAGTGTTTTAGCAGCGGCTCTAATAGAGCCCTTCTCCTGGAGGGCTTCCATTACCTTTATGTCCTCAAGCGTTATTCTCCGACCGAGTATTTCAAGTTCGATACTTAGGATTAGTTTAGCATTCTTTACGTAATGCACTAGTTTCAGTACTTCTACGTCGGCCAAGGCTAATCAGCACATAAAATACAACTAATATAATAACTCTGGCGGGGTGGCTCCATTTTCTCTTTATATGAGCGTGCGCTTGCATGAAAAATGAGAGGGAGCCGCGCTCATATCCATTTTAAGATTTCTTCCTCTGGAATCTTGCCGGTGAAGGTTGCCTTTATCCTTCCCGAGACAAGTACATGTAAAGTATCAGCTATTCTCTTTGCTTCCGCTGTGCTGTGAGATACGACTATTGCATAGCAATTTTTTTCCCTAGCATAGCTTTTAAGAATATCTTGGACGAGTTCTGCGGTGCTGGGGGCGAGACTTGAGGTTGGTTCATCTAGTAGCAGAATTTCCGGGTCCAGGGCTAGGGCTCTAGCTAGTGCTAGCAGCTGTTTCTGCCCACCAGAAAGCTTATGGGCATTTTTCTTGGCGTGCTCCGAGAGCCTCAGTGTCGTGAGCCAGTGCTCTGTTCTCCTCCTTGCTTCCCCGCTCTCTATGCCGCGTAGTCTTAGGGGGAGATAGATATTCGTGTAGACGCTCGCCGTAAAGACGGGGGGCTTTTGCGGCAGATATGCAATTTTCTCCTGCATCCTCCTCTTATCTTCCTCATTCGAAAAATCAACTAATGAGCCATCTATATCTATGTGGCCTTCGTCGGGCGGCGTTAGTAGAGCTAGGATTTTTAGGAGTGTTGTCTTGCCTGCTCCATTGGGACCCACGATTACGACTATTTCCCCCCTGTGTGCCACGAGGGAAACATTGTCCAGGATTTTAGTTTCCCCGAGGCTTTTAACTATGTTTACAGCCTTAAGCACTTCCTTCACCCACCTTGTACCTCAGCAGCAGGACTGCAGTGTTAATAGCAAAGTAGACAACGGTTAACACTAGCCCTAGCTCTAAGACTGTGTCGAAGTCTCCGCTACTCGTGTAGAAGACTATTGCGGTTGTGAGGACCCTTGTGTAGTACCTAATGTTTCCGCCCACTATTATAACAGCTCCGACTTCCGACACCGCCCTTGAGAGGGCCGCGAGGACTCCGCTGAGAATACCGATCCTCGCCTCGTTCACGAGGAGGAGGACCTTGTAGAAGTCTGGCAACGCTAGAGAGTCTACATACTCCTTAAGCTCCCTCGGTAGGGATTCCACAGCGGACGTGGATAAACCTGTAACTATTGGCAGTGTTAAGAGGAATTGCGCAAGGATCATTGCTGCCGGTGTGAATAAGACGCCGAGGAAGCCGAGAGGGCCGGACCTGGAAAGGAGGAGGTACAATACGAGGCCTAGGAGTACAGGCGGGGTGCCCATAAATGTATTAACCAGGGTTACGACGAGTTTCTTCAGCTTGAATTCCCTTATTGCAATGTATGAGCCCAGCCAGATACCTACAATCGAGGAAAGGGATACAGCTGTGCCGGAAACTCTAATTGTCAAGAGGGTTATTTGTAGCAGCTCCGAGACTTCCATAAAGTTCTCCCACAAGATTCTTAGCTCCTTGCCAAGAGCTCTCTATAGAACTTTACTTGTCCGCTCTCCTCGTCGTACTCGTAGGGGTCATATATGCCGAGTCTCGTCAGGTTTCCAAAGCAAACATTGAACATCTTCGCCCCATTCTTTGCATATGTTCCGATAACTCTTTGACCCTCAGGAGATACTAGAAAAGACACGAATAGCAGGGACTCGTTGTAGTGCACATTTGGGAGCCTCTTAGGGTTTACAGGTATAGCCCTGTAGAGATTGAGGTATAGGGGGTCACCCTCATTTAGGATTGCTAGGTGTATCTTGTCTTTGAAGGCGAGAAAAGTAGACCTGTCGCACAGCGTGTAGGCGCCAAGCTGGTCTGCTACCATGAGTGTCTGTGCCATCCCTTGACCAGTTTCCTTGTACCAGGGCTTACCAGCCGGTTTAACACCTGCTTGAGACCATAGCAAAAGCTCTCTTAGATTAGTGCCAGACTTGTCCCCACGGGAAACAAACACTGCCTTGCCTTGCTCTGCAGCTTGAAATATCGCCTTAAAAGCCTCCACAGCTCCCTTAGCTCCTTTCACTCCCGCTGGATCCTCTGGAGGACCTAAGAGCACGAAGTCGTTGTAGGCAAAGGTTATACCGTGGACTCCGTAGCCCTCCGAGATGAATTGGTTTTCAAGCTCCCTGTTATGCACAATGAGCATATCTGCGTCACCCCTTCTACCTATCTCAATTGCCTGCCCCGTTCCCACTGAAACCCAAGTTACCTCTATCCAGGGATATTTAGCTTCAAAGCTCTTCTTTACTGCGTCTAGTAGACCAGTTGCGTCCAAGCTTGTAGTAGTAGCAATCCTGAGAACTACGCGTTGTTTGGCTTGTGCACCACCAGGAGGGCCTTGTGCGGGTTTTCCTGCTGGTAGAGCTGGACTAGACCTATTTGTGTGGAAAAGGCAGTTGATCAAGGAGCCTGCAATAACAACCACGACTATGGCTATCAATACATAGACAAGTTTTTGCTTATCCATTTTGTGACCGTTATTATTTTTATTACATGTCTATATATTTTTATCCTAGAAGGAAATGTTAATTAAACCGCCTAGAAACCTATCGCTGAAAGTGTTCATGTCTCCTGGGGTAGACAAGCGTTCAGCGAGGGATTTCGAGAAGATGAGTGTCCAAGAGGTTTATGCTGCCCTCTCTTCGTCTGAAAAGGGGCTATCATCTGAAGAGGTTTCTAGTAGGCTTAAGAAATACGGGTTTAATGAGGTGCCTGGAAAGAAGAAGAACCCTCTTGTTGATTATTTGAGGCGTTTCTGGGGACCTTTACCATGGCTAATGGAGATAACGATCATTACTTCAGTTGCCGCCGGGAAGATTCTGGAAGCTGAGATCATTGCCTTCCTCCTTGTTCTAAACGCGACCATTGGCTTTCTACATTCGAGATCCTCGGAGAGGGCTGTCGAGTTGCTTAAGAAGAAGCTGTCTGTTAGGGTTAGTGCTTTGAGGGATGGGGAGTGGAGAGAGGTTGATGCGAGGGAGCTAGTGCCGGGCGACATCATATTCTTAAGGCTTGGAAGCATTGTGCCGGCGGATGCTAAGATTATTAGTGGTAACCTTCTTGTTGATCAATCTGCTCTGACGGGGGAATCATTACCAGTAGAGGTGGGTCCCGGCGGCATCATCTTCTCCGGCTCTATAGCGAAGAGGGGGGAAGCTAGGTGCATAGTTGTAGCAACTGGTACAAGGACGTATTTCGGTAAAACAATTGAGCTTGTAAGAGAGGCCAAGACCACGTCAATGCAGGAAGAGGCGGTCCTCAAGATTACGCGTTACATGCTTTACGCCGGGCTAGCGGCTCTCGCAATCTCAGTCCCCGTAGCTTTGATGGAGAAGTGGAGTCTTTTGTCCCTAATAGATCTGGCCGTGGTTTTCCTGATGTCGAGCGTCCCCGTCGCTTTACCGGCCGTATTAACGATCATGCAGGCTTATGGATCCATGGAGCTTTCGAGGAAAAACGTGCTGGTAACTAGGCTGAGCGCAGTTGAAGATATTGGCGCAGTGAATGTTGCTTGCCTCGACAAGACGGGAACAATAACACTTAACCAGTTAAAAGTTGTGGGGGTTAAAGGTTACGGCTTCTCGGAGAAAGAGGTGGTTCTCTTCGCGGTTTTAGCCTCTAGGGAGGAAGCCCATGACCCATTAAACGATGCAATTGTAATGCATGGTAAGGAGATCGGCGTCTCTCGGAGCCAGTGCAAAGAGCTGAGCTTTACACCTTTTGAGCCCTCATTGAAGAGGTCGGAGTGTGTTGCAATCTGCGGCGACGAGAAGATTAGAGCTCTCCTCGGCGAGCCAAAAACGATACTATCTCTATGTACAAACTCTGCCACGCTCGAAAAGGTTGTGCTTTCAGACATTGATGAAGCTTCAAAGAGGGGGGCGCGCACACTTGCAGTGGCTGTGCAGAGGGGTGATTCGCCTGAAATCACCTTTGCAGGGCTGATCCACCTGATGGACCCTCCTCGTCCAGACGCAAAGGAAATGATTCTCAGACTTCGGGAAAACAATGTTCGTCCAATCATGCTTACAGGTGATAACGTCTCGATTGCGAGAGAGGTAGCGCGAAGTGTTTCCATAGGGGAAAGGATATTCTCAGTGCGCGAAATCGAATCTATGGGTATGAAACTTGAGGATGTTGTAGAAAATGCTGATGGCTTAGCTGAGGTGTACCCCGAAGACAAGTTCTACGTTGTGAAAGCCCTGCAAGCCAGAAACTACAGAGTAGCGATGACGGGTGACGGGGTAAATGACGCTCCTGCACTCAGCCAAGCTGAGGCTGGGATAGCCGTCAAGCGGGCTACAGATGCAGCTAAGGCTGCTGCAAGCCTTGTATTACTCGAGGACGGCTTACCAGTAATTGTTGATGCAATAATTGTTGGAAGAATTCTTCACCAACGGGCCCTAACCTGGGTTATAAATAAGATCACTAAGACCTTACAGACTATCCTGGTAGTTCTTGTTGGGATGATATGGCTGAGGAAAATGTCTATTACGCCTTTAGGGATGGCTGTACTTCTCTTGGCAAACGACTTCTTGACAATAAGCATCTCGACGGATAATGCCAAGCCATCCAAAAAGCCAGCTTCCTGGAATGTTAAAAGCATTCTGAAGCTGTCGCTTCCACTATCCATTGCGATGGCGATACCTCCTGTTCTTGTCCTTCACTTCGCAGCATCCATCTTAAAGCTGACGTGGAGCGCCACTACTTCAGCTGTACTCTTATCGCTAATCTACTCCAGCCAAGTTAGACTACTCATGGTTAGGGAGAGGGATTGGTTTTGGTCCTCAAAGCCCGGGAGAGAGCTGGCAATCACGGTAGCTGGTACACTAGTTGTCTTCACCGTGCTGGCTATCAGCGGAATAATCTTTACTGGGCTAAATCTGATGCTTATATCTCTTGTCTTCCTCGCTTCACTGATACCTTTATCCTTTGAGCCTCTAAAAGTATACCTCGCCAGGAAGCACTTTTAATTAATTTTAAACCATAGAATAGTAATGAAAATAATTTTAAAAAGATAAGAAATAGATATAAAAATTTGCCAGCAATTTCTTAATTAATCTGAGCTTCTTCTTATTAGCTCGAAGAAACATGGTTATTTATGTCGTAAAAAGGGATGGAAGAAAAGAGGAATTTGCACCCGAGAAAATTGTAGTGAGCTGCCTCAAGGCTGGAGCCCCTTTGGACGTTGCAAGGAAGATAGCGAAGATTGTTGAGGGTGACCTATTAAGAAGAAAGGTCTCGGAGATTCCTACGAGGGATCTAATGCGGGAGGTGCTGGGCCTTCTCAAGGAGGAGAATGAGGAGTGGTACAAGAACTGGATATTATTTGACAGAGCTGTTAAGAGACGTCTTACGGAGAAGGAAGTTTCAGGGTAAGGCACTCGCTCCCTCATCCCCCGCTCCTCAGAGACACACTGGCCGTTAAGCCTGGCTTCGCAAGTCAGCCGTTGCCGGGATCCATCCTCTCCTCGACCCCTGCGCGTGGGTCCCAGCGGATTGCAAGCGCGCGCTGCCTAATGGCGAGAGGGTCGAGAGCTTTGGGTTTAGAGACGCGTCTCTCGGGGCGCATCACAACGAAAAGCTTTTTACCAACACCCTCAAAGTGAGAACCACAACCCCGAGAGGAGGCGGGGTAACAGGCGGCGCACACGCTGCTATGCGTTCGCGCGATGTTTCACTCGCTGCGTTGATAGCTGCTCTCTACGCTGTGCTGGTGGTGGTTCTTCAGCCTATCTCTTTTCTAGCTTTCCAGGTGAGGGTTGCAGATGCGCTGCTCCCCCTTGCAATGGTTTACGGCTACCCGGTAGCTGTGGGGGTTAGTCTTGGCTGCTTTGTCGGTAATCTTCTCGCCGCTCCCTGGGGGAGCTTCTCGCTTGCAATGCTCGATGCCGCTTTCGGCTCAGCAGCAAACTTTGTTGCCTCAGTTGTCGCATGCGTGATCTCGAGGAGGGGAGGCGGGGTAATTCTTAGAATTACGGGTGCTGCAGCAGAAGCCCTAATCGTGTCATTGATCGTTGGAACGTACCTGAAGTACCTGGTAGAGTGGGCTACCGGCATCGCTCTCCCCCTCTCTGTAACAGTGCTGGGAGTCCTCGGAGGCTCGGTGGTCTCTGTGGTTCTTTTAGGGGTTCCGTTATCCATAGTTGTTGAAAAGAGTCTTTCCCCTCAGAGTAGCTAAAAATCACTCAAATGCTAAAGCTTTATATTCTAGGGTTATTAATGGTTGGTTGTGTGCGCCCAAAGATTTGACCCAGGAGTGGTGTTGTCGAGAAGCCTGGATTTCTCGATTAAGCTGACTAAGGACCTTGGGAACCTTTTGCTGCTTATTGTTCTAAGCATAATACCCATCGTGGACTTCATAGTCTTAGGCTACTTTGCTGAGGTTGTGTGGCGTAACCCTGGGGAGCCGCCGAAGCTGGATACATCAAGGCTGGGAGAATACTTTGTTGAGGGGCTGAAGGTGTTTCTCATAAGCCTCATCTACTTCATTATCCCCCTGGTTCTGCTAATTGTCGGCATCGTTATTAGTGGAGCCTATAGACCTGTTGGGATGATTGGTGGAGGCTTCCTACTCTTTTGGACTGGGGGGCTTTTGATAGGACTGGGGTTACTCTTATTGCTGGCCATCGCGTTTATTGCCTTACCCCTTCTAGGCATAATCATGAGGACAGGGGATGCCTCGAAGATACTCGCCTTCAAGGAGGCGTGGGACTTGATTCAAGCAGTGGGTCTGGGCAACTACTTAGTTATCCTGGTAGCTCTCATAGCCGTTAACGCCATTGCTAGCGCCTTGGGAAGCATAATAGCTCTAATACTGGCGCCCTTCCTGATGGCTTTTAGTTTTAAGGCGTTAGCGCTCATGGTGGACTTGAGGTACCCTGTGGGCCGCTAGCTCTCCCCATTTTTGGCCCTACTCCTCTGCTTTGAAGACCTCTTTTGGTAGGAACACTCTATACAGCTCCTTTAAGAAATTTACGCGGAAATGCACGCGCTTCCTAATTCTGCTTGTAAGTTTCTTCAAGTCCACGTGGTGAATTTTTGATTTCATGGATATAAGTATGATGGATCACTCGTCCATGTATCCCTTGGATAGGTCCCGCGTGCGGGGAGAGCAAGTCTATCAGTAAGTTTTATTACGCGTCTGGCTTTTCCTTTCTGGGTTTGAATGTCTAGCAGGCAGAAAATCATCGTGCATGCTGTCCCAATGGGGTGGCTTATAGGCTACTTTCGGATGCTCGCGCTCCTCGCTGTAGGTGTTCTTACGGCCTTCTCCAAAGACTCCTACTTCGCACCGCTATGCTACTTGGGCTTAGCTAGCCTCGTTTTTCGGGAGGTTACGAGAGCCGAAAAGCTGCTTGTAGCTATTTATTATTTAGCCCTCTTCCTGGCAGGCTATTTAGGGGTGAGTGACTCCTCCTGCTTGCCCGGTACAATTTTGATTCTGTTGTCCCTAGGGTGTATGGCTCTTTTGAGCGTTGAGGCTAATGGCACATCGTATGTTTTGAGCGGTGGCGAGCTTGTCGTGCATGGTTTATGTGTAGAAGACTTGTCCATAGGTAGCCGTAGGATAAGACTCGGCGGAGACATGATTGTTAGAGCAAAAGAGCCCTTCATTAGCAAGTTTTCAAGGGTTGGCTTTGAAGAGATCGAGATAGTGACTCGCGAGGGGAGCTTTAAGTTGAGGGGGGTTCCTAGAGAGTCGAGGCTAAGCGATAAGATTAAGAGAGCGTCTTCAGCGAGCCGCGTGGTGGAAAGGGTTTCCCGAGACAGCTACGGGTCTACGCATCCCGAGATCCAGCCAGCGGAAGTAAGCAGGAGGGCTGGTGAGGCTAGATCCAGCGGCGTATACAGGGCTAGGGGAAACCTGATCGACGAGCTCCTTCCTTAGGGTTGCCATATGCAGAGTAGCTTGGATGCCAAGGTGAAAAGAGTTTTTAGCGCGGTTGCTATCAACAAGAAGATCTCTAATAACGCGTCCATCGCCAGGATTCCTAGATACATCTCCGAGTACCTTATCAATTACAAGTGCGGAGACAGGCAGGACGCCTCCTGCGTCTCCAGCCTGTCGAAATATATTGAGAGACTTTACCCGGAGCCTTCAGAGCGGGACCTCTTCCTGAGTAGGCTTAAAGAAGATGGGCGGCTCAAGCTCTTAGACGAGTTCAAGGTTAGGGTAGACTTGAAGAACAACGCCTACGTACTTGAAATACCTTCGCTGCAAATATTCGATGCGCACGTGAGAGACGAGATTGTAAAAGAAAATGAGCGCATGTTTTCAGGCTTGTGGGGCGTTGGGCTGCTTCACTATGCACCCGACGCTTTAAGGGACAGGAGGGGCATGACACCAATCATTCTGGAGGACTTTAGGCCCTTCCAGGCATCTCACGTTGACGTAGACCTGTTTCGTGAGGGTCGCCGTAGCTTCTCACTGGATGAGTGGAGAGACCTGCTCTTGACGAGTATAGGGTTGAACCCCGAGGCATACTCCCCACTGCAGAAAACCCTCTTGCTGTCCAGGCTGATCCCAGCAATCGAGGCGAACGTTAACCTCCTGGAGCTTGGCCCCAGGGCGACTGGAAAGACTTTCCTCTACAGGAACACGGTAAACTACGCAAGGATATATGCTGGAGGCATGATTACGCCTGCTAGGCTTTTCTTTGATGCTAGGCTCTCTATCCCCGGGGACCTGGCTCTCCATGATATCATAGTTTTTGACGAGATCAGCAGGGTAAAGTTCTCAAACCCCGACGAGCTTGCCTCAAAGCTCAAGGACTACATGGTGGACGGCTTCTTTGAGCGTGGAGCCTTAAAGAGAGCGCACAGCACGTGCTCCCTAGTATTCGTTGGGAACATTGATGTTGAAAAAGCCGAGGACGTAGGAGCCGTTTTAGGCTATCTTCCCGGGTTCATGCGTGACTCCGCCTTCCTTGACAGGATTCATGGCTTTATCCCTGGCTGGCAGCTTCCAAAGATCATGAAGAGCTATGTTTCCCTGGCTTCCGGCTATGGCTTAGCATCCGACTACCTGGCTGAAGTGCTTCACAGGTTTAGGTCCGAGTCTGCTGATGGGATAGTGAGCGAGCACTTCGAATTCGCGGGAAACTACACGATTCGAGACGAGAGGGCAGTGAAGAAGCTGCTTTCAGGGATGATCAAGCTCTTCTTCCCGAACTACGAGTTTGACGACAGAGAGCTAGCCGAGTTGGCCAGCGTGGCGGTTGACCTAAGGAACAGGGTTTGCAGGCTCCTCGCAGGCATTTCCCCCGAGGAGTTTCCCGAGAAGAGGCTGAGCATAAGAGTAAGGGGATAAAAGTCATCGGTAAGGAGGGTAGTCGAGATGTATGTGGATCTCAAAGGCCTTTTTGGTTTCAAGGCGCGCTGAGGCATTCGTTTAGCCTCTCCCCATGTTTAGCTAAACTTTTCAGCCGCATTTTCCCGGGCATGGGAAGAGCTTGGCAAACATCAATGGCGCTGATTTTGTGGTAGGGGAAGCTAGCGCGCTAACCATAGTCTCAGAGTGTGGACTGAAGAGAGACCTGAAAGGCAGTGGCTTGCTGTGCCTCTAAGGTCGGTTTTGGTGAACAAGGCTAGAGCTGCGGCAATAGATCATGGAAGAAAAGGGATGAGGGTTAACTGTGTTGCCCCTGGAGTTATGGACATGTGCGCTGTGTAAGCTGGGCAGCTCTGTCTTTGAACTCTGTGAAAAGGCAGAGGATGAGTTCGGAGACAGCCTCGAAGTATTCTCTTGCACTCGCCTCTTTGAATTCTACTTCTCCCTCTTCTTCCGAGTAGTTTATAATCGTACCAGGGGTTGGGAATGCTTTAACCCCACTTGAGTAAGTGCATAAGGCTTTGGAGTCGTAGAGATTCTTCTTGACGAGGCCTGGATTAATTGCCAGCATCATTGCTGTTTCGTCCGTGGCGGCGTGTCCACCACTTTTACCCAGAATTCTCTGTGTTACGCCTCTTTCCCTCGCCAGGGTCCACCAGTCTACGACCATTACTGCCATCTTCAGGTTGAGCCACGCTCTCTTGGCGGCAGATTCTAGTGCCTGCGTGTTCCCCCCGTGACCGTTGAGGATCAAAGCGTACTTGAAGCCGTGAATCTTCATGCTTTCCAGGATTTCGTAGACCAGCTCCTCAAGAGTCTCCGGCTTTATCCTCACTGAGCCGAAGTAGCCGTGCAGGCTCGTTGTTACCCCGTAGTGTATGGGTGGTAGCAGTAGCGCTTTAAGCTTGCCCGCGACGTACTGCCCCATGGCTATTGGTATGTAGGAGTCTGTACCTAGTGGGAGATGCGTGCCGTGGGGTTCTATCGTTCCCACAGGTAAGATGATCGTGTCAATGCCCTCTTTGTGGACGATTTCTTCTAGCTCCCTGTACGGGTATTCTTCAAGCTTGTATGGTTGCATTTGCCTCGTAGACGATTTCTTCCACAAAGTATTTAAGGGCTACTTGTAGGGGAGAGCTATCACGTTTCGCCAGCTAACCCTGAGAGCCAGCTCGGATCCTATCTCTGGGTAGATGTTGTTGGGCAGGTAGGCTATTAGGCTTCCTCTTCCAACCTTTAGCCTGACCTCCGTCTTGTCTCCAAGGAACATGGCAAAGTCGACTTTCCCCTTGAAGACGTTTTCCTGTGCCCCGGAAGCTTCAACGTCGAAGGATTCAGGCCTCACTACTACGGCTACCTCCCCTGAGACTCCAGAGTCCACGGGGACAGCCTTTAGTTCGAGCTCTAGGTCTTCAAGTCTGACAACGACGTAGTCGTCTTTCTTTTCAACCACCCTCCCCCTGAAGATGTTGCTCCTGCCTAGGAACTCAGCTGTGAAGAGGTTTGTCGGCTTGAAGTATACTTCCCGCGGGCTGCCGTACTGGAGGACCCTGCCCTTGTCCATGACTGCTATCCTGTCACTTATGCTCATCGCTTCGAGCTGGTCGTGGGTAACGTACACCGTTGTTATTCCCAGAGACTTCTGTATCCTCTTTATCTCCTCCCTCATCTCTATTCTCAGCTTAGCGTCGAGGTTGCTCAGGGGCTCGTCCAGCAGCAGCACTTTGGGCTGAACTACTAGTGCGCGCGCGAGCGCCACCCTCTGCTGCTGGCCTCCGCTCAGCTGTAGGGGGTACCTGTCCTCCATCCCCTCCAGCTTCACTAGCTGGAGGACTTCCCGAACCCTCCTCTCGATTTCGTCGTCGCTCAGCTTGAGGTGCTTCTTCCTTATCTTTAGACCGTAGGCAACGTTTTCGAAGACAGTCATGTGTGGCCAAAGCGCGTAGTTTTGGAAAACCATCGCTGTGTTCCTCAGGTAGGGCTTAAGGAAGGTTACGTCTTCGTCGTCGAAGTACACTCTGCCCTCGTCTGGAACCTCGAATCCGGCGATTATTCGCAGGGTTGTCGTTTTCCCGCAGCCGCTGGGGCCCAGGATTGTGAATAGTTCTCCCTCTCTTATCTCGAGGGAGACGCTGTCCACAGCTTTTACCGCGCCATACGTTTTTGTTACCTCCTCCAGCCTTATCTGCGTCATGGGGACCACCTATATACCTATGAACGCGTACCTCTGCTTAAACACCCTCACCACTACTAAAATGGCTACAAGCTGTATTAAAATTAATAGCACACCCATTGCCGCGGCGATCTGCACCCCTATCGGGGACCCGCCCTTGTAGACGTTCATCATATAGTAAGTCATCGGAGCCTGTGATGGGTTAAAGTTCCCAATGGTTATACTCGTGCTGACCTCTGTGGCCATGTATATGAAGCCGAGCACAGCCCCGCTGAAAACGTAAGAAACAATGAACGGGAGGACGACGCCGAAGATTACTTTCGACCTCGTTGCTCCGAGGTTTAGGGCCGCCTCCTCCAGTCCCTCGTGGACCTGCTGGAAGCCTGCGAATACGCTTCTAACAACGTAGGGGAGCTTCCTGATGCTGTAGGCAATGACCAGGACCACCCACGCCTGGAATGCTCCTATGGAGGCTGGGTCAAGCGGGGTCTTAGCAAAGAACCTCGTGAAGAAGAAGTAGTAGCCTAAGGCTATTACTAGTCCCGGTATAGCTAGAGGTATGGTTGCGAGGGTGTCCAGCAGGTTTGAGAGCCACTTCACCTTCACCCTGCTAACGCTGTACCCAACCATGATCGCTAGCAGGACGGCGCTTGTAACCGAGAGGGTGGAGTAGATGAGAGTGTTCCTAGTGTAGTTGAATACCCCTGGATCCAGGAAGAGTCTCTCAAAGTAGTCCAGGGTGAGCGAGGAGAGGCTGAGCGAGAATCCTCTCGGCGGCATGATGTTGAAGGCTAAAAGGAAGACGCCGATCTGGGGGAAAACCGTTGTAAGGACAAACGGGAACAGGGTCAGGTACACCACCAATACTCCTCTCTTCCCCAGGGGGCGCTGCCTAGAGACGAGCCTCCCACCTCTGCTTATCATCGCGTAGCTCCTCATTCCGACGTAGTTCCTTATGGCGAGGAAGCCCATAACTGATATGAAGAGCATGACAAAGCCCAGAGCAGCGGACTCCGGGGAGACTATCCCGGTCTGCGTAATGAAGCCCTTAAAGATCTGGGCACTCATAAGGTTCCACTCCTGGAATATGAGCGGGGCGCCCACATCCTCAAGGCTAAAGATGTACACTATTATTGCCCCTGCAACTATGCCGGGCAGAGCCAGTGGGAAAGTCACAGTCCTGAACAGGTAGAACCCCCTAGCGCCAAGGTTCTCCCCTTGCTCCTCGGTGCTCGGGTCGACGTTTAGGAAGGCGCTGTAAGCATTCATGTAGACGATGGGGTAGAAGCTGATGATCTGGGCGAGGGCTACCCCTGCGAGGCCGTCGATCCTCAGGCTCCAGCCGAACAGCTTCGAAGTGATCATCGAGATTGGGCCGTACTCGCTGAAGAGTATTTTGACTACGTAGGAGTTTACGAAGGGTGTAACGAATAGTGGGACCATTGAGAGGATTCTGAGAGCTTCCTTCCCCGGGAAACTGTACCTCGCAATCGTGAAGGCTACCGCTACGCCGAGCAGAGTTGCAGCGATTGTTACGATGAGCGAGTTTAGAAGGCTGTTCAGCAGTATCCCGTGGTTGACCCCCTTGACTATGTACAGTACACTGTCACCGTAGGGTATCGCTGTTACCGCCTGCTCCCCAGGCAGGGTTTCAAGCCTGACGTAGTCTCTCGTAGAGAATATTCTCTGGAAGTTCGTGTACCAGGGTAGCCCTGTAGGCGGCTGGAAAGCGTTAACCATCACGAGCAGGATGGGCGTTACGAGGAACAAGACGAGCACCAGTGCACTTAGGACTATGAAAACCCACATTACTGGGTCGAGCTGGTAGAGAACGCTTTTAAGCCTCCTTGAGAGAGGCAGCGCTTTTCCTCTAATCCTCCTCGCCTGCATGAGATAGGACACTTTCTCAGCCAAATAGCCTGTAGCCGATGTTGAGAGCAGGGGCAAGAGGAGGAGGCCAAGTGCTCTGGGCAGCGAGGGGATGCTGGTGAGGTAAATGAAGAAGTTGTAGAGGAACGAGAAAATCGACAGAAAGCTGAGCGTAGAGCTGAACTTTATCCACCTATAATCGAAGCCTAACCAGAGAAGCAGAGGCCCAAGTGCAATGCCTATAGCGAGGAGGACGAGCGAGCACAAGCCATCAAAGGAGAGGCAGTAAAGTACTTGGTAAGCTAGCGCCAGACTTAGGCCAGCTAACCAAACGCTTTTACGCCCCAGCCTCATTACGAGATCAAAACTTGTAAGCCGGCACTACTTATAAGCATATTCTTTATAGAGGCGCACCCTGGAGTGCATTTTTAGATTGCGCACATGTGCAGTGCTACCCGGAGAAGCTGGAAAATAGAAAAACATTTTTGTCTTAAGCGCGCGCACCCTCATCTCCGCCTAGTTGGCGGCGGCCTCACAGCGCCCCCAGTGTTGCTGTGGAGGCGCTCCGGGGTCATGGGGTCTACTCCTTACGGAGCCTCACCGCGCGCGCTTTTAGCCTCCTGTCATCTGCTTCAGGGCTGCCTGGACTTTTAGGTACTTTGCCCTAGCAGCGCTTGTCCAGTCGTTCATTATTCTCTGGTATATTGCTGGGTCGCTTGCCAGCTTTGGACTTATCTTTATGGCGTAGTCTATTGTGAATGTTGTCTGCTGACCCGTCAGCGGGTCAGTGAATGTTATTGGGTCTGTGAGCATGGTTACTAGCTGCTGGAACTGGGCTTCGCTGATCCTCTTGTCGTTGTATGCCTTGACTATCTGAGCCCACACGGGCTGGAGGTCGTCGTGCGCGTTCACGAGCGTAGCCTTGAAGTAGTCCACCACCGCGGTTACCCAGAGGGTTGAGAGGGTCTCGTTGAACGATATTCCCCCTGCATACACTACGTCGTCTAGGGCCTTCTTCAGGTCCGGTCTCTGCTTTCCTTGTGGCGTGTCGAAGACCCTTGGATTGATGGGTAGCCTGTTAATGTTGGGGTCTAGCCAGACGATTTGTCCGCCGGTCTCGTTCAGGACCCACGCTACGAAGGCTGCGGCTGCCGCTGGATTCCTGCTCCCTTTCAGGACTGCTATCGGGTCAGCGTTGACGATGCTCTCTCCTCGGGGGATGATGTAGAGGCATGACGGGTTCTGCTGCTGCGCGGTGTAGCCGTAGAAGTCGATCGTTGTCCCTACTGCTAGGTCTCCCCGTATAACCGCGTCCCTCACATCGCTACTCCCACTATATATTTTAGAGTTTGCCGCTATTAGTGTGAGGACTCTCCATCCCTTGTCCCAGCCGTAGGCTTGAAGTATGATCTCGAACATCCTGGTGTTGCTCGTGCTCATCGTTGGGTCAGCTATTCCAACTACTTGTAAGGCTGGGAGAGTAACCGCGTAGCTTGGGCTTCCCAAGTCTGACCAGAACTTGGGGGTCGGTAGCTTGTACTTCGCGAGGATGTCCTTATTTATGGTGAATCCAAAGCTACTAACGCTTGCCCCTATCCAATGTATTTTCCCGTCGCTTCCCACCTTGTACGTCTCCGCCCCAGCGATAGTTTTAGGTAACTTCGCAACTTCGTCCAGAATGATCCTGAATTCTGGGTGCTTCTCGGTATCTATCGGTTCTATCAGCCCCATGTCATCTATGATATTGAAAAGAGTTGGTCCTCCCCCCCATGCTACGTCTATTCCTTGCCCTTTTTGAGCCGCATTCTTGATGTAGTCTGGCCACTGCTCTGCATTTATTGGGAGAAAAACTATGTTCTGGATGTTATACTTCTTTGCAACTTCGCTATTGAGAAACATCGTCCTAGTTACGTCCTGTATCGTTTGCTCGTGTCTCGTTATGACGTAAAGCGTCACTCCCCGTGCTGGCTGTGGTTGCTGTTGTGTTTGGTTTGTTGGGGGCTGAGTTGGGATAGTTTGATTAGTTTGTGGTTGTGTAGGCTGGGCTGGCTGGGTGGGCTGAACAGGTTGTTGAGGTTTGTACTGTGAAATGAAGATGAGCGAGACCAGTAAGACGGCTGCTATAGCAATGGTCAGAACTATTATTCTCTTGTCCATTTTAATCGCCGATTTCTAGTAACTGTTTTAAGTATATTTGCGTTATTCTCAGGGAAGAAAAAGGAAAAAAGTATTTTTTATTTAGGGGAAGATTTACTTCTTGACCTCGGTTCCCGCCTGTGTTTTTGGCTTCCGCAGGAACATCAGTGCGAGGATGACAATTATCAGTAGTGCTTCAACTATTACGAGTATGGTTAGCGTGCTCACCGTGCCCGATAAGGAGTCGACAGCTGCCTTTAAAGCGGTAACCTCGTTTTTAAGAGACTGAGTGTCTCCCTGTAGTTTCTGTATAGTGCTGCCCTGTGATGCTACTTGGGAGCTTAGTTGGTTAAGAGTATTTGTCAAGCTTGAAACTGACTGTGTAACGTCTCCAAGTTTCCTCTCGATGGGACCTGTTGTTATGAGTTTTACCCACCACTTGACCAGGTTTTGGACGAATTGTGGGCCGTCGAGTGGAACGCCGTAGTAGATGGATGACCATGCTGGCTCGTAGTCGCCGTATAGGCTTTCTCCAGCGACTACGATGAGGCTGTTCTTGTCGCTGAAGTACTCCGCTGCGTACATTACGAAGTCGTGGTCCCCTGTACCCTTCCCGTAGCTCATTGGGTCATACAAGTATGGAAGGGGTGGGGTATTGTCCCCGATGTATGACTTGTGGGCCCATACAATTCTTACCAGCCCTGGGAAGGTCTCCTTTACGGGGTCGTGGTACCTGCCCTTCTCATCCTGCCAGATCACGCACCCAGGACCATGCATGAGTACAGGCTTTGTTATCCCCTCCTTTATGGTGTCGGTAAACATTCCTGGAACATTGTCAGGCTCAACAAAGGTGAGCATCCTGTAGTAGGCCTTAGCGGTCATTTCCGGGTAGTCGCTGTAGACTCCAACGTGTTCTAGGCGTAGCTTGGTTCCTATGCCGGCAAGCAAGTCGTTTATCTGGAGTATTGTCTTCCCTCCGGGGCCGTAGTCAGAGTCTCCTCCAACGTAGAGCACCTTGTTCCCTGTGAAGAGCCAGTTCTTTATTGCCTGTATTTCGTCTGGTGAGAACGCCACGGTCGGCTGCCCCAGGAGTAGGATGTCCACGCCCTTAAGAACGTCTGGGGTTATTGTCGTGGTAATTATTCTCCACTGCACACCAGTGATGTTCCCCAAGATGTAGTTCAGGTACTTATTGCTCTCGCCGTGCCCCAAGTCAACAGCTACGGTTACCGGCTGGGCATAGGTGCTTGATGCAATGAGAAAGATTACTGCAATTAGTGCAGCTGCTATTAGAAAGTTTTTGGCGTTCATGTTCATCAAATAGTTAGAATATGAGAAAAATATATAAATTAAGCGGTTACTTAAGAAGTCTTCCTCCTCCCCCTCAGAGCTAAGGATAGAAGGAGTATTATGGCTATGGCAATTAGCATAGCTCCAATTATAGGCAGGATAGGTAGGGCAGGTGCAGGAGCTGGCTGTGGGGTTGGTGGGGAAGGTTGAGGAGTCTCCTGCGGCGCTGGTACTTGTGGCTGGGTTGGAGGCTGCTGTGTTGGTTGCTGGGGCTGGGGCGGAGGTGTCGGGCTTTCATAGGTTAGGGTATATTCGCCTGCCGCTCTGTTCCCCGCATTATCGAAAGCTATCATTTTAATCGTCAGGTTTCCAACATTTTCTAGTGGTGGAATCGTTAGTTTGTATACGAATGCGGTGGCGGGCGAGGTAAGCGTGTTCGGCGTGTAAAGTTCTGGTGTGAGCTTGTACTCTTTCCCAGCTAAGAAGTAGCTTGCTGTGAAGTTCTTTACTCCCCATCCTGGGTCGCTAACCTCAACGAATACGTTTACTGTTGCCCCGGTCGCCGGCTTCGCTGGGTTGAGCATTTTGACCTTTATGGCTGGCGGCTGGGTGTCTGGAGCCTTGTATAGGGCGAACTCTAGCTTTCCAGTGTGTGGCAGCTTGATGTGTAGGGCTATGTAGAGCTTTCCCTCGAGCACCATTTTGTCTAGGACTTCTACGCTTGCGCCGTTCAGCGCACTGAGAACTTTAATGTTGAAGTCGCCGGTCCATGGGAGGCACCAAACCACGGTGTTTTCTAGGTTTAGGTAGGGCAGGCTGTTCTCAACCCTGAATATGTAGGCGTCTACGGACTGCAGGTAAAACGTCGGCGTGAAGACCTGGTTCGAGACTCCGAGGTTGTTTGTGGGCGGGTATATTCCCACTGGTATGGAGTTTTGGGCAAGCTTTCTCGAGTCGTTGTTAAAGCCTATGAATGTTGGTGGCTTGACTGGGAAGTCTAGGGTTCCCGTGTTTAGGTCTAGCGTGTAGTAGTCTAGGCCGTCATATATGGCTGAGCCCATTCCCATGGTGGTTATCGTTATGAAGTAGGTCGTGGAACCCGTCCTGGTGCTTGTATACTTTGTGAATAAGTCTCGGTGGACGTGGCCGGAAAGGACGTAGTTGACCCTGTAGTCCTCGATCATTTTTAGGAAATACTTTACTGCGTCCATGTTAACGCTCCAGTAAGAGGAGACGGGCGAGTTGGGGTTTTTCTGAGGGTCGTATGGTGAAATAATGTTTTGGTCGTCGTACCTCGTCTTGAGTTCTCCCTGGTAGTAGAATACTGGGTGGTGTACGAGTATCACCTTTATGGGGACAGCCTTGTTTGCCTCTAGGACCTGGCTTGCCCACTGTAGCTGCTCCATCGGGGGGTAGCCTTGCTCTGGGGAGAAAAGCCCTACTATGAGTAGCTTGTCGCCTATGAGCCTGTACCAGTACGTGTCTCCGTAGTACTTAGTGAAGCTGTCTGGCGGGTGGTCGTGGTTTCCCGGCACTGCGAAGATCGGGTAGTTGTAGAGGAATGCGTACTCATAGGAAACTGCCTGAGCGTACTGGTCAGCCGAAGCTGTGTCCGCTATGTCGCCAGTGTCAATGACAATGTCCGGGTTGAGCAGGGATGCTACTAGGTATCCTGCAAGCCTGTTCATGTCGCCTGTAATCACGTCCGGTTGCCCAGCGCCGTAATGCTGGTCGCTGAAGTGAACTATCCTCAACTTAGGCGGCAGAGTTTTGTATACCCAGACGCTTCTCAGCAGCTTTATCGTACTCGTGCCCCGAATTACGAGGTCGTAGAGCCCGGGCTCGGCATTCGTGGGTATGGATACGGTTAGAGTGTTCCCACCACCTGTAACTGTTACTGTGTAGTTTCTCACCTTCAGCCCGGAGTCGTAGGTAACGGTGTAGATGTAGGCGGAAGTCACTGCCCCAACTTGCACCCCTTGCTGTAAGACCACCTGGAAAGACTTGCCAGGCTGCACGACGGCAGGCTTTCCGAGGCCAACATTGCTGGCTGGGTTCTGCTGAGCCAGAGAGGGAATTCCGGGCAGGCTCGGCTGTGAGTGTGCAGGGGAAAAGAGGATGGCGAAGACAATTACCAGGAGGAGAACGACTGAATGCTTAAAATAAGCCTGTTGTTTTGTCATGCCCTTCACAATTCATGTTTACTGTAGAGCTATTTAATGCTTTTCCACGACTCTCTTAGGCTTACTTAGCAATGCTAACCCCCACTCAGCTGTGCTCTTCATGCTGCGCATGCATTAGTGCAAGCCTGCTGGGGCACGGCGGCACCTTCTTGGAGGGCGGTTAAGTAAGACCCTTCGAGAAAAGTTCGGGAGGAATTGAACTAAATTGTTTTTAAACTCTCCAGCCAGAGACGGCTCGGTGGTAAGGAGTGTGGGACGTGAGCAATGCTCTGAGGGTTAATGCGAATGCATACCATGTGTATATTGCGTGCATGCTTGCGAGGTTCAGGGAATTGGGATTACTGAAATTCGGCATTATAAAGAGTGCAGCAGAGTCTACTGGGAACTGCCTAGCTCGCTACGTAGCTGAGCAAGGGGTGAGTTTCAGCAATGTTGAGGAAGCTTTGGAGTTCGTAAACGACGTCATGGGTTTCTCGGATGAAGTGCGCTTGGAAGCAAGGGGGAGCAGCGCGATCGAGGTAATGTTTCACAAAGACTCTTGTAGGATTTGCCCAAGGCAGATCGGCGGACTTGAACTGCCCGGACCAGCCTGCCCGAATGTTGGCTTTGTGAAAGGATACCTAGAGGGGCTGGGTCTAGTAAAGCTTAAGGAAAACTTCAACATTGAGAGAGGTGAGACTCCGGTTAGGTTTCAAAATGGATACTGCGTGATTAGCTACTACGTTCTGGAGAGAAGGGGCGAGCTCAAGAGTAATGCGGAGACTAGAAGCCTGGTCAGCTAGCTTCCAGCCTGATTCTTAAAGATCATCTATAGCTTGATCCTTTCCCATGGAGGCTGTATGCGATCTAGGTCCTTGTAGCTGATTTCCTGCCTCAGCTCCCTCACGTAGTCTGGCAGGAGTGGCAGGTAGTTGTTGTAGCGGTGGTCGCCTAGAATTATTACTGCCTGGTCCCTTGGGCTTCTGAGCGCCCTGCCTATCGCTTGTGACGCTTTGCGCAGTGCTGGATATATGTACGCGTAGAGCCTACCCTTGCCCTCCCCGTACAGCTCTTCGTAGTAGGAGATGTACAGGTTTGTCTTGACTGTCGGCTTTTCGAAGGGTATCCCCACGAGGAAGACGCAGACAAGCTCCCTTCCCGGGAGGTCTACCCCCTCGGCGAACCTCCCGCCCATAGGTGCGACCAGGAGGCCCCTACCAGCAGTAGATGCCTTCTTGAATTCTTCAAGCATCTCTCCCGCCTCCTGCCCGCTCATGTCTCTTCTCTCGATGAAGAAGCTGTACCCTTTCTCTTGGGAGGCTTCCCCGAGCCCCGCCTCTAGTAGCCTCTGCTGAACCCTGTAGCTGGCGGTGAATACCGCTGTGTTCCCCCTCACCCTATCGAGAACCTTGCCGATCGCCTCTACGTAGCTCTCCGCCATCTCCGCCGAGAGTTCTTCGCCCCTGGTTGTGAGGTCCTTCACCACGTATACGGAGGCATTCGTCTCGTCGTAGGGGCTTGGAATGCTCATTGCCTTGTAGTTTTTGATGCCAATAGTCTCAGCGAATGCTTCTAACGGGCTGAGGGTTCCCGAAATGAAGACTACCCTCTTAAACTTCTTCCACACGGCTGACAGTATTTCAGACGACCTCATGTCCCATATGTTTAGGTGGATTTTGCCGTCGAGCTTCTCGGCCAGTAGTGCTACGCCCCTCTCGCCTTCGTATTCGAGCGCCCTCCCAAGGAAGTTTGCCAGGTGGTAAAGGCTGCTGTGCGGCCTCTTGCCCTCCCTGAACCTCCTGTCCCTGACGGCTTCCCCCAGGTTCAGCATTCTCTCCAGCATCTCGTCGCGTCCATCGATGAGCTCAGAGGGGCTGAAGACTTGTGACTCCTCCTCCCCGAGGCTCGAAAACTCGCTTAACACCTTCTTCTGCATCTTCTCAAGGAAGCTGGAAACCTCCCCGTCTCCAAGCTCGGCAGCCTCGCTCCTCGCCCTCGCTATTGTCCCCTCCGTGACGGTGTCTCCGCCGAGGTTGAGCTGCGTGAGGTTGTGTGCCTCGTCCACGACGAGGACTGACTGGTTAAGCGGGAAAACTCCCTTGATTGTCCACAGGAGGTTCTCGTCAACGACGTAGTTGTAGCTCAGTGAAACGACGTCAGCAACCTTTAGCAGCTCCCTCTGCAGAAAGTATGGGCAGACCCCCCTCTTACCAGACCACTCGAAAACCTCCCTGTAGGTTAGTACCCCTCTCCTCAGCAACTCGCTGTAGTCTATGCCCTCCTCGAGCTTCCTGTAGTACGGGCACTTCTTCCTCTCCCTGCTGCAAATGTATGAAACCTCGCTGTAGTCCAGCGCCTCGCCGAACCCCTTTGCGAGCAGGCACATGTCCCTCTTACCCCTGAAACTCACGGCAACGAAGCCTGCGCCAGACTTCTCGCGGAAAACTCTGAACTCCTCCACAGGCCTGTCAGTCTCGTTCCCCGTCCTCACCGCCCAGACTACTCTGCCTCCCCTATCGAGGAATGGGAGCAGTGAGTAGATGACGACTGGGGTCTTCCCGAAGCCTGTGGGCGCCTCAAGTACAACGTTCCCCGACTTCAGCGCCTCTCGAATCTGCGAGGCTACCTCCAGTTGGCGGGGTCTGGGCTTGTATGGGAACTTGTACTTAGCGAGGCTCAACTCCACCTGCTCTAGCTAGTTGTTGGCTCCTTAAAAAAGTAGTGCTTCTAAAACTGCTTGCTGGGAGAGCCTAGAGGAGCCCCCAGCCTCGCTCCTCCTGCACTGGTATGCCTAGTAGTAATGAATTTTAACACTTACAGCTGTATCATCTTAGGGTTTAAGGTGCCTGTAAGGGTTTGGAGAGTTGACCCGTCCAGCCCTGATCCACGCGTCATAGAGGATGCTGCATTGATCTTGAAGTCTGGCGGCATTGTAGCGTTTCCCACAGAGACTGTTTACGGCTTGGGAGCTGTCTACCACATGGTGGAAGCTGTGAGGAAAGTATTCTTGGCTAAGAGGAGACCCATGGATAACCCGCTGATCCTGCACGTCTCCAGAGAGTCGCAGGTCTTCGAGCTGGCAGTCGATGTTCCAGTTGAGGCTAGCGAGCTGTTTAAAAAGTTCTGGCCTGGACCGCTCACCCTGGTCTTGCCGAAGTCTGCGAGGGTTCCAGGGGAGGTCACTGGTGGTCTGGGGAAGGTGGCTGTCAGGATGCCTGCTCACAACGTGGCTTTGAGGCTTATCGAGGCTGTGGGGGCGCCTATAGCTGCTCCAAGCGCGAATCTTTCTGGGAGGCCCTCGCCCACAACTGCTCAGCATGTTCTCGAGGACTTGGGGGAGTCTATTGATGGTGTTATTGATGCCGGGGAGACTCTGTATGGGGTTGAGAGTACAGTGATCGACTTGACTGTGAGCCCGCCTGTGCTGCTGAGGCCCGGATCCGTACCCGTTGAGGAGGTGGAGAGGGTTCTCGGCGTTAAGATAGCCGTCCCCCCATTCGCGAGGGGGCTGGAGGAGGCCGAGAGAGCTTTCGCCCCGGGAACGAGGTACAGGCATTATTCTCCGTGGGCAGCGCTCGTGCTAGTTGAGCCGAGGGGGGCTTTGGAGCTGAGCTCGGTCGCTGAAAGGGTGCGTGAACTGGCAGCTCACTACAAGAGTGCTGGTAGAAGAGTCGGCATTCTGTGCACGGACGAGACTATTCACAGCTACGTGGACCTCGGGGTCGAACTGATAAGCCTGGGTTCTCGTGGGGACTTCTTTGGAATGGCTAAGAGGCTGTACCCGTCCCTGAGGGAGTTCGACAGTAGGCGAGTAGAGGTGATAATTGCCGAGCCCGTGGAAGAGAGGGGGTTAGGGCTGACGCTTATGAATAGGCTCAGGAAGGCTTCAAGCCAAAGGATCCTCGTTTAGGTTGCGCGCGCTAAGCGGATCCCCTGGTTCTCCATATTAATGAGGAAGACCGGAGGAGCAGTTGAGGAGAAGCAACGGTAGCGGGAGGAGGGCAGGAGCTATCCATATAAAGGGGTATCAACCATCATTAGCGCGCGCTTTAGGTTGCTGGCGTTTATTATGTGTAAGCTTCTGTGGTTCTGGCGCGCGCCGCGTCTTGGTGCATGAATGCGGTAAAGTGTGGCGCAGAGTGTGTGCTAGGATGTTTTCCCAAGGGCGAGCAGCACGTCCCTGTCTGTGACCTCTGAAAAGTCCCTGTAGAATTCTCCCACCGCGAAGAGTATTGATGGTACGTGCACTGCCACGACCTTGTCTGCATGCCTTGAGACTAGGGGGAGGACATCCGCAGAGATCACGGGGACCGCTACTATCACTCTCTCGGCCCCCGCTTTCCTGGCTGAAATGCAGGCAGCAACGACCGTTGCCCCTGTTGCCACGCCATCATCCACTATCGCTGCTACCTGACCCCTCAGGTCAAGGGGTCCTCCCCTAAACTTCTTCACGTAGTCATCTATAACCCTTTTTTGGTGCTCGATTTCCCTCTCAATGTAATCCCTACCTATGCCGAGCTGTGCAACAAGATCCTCGTTGATGTAGACTGCTTCAAGCTCGGCGATAGCTCCTATCCCCAGCTCCGGATTCCACGGCGCCCTGAGCTTCCTGGAAACAACCACGTCGAGCGGTGCCCCTAAGCGGAGCGAAACCGCTTTTGCAGTGATCACCCCTCCCCTAGGTATGCCCAAGATCTTTAAGTTTTCCACGCTGATTCCTTCCCTCAGCAGCTTCTCCGCAAGCCTTTGACCAGCGTCAATCCTATCCCGGAAAACTGTAAACACGTGACTGATTACGCTATGAGACATATATGTTCTTCGCTAAAGCCTAAGGAGGGAGTAGCGCCCTTAAGTGGGCTTCAGCGACGGGGTTGGCCATCGTCACACCTCAAGCATTTCCCCGAGACTTCATCATCGTGGAGAGTTCTCCGGGGAGGAAAATAAAAATTATCTCTGGGATAGTTAGCCGAGCGCCTTCCTCAGCCTAGCGGTGGAAATTCTCTTTTCTCTCTTCTTTTCCTTTGTCTTTGCAAATACCTTGTAGGCGGATTCAATGGCTTCAAAGGCTGCCTCAACAGGGTCCCAGCTTGAGGACTCCGCGCTGAACGTCCCTTTATCGAGCTTTACTGATACGGCGGCGTCGTATCTCCTCCTCTCACCAGTCTTCTCCCGAGACTTGATGACGATGGACATCTCTAGGAGGCGGGCGCGCTGGACTATCTCCTTCGCAGCATCAGTTGCTTTCCTCGCAATGAGGTTTCTAGCTATGAAGTCTAGTTCTTCCAGGCCCTCCGCTCTGAGCGGAATGTCTACTTCTTCTACCGCCGGTAAGAGCCTTCTCAGAAGCATGTATGGCGAGATGATCCCGTAAACCTTTCCACTGCTGTCTACGACCACTGACCCCTCAGCTATGTCTTGAACCGCGGGATGGCTATCAACGTTTACAGTCCTGTAGGCGGTGGTCATCACCTTGGAGACAGGCTGCTCTAGGAAGTACGTGATCTCTCCCCTTACTTCGCCCAGCTTCTCTCGACGTATTGGAGTATTGTAAATGAAGTTTACTAGGTCGTATATCCTCACCACTCCGGCGAGCCTTTCATCCTCGGCGACAGGCGCGAACCTTAAACCCTTCTCCGCCAGGAGCTTTCTAGCCTTCTCCACAGGGTCCCCTGGCCTAAGGGGCTCCAGCTGGTAAGAGATGTGTCTAGCCGCCACTCTGGAAGTCAAACCCATGGACTCTAAGAGCCTTCGCGCAGACACGACTCCGACGATCCTACCCCCCTCTGCATAGGGAAGACCCGGCTGGCCTGTCTTGACAAACATTCTAGCGATTTCAGTATACGTATAGGAAGGGTCTATTACGGGAACCCTTTCAACCACGCTTTTAACCTTGGTGTTGCCGTGATACTTGGACTTGAGGATTGAGAAAATTGAAACTATTCCGGCGTACTCACCCTCGGGGCTCACCACTGGGATAACTGGGAGTTCTAAACGCCACATCTTCTCAGCGACGAGGGAGAGAACATCATCCAAGTTCAACGGGTCGATCCTGACAACAGCCCCGCTGACCGGGGGTCTAGTAACCGCCATAACATGTAGTTTGCCGCTGCAGAGATATAAAAACAAATCGTTTCTAAGCGCTCACTGGGAGATTTCTTCCAGCGTCTTTCCCTTAGTCTCTATGCCCAGCGTGAGGACAACGAAGCAGGATACTAGCTGCGCTAGCGCAAAGGCTATGAACGACGTGAAGGGCTCCTTGAAGAGGGACAGCATTAAGCCGACAAAGTAGGGACCAGCTATGCCGCCGATCCTTCCTATGGAGTTCGCCCATCCACTCGCTGTGCCTCGAAAGCTTGTGGGGTAAAGCTCAGGCGTATACGCGTAGGTTACACCCCAAGCCCCCAGGTTAAAGGCTGATAAGATTATCCCCCAAAGCAACACTTCTAGATCGCTTAAAGCCGCCCACAGGCCGAAACTGGATAGACCAGCCACAAGCATGTAGACTGCTAGGGTGCGTTTCCTCCCAACCCTCTCCACCAGGTATGCGGCTGAGAAGTATCCGGGGATCTGGGCAAGAGTAATCACTATTGCGTACTCAAGACTCTTCACGATGCTAAGCCCCCTCCTCGCAAGAAGGTCTGGAAGCCAGGTGAAGATCCCCCAATAGGAGAAAGCGAGCATGAACCAGTGTATCCACAGCATGAGTGTTCTAGGGGCGTATTTGCCTGAAAACAGCTCTCCTAGGGAAACCTTCCTGGGCTCACCAATGCTGGGCATTTCTACCGAGTACCTCTCAGCTAGCACCTGTGCTTCAGCAGTTCTCCCCTTAAGCAGCAGAAACCTAATAGACTCGGGGACGCACAATGCCATGACTAGGAGCACAGGCCATGTCGCAAGCGAGGATAGGAAGACTGCGCGCCATCCATAGACAGGTAGAAGTATCCGGGAGAGGATTACTGCAAAGAGCCATCCAACAGCCCATGCACTCTCCAGCAACGTGATGTTCATACCTCTCGTTCCCCTCCTAGAGTATTCAGCTAGGAGGACGCTTGCAGTCACCATGTAGCCAGTATTTCCTGTGCCTGAGAGCAGCCTAAGCACAGCAAGGGTGAGCCAGTCCCTCGAAAACGAGCTTAGGGGGGTGAATATCCCCATTATGGCTAGGGATAAAACCATGGCGCTTCTCCTGCCGAACCTGTCGCTAAGGTACCCAAGCAGGGAAGCACCTACGAGCATGCCAACAAGCCATGAGCTCAAAATTATGCCTGATTGCTCAGGCGTGAGGCTTAGATCCATCCTTATAGCCGTCAATGTACCGGACACTAGCCCCGCGTTTAGGGCTCCAATCGCCCATCCCACCATGAGGACGAGGAGTAGTCTCCTCTCCACGAGAAATGTTGCACCCTGTGGGTTTAAAAATTTCATCTCAGCTGATTAACCTAGGTTTAAATAGGAGAGGTTTCTTGAACTGGTTGACGCGCGCGCACCCCGAGAGGGGAGGGCTATGGACGGGGCAAACCTGGTTATAAACCGTACCGACAGTGACCCCGGGGCTCAGGGTGGGGCTCTGGGGTTGAGGCTTCGCAGCGCAACGGAGAAGGGCAAGAGGGCAAGGATGGTGAAGAAAGTGGATGGGAGAGGCGTCACCATCGTGCCGCTGAACGCCTGGGCCCAGCTCCTCCTTGGGGCTACGCATGATCCCCGCTGCTACGGTGGTGGGGTGAGTGGGGTCCAGGTCGTTGGGCGGTGCGACGTGGTGCGCCTGCTCCCAGCGCCTGAGCAGGAGGAGCTGCTCCGATACATTGGTGACCAGTGCGCACGCTTAATTAACATGGAACACTACAGACGTAGACAGCTCTTCTTCAAAGAGGGCAGGGTTGACAAGGACGTTAGGATCGCTAGGGAGCTAGCTAAGAGCACTCCAGAGTACCTGGAAATCAAGAGAGCGCTCGGCGCGAAGAACTTCGACGAAACACTTAGAAAAATCAGCGAGGCTTGGAGGGGCTTCGCCGAGCTTTTGAAGGAGAAGAAGGAAGGGAAGCTTCCTCCTTGGATGAACCCGAGGCCTCCTGGCTACAGGAAGAGGGGCGGCGAGAGGGTGCCGATCATCATCGTGAGGGCTGACAACTACCGCGTCGATGCTGAGAGGAGGGTCATCAAGCTCGGATACTGGAACGTTGAGGTACGCTTCACGGGCAAGCTGCGCTGGCTCGCTAAGCCTGGGGCGAAGCGTGGCAGGATGGAGATAGTCTACGACCCAGTGAGGAGGAGGTGGTACGCGCACATCAGCGTGGAGGTGGTGCTTGAGAGGAAGAGCGGCGGGAGCGGCTTCATGGGAATCGATCTGGGCAGGGAGGTGCTCGCAGCCGCTGTCACGTCTAGCGGCGATGCGCTGCTGTACAAGGGCAAGGTGCTCAAGTCCGACTACTTCTACTTCGAGCGCAGGATCGCGAGGATCGACAAAGCCCTGTCAGACCCGGGGAGGGCTGACAGGAGCGTGCTCGCAGAGGAGAGGAGGAGGCTTTTCGAGAAGAGGAAAAAGCGCCGCGACCAAACCTTCGCCAACGCGGCAGCGCACCTGAGGAGCGAGGCTGTCAAGAGAAACGTCGGCATCGTCTTCATAGGGTACCCATGGTACATCTCTCAGGAGAAGCCAGGGAAGGGAAACACCAACATGTGGGGTCAGCGAAGGCAGCTGCAGCGGTTGGCGATCACCTTCGAGAACGCTGGCATCGCAGCCTTCGCAGTGAGCGAGGACGGGACATCGAGGGAATGCGCCTACCACAATGTGGAGGTTCGGAGGGAGCCCAGAGGTCTGGTCACTTGCCCCTACAGGCACACATTGCACGCGGACATTAACGCCGCGCTGAACATCATGCTACGCGGGCTTACTTTGCTGGGAATCAAGGCGAGACCACTGAAGCAAATCACTGTGAAGAGCTTCCTGGCGACACCCGGCGGAGTAAAACCCATAAACCCATAACCCTGCGAAAAGGCGGGGTAACAGATGGCGCGCGTGCGCGCTGACCCGAGATGGCTAGGCTTGTAATAACTGACGTCAATAAATGCGTTGGATGCATGTCCTGTATGTTTGCTTGCTCCCGCAGGTTCGGGGAGGGCGGATTAGCAAAGTCAGCTATCCATGTTTCAAGTATTGGGGGCGTTGAGAGGGGGTACAAGGTCGTGGTTTGTAGAGCTTGTGAAGACCCGCCTTGTGCAGCTGTCTGCCCCGCAGATGCGCTAGTTAAGAGGCGGGAGGGGGGAGTTGTGCTTAGGTATGAAAAGTGTATTGGGTGCGGGAACTGTGCGAGGGCTTGCCCAATCGGTGCTGTGCAGTGGGATCTTGAGGACAACAAGCCGATTATATGCGTTCACTGTGGCTACTGTGTTGATTATTGCCCGTATGGTGTGTTGCGGCTCGCGGGGCGAGGCTGATGACGAAGGGGATCCCTAGAAAGGTGCTGTACATCGACTTGACGCATAAGAAGTACTGGGTTGAGGACAGGCTTGAATTGTTCGAGGAGTACCTTGGGGGGACGGGCGTAGCTGCAAAACTGTTGGAGGAGGAGCTTCCCAGGAATGCTGAGCCGCTTGGACCAGATAACGTGATTGTGCTCGCTGTGGGACCCTTCAACGCTGTTTACCCAACAGCTTCAAAGACAGTTGCAATGTTCAAGTCTCCACATACTGGGAACCTTGGGGAAAGCCATGCTGGTGGTAGGAGCGCTGTAGCTATTAGGCTTGCCGGCTACGGCGCGATCGTGGTCAAGGGTGCAAGCGATGTTCCGGTGTGGGTTTCCGTCCAAGAGGACAGGGTATTCTTCAGGGACGCGAGGGCCCTTTGGGGGATGACGAGTAGCCACACTGTGGGCCGTATACTTCGAGAAGTTGAGCCAGGCTCAGGTTTAAGGACGATTATGCGCATAGGGAGGGCTGGCGAAAAGCTTGTCACGTACGCCAATGTGATTACGGAAACGTATAGGCACTTCGGAAGGCTTGGTCTAGGAGCAGTCTTCGGCAGCAAGAAGCTTAAGGCGCTCGTCGTCGGAGGGAAGAGGTCCGTGCCCGTAAATGACGGGAAGCTGTACCGCGAAGTCTACGATGAGCTATACAAGCTCGTCGTTGACAGCCCCCTGATGAAGAAGTACCACGAGATAGGAACACCGATCAACGTGAGCGTCCTCAACGCGTTAAAGGCGCTGCCGTCCTGCAACCTCCAAGGCTCGAGCCTGGAGACAGCTGACAAGATATCTGGAGAGTACATTGCCGCCAACTATCTGGGTAGGAGGGTTTCATGCGCCCACTGCCCAGTTGCGTGCATTCACCTGGCAGTGTTGAGGGAGCCTTACGAGGAGGAGCCGTACTTCTACAAGACAACATTCGTGGGTTATGACTATGAGCCTATATACGCTCTTGGGGCTATGCTGGGGGCGAGGGAGGCGAGGGGCGTCCTAGAACTGATCGACGTGGTAGACTCCTTGGGGCTAGACGCGATGACTACTGGCGTTGTGCTCGCTTGGGCAACGGAGGCTTATAGTAGGGGGCTGGTCAAAGAGGAGGATCTGGGGGGCTTGAGGCTCTCCTTCGGCGACTACGAGTCTTACAAGAAAGCTGTCTACTACCTTGTCGAGCAGCCAACAGAGCTCTACAGGGACCTTGCCAGGGGTCTAGACTACGCGGCGAGAAAGTGGGGTGGAGGTGAGTTCGCGCTGAGCATTGGCGGCAACGAGATGGCTGGATACCATACGGGTCCAGCAGCCTACGCTAACTATGCTTTTGGGGCTAGGCACAGCCACTTGGACAGCGCAGGCTACGACCTGGACCAAGAGACGATTGGGAAAACCCCTCAGCCGGGCGAGCTTGTTAAAAGGCTGTACGAGGAGGAGAGCTGGCGGCAAGTGCTAACAAGCCTAGTGATCTGCCTCTTCGCGAGAAAAGTATACAAGCCCGAAATCGTTTCCAAGGCTCTTAGGCCCCTAGGAATAGAGATGAGCGTTGACGACCTATACGCGTTAGGCAAGAAGATCTACAGGGAAAAGTACAAGTTGAAGGTTAGAGAGGGCTTCGACCCCGGAAAGGTCACCTTCCCGAAGAGAATATTCGAGACCCCGACCCCCCACGGAGTGCTTACCGCGTCCTACATGAGCAAGGTGAAGGAGGAATACGCGAAACTAATAAGAAATGTGGTTACAGGGGAATAACGATTGCGCGCGCGCACCCTCATAGCGCCCGTCATTTTTGGTCGGAGCGCCCCTCACCGCGCCCTCTTCGTTGGAAAAGAGGACGCTTGGGGTGTCATGGGCTCGTCCACCGCCCCACGGGGAGACCCGTAGGAGCGGCTTCACCTTCACAGCCTCCTCGGTCCCGCGCGCGGGAGCCCCCTGGGGGCCTGGATGCTTTATCCTCGCCCGCAGGGGGAACGGCTAGGAAAGACTAGCGCACTAGTGCCTTTCTGTGCTCCTCCAGCCACCTCTTCATGGCCTCTATTACCCTCGTCGCTAGCACCGTGCAGTCGTCGCACTCCTCTGTTATCATCCCGGCGAAGTAGCTGTAGGCGAGGTTGTAGAGTACGCCTTTATCTCTGTCCCACTCTAGACCACACCTTGGACATTTATAGATTCTAGAGTGCTTTGTATGCTTCTCGAGGTTTTCTTGGTTCGGCCATGTTCCACAGCGCGGGCACTTTTTCCCACTGTTGCGCACTAGCCTGAGCATCGCTCCCTCGTAGCGAGCCATGTTCCCCAAGCTCCTCCTGGCTCGCAGCAGCGTCCCCTGGAGCCTAGTGCCCCTCAGGGAGTCCGGGTCTATCGGGTCCACGAGTATCAGTGTAGCCTTGCCTTGTCGGTAAGCTTCTCTCACCAGTCCGCGCACCTCCGCAACCAGCCTCTGGACGAAAGCGTTGTTGAGACGACGCTCTTTTCCCCTTGTAGCTTCGGCGAGCTCCTCAGCCCTCTCAGTTGTCAGCGTTCTCAGCGCTTCCTCTGGGAGGATTTCCGCCAGCCGTTGCTTGGCTTCCCCGCTGGGCTTGTCAGCGTAGCTCTGCAGTAGCTTTGCAACTCCACGCCTGTACCCGTGGTTCGGCGGTCTCAGCTTCTCAAAGTGTCTGAAAGTTACTCTCAGTATATTGGCATCTATGTCCCAAGCGGCAAGTGCGAAGCCATAGGAGCTGTTCTCGTCCAAGGTTATCACCCTAAGGGGTAGTGCAAGCGCTGAATAAGCCTCTCTCTGAGCAATTACGCGCGCGAAGCCCCTCCTAGTAACTTGCAACGTGAACTCAGGTCTTGGGTCGAGCCCGTTCTCCTCGATCAATGCCTTGGCGAGGCTTCCCCGCAGCGGCATGGAGACGCCGTAGCTCGGTATTCGTAGCTCCTTCCTGCGGAGGTCAATGATGCACGGCGCAGAGGTGTTCCCCCTCACACTGCCATCGGGCATCACGAACCTTGCCAGCAACGTTACCGGTGGAAATCTCGGTTGCGTCCTCTTCCCAGCGTCCTCACGCGTCTTTAAGACACTGTTCCATTGAGCTGTCCACCCATCCCTGTAGTACAGCACTCCCTTTGTCCTCGCCTCCCCCTTGACGAAGTCCTTGAAGAGCTGCCTGAGCTTTTCTTTATTGGCAGTGTCAATGTAGATTTTGAAGACCCTGAACCCACCCCTTAAACTACCCTTGTCCTTACCCATTTTTCCCACCCTCCGTTTGTGGGTGGGTAGCGCGCGCTCAGCCCTCCAAAGCCCCAGCAGTCTCAACTAGAACTTTAAGTTTTCTTAGAACTATCTCCTCGTACTCCCTGCCCTGGAGGAACCCCTTCATGCCCCCAAACCCGCAGTCCGGCTTTATGAATGCGAGCCAGGCTTTATACGTGTCGTAAGCCTCTCTCGCCAGCGTGAGAGCCTCTTCCACTGCTTCCACGCGTGTGCTTCTGGAGGATACGACCCCGTAGCCGAGCAGCTTGTTTGCCCTCCTCAAGTCGTCGATGGAGTAGTACTTCCTGTTTTCTGGGATGTCGCTGTGCTCATGGTCGAGGATGTTCGCGTTCTTGAGGGGGAGAAGGATGCTTTTTAAAAGCGGCGGAAGCCTGCTACAAACGTGTACGCCGCGGAGCGGGCTTCTAAACTCGCCTAGGACCCTGTCGAGTATTTCCGCGATTTCCCCAGCCTCGTAGCCGAACATTACGCTCCTTGCGCCGACGATCACCGAGAGTACTGGCTCATCCACGCAAACGACGTGTGGATGCGAGGTTTTTGAGACTTCCCTAGCCACCTCTACGAGGTAGTCAACGAGGTCACTGAGGAGCTCCCTGCTTGCGAGCAGCGAGGACCTCATGTCCCCGAGCCTCCCACCCTTAGGGGTTATCCTCGAAGCTATGGTGAATGGCCCCGTGAAGGCTAGCCTGTACCTCAATCCCAGATCCTCGGCTACATCTACGGCGTACACGACGTCTTCCGGGGGCTCGGGCTCCACCGATAGGATGTCGCCCCTAAGCATGTAGCCCAGACGCTCGTGAGCTATAACGCCTCTTTTTATGAGGGGTTCGATGTACATGTGGACGAAGTCTCTCAGCTGTGGCAGTACTGGGAAAGTTATCCCTATTTCGTGCTGATCGCTCAATGCCTTCCTGATGTTTTCCCTGCTGTATTCGAGCGGGAAGCTCCCGACAAGCGTGGTTGCGATCATCCCATCCTCACCTCTCAACCCTCACCTCCACTGTGGAGGGGTTTGGGGGCGTTCCCTTGAGGGTGGATGCTAGTGCGAGGATCACGTTCCTGAAGACCTCCTGGACGAATGGGTTTAGCTCTATGCTCTTCCCGTCAACCCTCAGCCTCACCTTCGATGAGAGAACCGTGCACTCCTTGTGCGTAGCCTCCCCGCGAGCAATCGCCTCAGCGAGCTTCAGGCAGTCGCCGTACCTGCAGAAGCCGCAGTTCAGCCCCGGAAGCGGCTCGAAGGCTTTTTCCAGCACATAGTCAGCGATCTTGTCGGCGTCTTCGACGGGATCAAAAATGGGCACGCTGAAGCCTCCCCCGATTCTTCCACGCGGCCCTACGATGGCGACGGTCAGCGGGGAGGTTAGCTGCCTTGCCTCCTCGGCGTCTCCGGCCACGGCTATCCTTGCGCCCGGGAACTCCGTCTTGAACCCCTCGAATACTGCGAAGTCGTATGCTCTAACTTGGGAGATCACTTCCCACAACTTCGCATCGTACCTCCTGTACTCCTCGACTGCTCCTTCTGCCACTGTTACCACGAGGTCTGCCCCGGCGTTGAATAGTCTGCCGGAGTCCTTCAATGGAGGGGTTAGTCCCCCGTGGGCGTGCTTGACCACTGCCACCCTAAGATTCCTCGCTTTAAGCCTGTGGATGATCCTCTCCGCCAGAGCGGTTTTCCCAGAATCCTTGAAACCTATAACCGCGACTGCACGCATACCTCGTATTTGGGGGAGCATGAATAAATATGTAGCCTTTTCCTCAGCCCTGCCGTTGTGGGGAAAGAAAAATTTTTAAGGATTGAGGCTTGTTGTAGCTCGATGAGTCTCAAAATAGACCTTTCGGGTAAGCTTTCCTTAACAACTGCTTCTTCGAGGGGCATAGGTTTCGGCGTTGCCAAGGTGCTGGCGCTTGCTGGTAGCGATGTGATACTGGTCGCCAGGAGGAGGGAGGAGCTCGAGGAAGCCCGAGAGAAGATAAGGCGGGAGGCAGACGTGGACGTTAACTACGTTGTTGCTGATCTCACGCTTAGAGAGGACCTCGAGAGGATAGCTAAGGAGGTTTCGGACATCGGCTACCCTGACATCTTCTTCTACTCTACTGGTGGACCAAAGCCAGGCGGCTTCCAGGAGCTGAGCATGGAGGACTGGGATCATGGCTACAGGCTTCTGGTTTACCCAGCCGTGTACCTGACGAGGTTCCTGGTTCCGCACATGGTAGAGAGGAGGTGGGGGCGGATAGTATACCTCGCTAGCTTAGCAATTAAAGAGCCTATGAGCAACTTGGCACTGAGCAACGTTCTCAGGATAAGCATAGCGGGCCTCGTGAGGACCCTGGCAAGGGAGCTTGGGAGGCACGGCGTGACTGTTAACGGCGTAATGCCCGGGATAATCAAGACTTCACGTATAGAGGAGCTGGCGAAGGACATATCGCAAAGGAACAATGTCCCGCTTGAGGAGGCGTACGCAATGCTCTCGAGGGATATTCCAGCCGGAAGGCTCGGGCTACCAGAGGAAATAGGCTACCTGGTAGCGTTCCTGGCTAGTAACTATGCATCCTACATAAACGGCGCCATGATCCCCGTCGACGGCGGTAGGCAGGTCTCAGTGTTCTAGCCCTCATACCAGACCCTACATACGTAGAAGCATTGAGCCATGGGCAACCCTAGGACTCGAGAGATGGCTGAAACTTGTAAAGCGGGCATGCCACATGAATTTGGGGCAGATGCTCTGTTGAGGTGGGAGGGGGAGTGGCTGGGGAGCGCTTAGCAATGCTCAGCAGTGAGGAGATCGAAAGGTACGATAGGCAGATCAGGGTTTGGGGGGTGAGAGCCCAGGAGAAGCTGAAGGCAGCGAAAGTGGTTATTGTGGGTGCTGGGGGGTTGGGCTCGCCAGTAGCCTATTACCTCGCAGCCGCTGGTGTTGGGGCTATAGCGATTGTTGACTCTGAAAATGTTGAGCTAAGCAACCTTAACAGACAGATACTGCACTGGACCATTGATGTTGGGAAGCCGAAGGTCGTGTCGGCCAAGGAAAAGCTCGAAAGACTAAACCCCCATGTCCGCGTTCAGGCGGTAAACCGTAAAATAGGGAAAGTAGAGGACGCCGTAGAGATTATTAGAGACGCGGACGTTGTTATTGATTGCCTAGACAACTGGGCTACTCGCTTTGCTCTGAACGAGGCTTGTGTTAGACTCAGGAAGCCGCTTGTCCATGCCGGCGTGAGGGCTCTATATGGGCAAGTCACAGTGATAAAGCCATTCGAGGGACCATGCTTGAGGTGCATATTTCCAAGGAATCCTCCTGAGGAGGCAAGGTTTCCTATTGCTGGGCCCCTTCCTGGCATTCTCGGTGCACTAGAGTCGCTAGAAGCATTAAAAATTATCAGCGGATACGGTGAAACCCTAACCGGCAAACTTCTATTTTATGACGGCTACAGGAACACCTTCGACATAGTCAAGGTGGAACGTAGGCCTGACTGCCCTGTATGTGGAAGCGCGCGCTGAGCGAGGTGGGGTGAGCGCCATATGAACCGCGGCGACCACGGCATGCGGGAGGGGGGCGGAAGCTGGTTTCCAGGTCGGGATGAGGTGGCCTCGCGCCGTTTCCAGTCTATGTGGCGGCAGCACTCGTGCTCATCGCCCTCGTGGTGCTCGTCGCGCTGCTGCCACTGCTCTTGATGGCCATAGTGGACTTCGTCAGAGCAGCGTTTCTCGACAAGCCACCGCTCGTGAACTGGCCTGCTCTGCCGGACGCTTTTCTTAAGATTTTTGAGAGCCGCGATTTCATCTTTACGCTCATCCTGGGCACCC